>Ga0334882_1005060_pt1 | contig 10638 bp, 10 predicted proteins | sample GraSluR1_MG_5_FD_207226 | JGI IMG/M metagenome (GOLD analysis project Ga0334882, IMG submission 207226) | Sludge microbial communities from methane-producing bioreactor in Wageningen University, Netherlands - Granular Sludge_15_04-R1 | ecosystem: Engineered > Bioreactor > Anaerobic >... | reverse complement strand
GACGCGCTTGCCGCCGTTGAGCTCGCGCAGCTTGGTGACGTGCAGCAGGCCGTCCTTGCCCGGGAGCAGGGACACGAAGGCGCCGAAGTTGACGACCTTGACGACCGTGCCGAGGTAGCGCTCGCCGACCTCCGGCATCGTCGGGTTGGCGATGGCGTTGATCATCGAGCGGGCGGCCTCGGCGGCCTCCCCGGTGGTCGCCCCGATGTAGATGGTGCCGTCGTCCTCGATCGAGATATTCGCGCCGGAGTCCTCCTGCATCTGGTTGATCACCTTGCCCTTCGGGCCGATGACCTCACCGATCTTGTCGACCGGCACGTGCAGGGTGATGATCCGCGGGGCGTACGGGCTCATCTCGTCGGGCTCGCCGATCGCCTCGCCCATCACGTCGAGCAGCACCAGCCGCGCCTCGCGGGCCTGCAGCAGCGCCTTGGCCAGCTCCTCCGACGGGATGCCGTTGAGCTTGGTGTCCAGCTGCAGTGCGGTGACGAAGTCCCGGGTGCCGGCGACCTTGAAGTCCATGTCACCGAGGGCGTCCTCGGCGCCGAGGATGTCGGTCAGCGCGATGTACTTCGTCTCGCCGTCGATCTCCTCGCTCATCAGGCCCATGGCGATGCCGGCCACCGAGGCGCGCAGGGGCACACCGGCGTTCAGCAGCGACAGGGTGGAAGCGCACACCGAGCCCATCGAGGTGGAGCCGTTGGAGCCGAGCGCCTCGGAGACCTGGCGGATGGCGTACGGGAACTCCTCCTTGCTCGGGAGGACCGGCACCAGGGCGCGCTCGGCGAGCGCACCGTGGCCGATCTCACGCCGCTTCGGTGAGCCGACCCGGCCGGTCTCGCCGGTGGAGTACGGCGGGAAGTTGTAGTGGTGCATGTAGCGCTTGGATTCCTCCGGCGCCAGGGTGTCGATCTTCTGCTCCATCTCGAGCATGTTCAGCGTGGTGACGCCGAGGATCTGGGTCTCGCCGCGCTGGAACAGCGCCGACCCGTGCACCCGCGGGATGATCTCCACATCGGCCGACAGGGCACGGATGTCCCGCACGCCGCGCCCGTCGATCCGGACCCCCTCGGTGAGCGTACGGTGCCGGACGACCTTCTTCTGCACCGCCTTGAACGCGGCCTTGATCTCGGCCTCGGCCTCGGCGAAGGTGTCGATCAGCTCGCCGACCGCCTTGGCCTTGAGCGCGTCCTCGCGGTCCTGGCGCTCCAGCTTGGCCGGGATCGCCATCACCTCGCGCATCTCGTCGATGACGAGCTTCTCGACGGCCGCGTAGACCTCGTCCCGGTAGTCGGCGAACACCGGGAACTCGCGCGGCTCCTTCGGCATCTCGGCGGCCAGTCGGGCCTGCGCATCGCAGAGGACCTTGATGAACGGCTTGGCGGCCTCAAGACCCTCGGCGACCACCTGCTCGGTCGGCGCCTTCTTGCCGGCCTTGATCAGGTCGACCATCTGCTCGCCGCCACCGGCCTCGACCATCATCACGGCCACGTCACCGTCGGGCAGCACCCGGCCGGCGACGACCATCTCGAAGGTCGACTCGGTGTCCTGCTCCACAGTCGGGAAGCAGACCCACTGGTCATCGATCAGCGCGACGCGGACGCCGCCGATCGGGCCGGAGAACGGCAGCCCGGAGATCTGGGTGGACATCGAGGCGGCGTTGATCGCCACGACGTCGTAGCGGACGTTCGGGTTCAGCGCCAGGACGGTGATGATCACCTGGACCTCGTTGCGCAGGCCCTTGACGAAGGACGGGCGCAGCGGGCGGTCGATCAGCCGGGCGGTGAGGATGGCGGAGGTGCCGGGGCGGCCCTCCCTACGGAAGAACGAGCCGGGGATCTTGCCCGCGGCGTACATCCGCTCCTCGACATCGACGGTCAGCGGGAAGAAGTCGAAGCCCTCCCGCGGGTGCTTGGCGGCGCTGGTGGCCGACAGCAGCATGGTGTCACCGTCGAGGTAGACGGCGGCGGCGCCGTCGGCCTGCTGGGCGAGCGCACCCGCTTCGAACCGGACGACATGCTTGCCGAACGAGCCGTTGTCGATGACGGCCTCGGCGAAATGGACGTTGGGTCCCTCCACAGGGACTCCTTTCGTGTACGCCGCAGGGCACACGGCCGGTCCGTGACGGAGACCGGTCTTCGATCGAGGCCCGCGGGCGTACGCCGCTCGGCGCTCACCAGAGAGGTGAGTGACGCCGGGCGCTCCCGAAGACCACTACCGAGGACCGAGGACTCCCGAAGCGACCGGGCCCTGCGAGCTGGCTGTGGACGTGGTCCGTGAAAGGATCACAGACCGGCCCTACTCTACCCGACGCGGTGAACACGAGGCGACTTTCCGCCCGAGCGCACTGTCTCGCGTGGGCCAGGTCGGGCGGACCCACGGATCAGCCCGTCGGAACTCCGCGGATCGGCACGTCGAAGGTCGGTCCGGGAACGACACGAGGCGGCCCCCGGAGGGACCGCCTCTGTGCCTGGTGGCGTCAGGTGCCGCGGGCGTCAGCGACGCAGACCCAGACGGGCGATCAGCGCGCGGTAGTGCTCGATGTCGTTCTTCGCGATGTAGTTGAGCAGACGACGGCGCTGGCCGACCATCAGCATCAGGCCGCGACGCGAGTGGTGGTCACCCTTGTGCTCCTTGAGATGCTCGGTCAGATGCGCGATCCGCTTGGTGAGCAGGGCCACCTGGACGTCCGGGGAGCCGGTGTCGCCGGGGTGGGTCGCGTAGTCGTCGATGATCTTCTGCTTCTCGGCAGCATCCATGGCTGCACTCCTTTCGTCATTCCCGTTGCGCGGCGCTGAGTGGTCACAGCTCTTGGGGATCCGCGGCCGATCGAACGGCAGGGGGACAGGTCGCCGGCTCGATGCCGACTGGGTGGATCGTGCTCCGGGTGGAGCGGGGGCCGGGCCGCCCCGTGGGGAGCGACCCGTGACGGGTCCGATCAGGGATCCCGTCACCAGGGCAGGGTCAGCGCGAGACCTTGCCGGCCTTGAGGCACGAGGTGCACACGTTCATACGCTTGGTCGTCCCGTTCACCGTCACGCGGACGCGCTGGATGTTGGGGTTCCAACGACGGTTCGTCTTCTTCTTCGACCAAGGCACGTTGTGTCCAAAGCCCGGGCCCTTGGCGCAGACGTCACATACGGCAGCCATTGGTGGTTCTCCTTCTGGAAACGTGTCGGTCACGTCGTGTCGTACGGATCACGGCACGATAGCAACCGGTACAGACTAGCCGACCTTCTCCGGATCTGGGAAATCGCCGGTCAGTCGGCGAGGGGGCAGGCGGTCAGTCGGGGACGGACAGCCGGTCGAGCATCGTCGCCAGGAAGTCCTGGCAGGCCTCGAGCTGGCTGATCTCGACGTACTCGTCGACCCCGTGGGCCTGGGCGATGTCGCCGGGCCCACAGATCACCGTCTCGATCCCTGCGGCATGGAAGGCGCCGCCGTCGGTGCCGTAGGTCACGTGCTCGTCGCTGGGGATGCCGCCGTACGCGATCGCGGCGCGGGTGGCGGGGGAGTCCTGCGCGGTGGCCAGGGTCGGGACCAGGTCCTCGACCACCACCTCGATCCCGGTGCCGGGCTGCTCGGCCTGCATCTGCCGGGTCAGCTCGGCCGCCTGCTCGCGCAGCAGGGCGATCACGTCGCCGGGCTCGACGGCGGGAACGGTGCGGAACTCCAGCACCACGGTGCACCGCTCGGGGACGATGTTGCGGGCCGTGCCGCCCTCGATCGTCATCACCCCGCCGGTGGACCAGGGCACGGCGTAGTCCTCGTCGTACGGCCCCTCGTCCCGCCAGCCGTCGGTGATCGCGCGGAACGCGGTGCAGATCCGGGCGGCGTACTCCACGGCGTTGCAGCCCGCGGCGGGCAGCGAGGAGTGGGCGTGCCGGCCCCGGACGTCGACCCGGGCGATGGTCACCGACTTGTGCCCGGTGATCACCCGCATCGAGGTGGGCTCCCCGACGATGCAGGCGCGCGGCCGCACCCCCAGCGCCGCCAGGTCATCGACCATCTGCCGGCCACCCCGGCCGGCCAGTTCCTCGTCGAAGGTGAAGACCAGGTGCACCGGTTCGGCGAGCCGTGCCGCGGCGAATCGGGGCAGCGCCGCGGTGACCAGGGCCAGGAAGCCTTTCATGTCCGCGGCGCCACGCGCGTGGAGACGACCGTCCCGGACCTCCGGACGGAAGGGGGCGGAGGACCAGTCCTGCCCGTCCACCGGGACGGTGTCCATGTGGCCGCTGAGTGCGATCCCGCCACTGGTGGTGCCGTCGGCGGCGGGAAGGGTGGCGACGAGATTGGCCTTCCGGCCGGTGGCGTCGGGGCACAGGTGGACGGCGATGCCGAGGGTGCGGCATTCCTCGGCGATCAGTTCGGCCACCGGGAGGTTGGACAGCCGGCTGGTGGTGTCGCGGCTGAGCAGCCGGTCGAGCCAGGCCACCGCGCGCCCGTCGAGGCGCCCCCAGTCGTCGGTCGGACGTGTGTCGGTCATCGGTGTGTCGGTCATCAGTGGATGTGCTCCTCTCCGGCCTGCTGCCGGCGTTCGGCCTGGGCGCGCAGTGCCGTCACGACGAAGTCCGGGACGAAGGCCGATACGTCACCGTGCATCAGGGCGATCTCGCGCACCAGCGTGGAGGAGACGAAGGACCACTGGGCCGCCGTCGGCAGCAGGATCGTCTCCACCCCGGTGAGCTGTTTGTTCATCTGGGCCATCTGCAGTTCGTAGTCGAAGTCGGAGGCGAACCGCAGTCCCTTGACGATGGCGCCCACGCCGTGCGTCCGGCAGTATTCGGCGAGCAGGCCGTCGATCGGGTCGACCTCCACGTTCGGCAGGTGGGCACAGGCCTGGGTGAGCATCGCCAGCCGGTCCGCCAGGCTGAACAGGCCGTTCTTCGAGGTGTTGCGGCCGACACCGACCACCACCTCGTCGAAGGACCGGGCGGAGCGCTCGATGATGTCGAGGTGACCGTGCGTCACCGGGTCGAACGAGCCGGGGCAGATGACCTTCACCGGGCCTCCTGGGCATAGTGGATCGTGGTCTCACCATAGCGGCGGGACCAGCCGTCGACCCCGTCCGGCCATCGCGGGTCCGGGTCGCGGGACGACCGCTCGACCACCAGCAGGCCGTCGGTGGCCAGCCAGCCCGAGGCCCAGACCTCACCCAGCACCCGCTCCAGCACGTCGGTCGGGACCGGATACGGCGGGTCGGCCCAGATGATGTCGTACGCCCGGGGCGGGGCGCCGGCCAGCAGGTCCTCCACCGGCACGGCGCGGACGTCGACGGTGAGGCCGAGGTCGCGGGCGTTGCGGCGGATCACCTCCGCAGTGCGCCGGTCCGACTCCGCTGCCGTCACCGGCCGGGCGCCGCGGCTGGCCGCCTCCAGGGCCATCGCCCCGGACCCGGCGTACAGGTCGAGGAAGGCCAGCCCGGTCAGTCCGTCGCCCGACCAGGACTCCAGGGCGGAGAACACCGCCTCCCGGACCCGGTCCGTGGTGGGGCGGGTCCGGACCCCCGGCGGGGTGGCGAGGCGACGGCCGCCGTGGGACCCGGCGATGATGCGTGTCACATCCGACAGGCTACCGAGGACGGCCCAGGTGCCCCACCTGCTGACTAGACTCCGGGTCACCGGTGCAGTGCGGCCCGCGGAGAGGGTCGTCGAGTCACCGCGGCGACGGAGGGAAGCGGTCATGGCGTACGTGGAGAACGATGCGATCACGGTGATGAGCGACGAGGAGGCCTGGGACCTGCTGACGCGGGAACCCATCGGGCGGCTGGCGACCACCATCGGCGACGACATCGAGATGTTCCCGATCAATTACGTCCTGGACGGGCGGACCATCGTCTTCCGCACCGCGCAGGGCAGCAAGCTCTTCGAGCTGACAGTGAACTCGCGGGTCGCCTTCGAGGTCGACTCGTACGAGGACGAGGGCGGTTGGAGCATCGTGGTGCACGGCGACGCCGAGGTGCTGGAGGATCCGGCGGAGATCGAGACGGTGGAACAGCTCCCGCTGCGGCCCTGGGTGCCCACCATCAAGACCACCTACGTCAGGATCCGGCCCAACTACCTCTCGGGACGCCGGTTCCGGTTCGGCGACGAGCCGGAGGCGTGGCACCTCTGATATCGCGGGTGCCGAGCATCATTCGTCGAGACTGACCAGCTCCATCCGGCGGATGGCGTCATGGAACCCCGGGGTGGCGACCTCCGGGTCGTCGCGGACGGCCTGTTCGGCGATCTCGCGGGCAAACCCGATGAGGTCGGCGTCGCGGGTGACGTTCAGCAGCCGCATCCCGGTGTGGGAACCGGCCTGGGTGGTGCCGAGCACGTTACCCTCCCGGCGCTGCTCCAGGTCGAGGTCGGCCAGCGCGAAGCCGTCCCGGGTGGCCGCCAGTCCGTCGAGGCGAGCCATGCTGTCCTCTTCCCGGGTGGCGGCGAGCAGCAGGCAGAGCCCGGGGAACCGCCCCCGGCCGATCCGTCCGCGTAGCTGGTGCAACTGGGAGACGCCGAACCGGCCGGCATCGCAGACCACCATCATCGATGCGTTCGGCACGTCCACGCCGACCTCGACCACCGTCGTCGCGACGAGGACGTCGAGCTCACCGGCGGAGAACTGCGCCATCACCCGGTCCTTCTCCTCGGTCGGCAACTGGCCGTGCAGCACGCCGATCCGGACCTCGCCCAGCGGGGTACGGCCGAGCCGGTCGACGACCTCCTCCAGCGACCACCCGTTGACCGGGTCGTACGCGTCGGCCTCCGGTGAGATCCGCGGACAGACCACGAAGACCTGACGGCCGTTCGCCACCTCCTCCCGGGCCCGCTCCCAGGCCCGGTCGACCCACCGGGGGTGGGCGGCGACGTCGACCACCGTGGTGGTGACATCCGCCCGGCCGGCGGGGACCTCGCGGAGGGTCGACACCTCCAGGTCGCCGTAGATCGTCAGGGCCACCGATCGGGGGATCGGCGTCGCGGTCATCACCAGCACGTGCGGGTGCAGGTCCGCCTTGGCGGTGAGGGCGTTGCGCTGTTCCACCCCGAAGCGGTGTTGTTCGTCGACGACGACCAGACCCAGGTCGGCGAACTGGACCACCTCCGAGAGCAGGGCATGGGTACCGATGACGATCCCGGCCTCGCCGGAGGCGATCGCCAGCAGGCTGCGCTTCTTCTGCGCGCCGGTCATCGATCCGGTCAGCAGCACCACCCGGGTGCCGCCCAGCATCCCGCCGGCCGCCAGGTCACCCAGCATCGTGGTGATCGAGTGGAAGTGCTGCACCGCCAGCACCTCGGTGGGGGCCAGCAGGGCGGCCTGCCCGCCGGCATCGACCACTGCGAGCATCGCCCGCAACGCGACCACGGTCTTGCCCGAGCCGACCTCGCCCTGGAGCAGCCGCTGCATGGCCACGTCGCCGGCCAGGTCCGCCTCGATCTCCCGGCTCACCTGCTGCTGGCCGTCGGTGAGCTCGAACGGCAGCCGGGCGTCGAAGGCGCTGAGCAGGCCGCTCTCTGCGGCGCGGCGCGGTGCGGCGGCCAGCCGGGTGCGGTCGGCTCGGCGGTAGGCCATGGTGAGCTGGACCTCCAGCGCCTCGTCGAAGGCGAGCCGGGCCCGCCCGGCGTCGACCTCGGACAGCTCGGTGGGGCGGTGCACCGCCCGCAGCGCCTCGTTGAGCGGCGGCAGGTCCGCCTGCTCCCGGACCCAGGCCGGCCACGGGTCGGGCAGGTCACCGAGGGCGTGCAGGGCCAGGCCGGCCGCCTCGGCGATGTCCCAGGTGGGCAGCTTGGCGCTGGCCGGGTAGATCCCGATCGGGCCGCCGCGGAACACGCTGGCCATCGACCGGTTCCGGTCCGAACCCGCGACGAAGAAGCCCTGCTCGTCCACGATCACGTAGTCCGGATGGCTCAGCTGCGGCTGGCCGCGGAACTCGCCGACCTTCGCCGAGAAGATGCCGCGGGCCCCCGGGGTCAGCGAACGCTGCCACCAGTCCAGCAGGTGGTTGGCGCCGAAGAAGGTCGCTGGCAGGTGGTGGTGGCCGTCGGTGAGTTGCACCTCGAGCCGGCCGCGGCCCTTCTTCCCGGGGGGACCCGGATGCGGGCGCACCTCGGCGACCCGGGCCAGCAGCGCGACGTGGGTGCCGACCTGCAGGTCGGACAGGTCGCTCAACTCCGTTCCCACCACATAACGGCGTGGCACATGGTGCATCAGATCGCCGACGGTGTGCAGGCCCAGGGCGTTGAACGCCTTCTCCTGGGCACCGACGACCAGACCGATCCGTTGGTCCAGCGCTGCGTACGCCTCGGACCGCCAGCCACCCAACGCCGCCATCGGTCGCCCCTCCCGGCCGGGCCCACACGTCCCGGTCCGGCACCCAGCCTAGGAGAGGGAGCTGACATCGGGCCGACCCGCGGGCCGGCGGGCTTCGATCCGGCCCGTGGGCAGAGCGGCTTCGGTCGGCCCGTGGCCCGTGGGCAGAGCAGCTTCCGGGCGGTCGGCCCCGGTGCCGTCGAGGCGACTCGGCCGGGGCGGTGGCGACATACACTCGGCACCATGACCACCCACCGCCCGTCCGCCGGCCAGCTGGACGCCCGATCCCCCCTCGTCCTCGACACCCACGACCTGGGCCGCCGCGCCGGGGCTTTGCGTGAGGTGCACGCGTCCGTCCCGGCCCCGGAAGGCATCGGGAACGCCGTCATCGGCATCCCCACCGGGTCCCCGATCGGTCTGGACCTGCGGCTGGAATCGGTCAGCGAGGGCGTGCTGGTGAGCGGTCTGGCGACCGTACGCCTCGAGGGGGAGTGCTCCCGCTGCCTGACCCGGCTGGAGGACGAGCTCGACGTCGATCTCCAGGAGCTCTTCGTCTACGAGGACCAGAGCGTGACCGATGACGACGAGGACCTCGCCCGGATGCAGAGCGAGCTGCTCGACCTCGAGCCGACCCTGCGCGATGCGGTGGTCCTCGATCTGCCCTTCACGCCGCTGTGCCGTGAGGACTGCGCCGGTCTGTGCCCGGACTGCGGGGTCAACCTCAACGACGAGCCGGACCACACCCACGGTCCGTCGACCGACGCCCGCTGGGGTGCGCTGGGCGATTGGGCAGGGGCGGTCGACACTGCTGCGGTCGAGGAGGAGACCAAGCCCGGCAATGGGTCCGAGGAACACGAGGGACACTGAGCCGGGCGCTGTGCGGTTGCACGCTTTGCCTGCCGGAGCCTATAGTTGACGCTTGCGTCTGCACGCGACCGATGCCGTGCAGGCCCCCGAAGACAGAAGGAGAGACCCGTGGCAGTTCCCAAGCGGAAGATGTCCCGCTCCAATACGCGGAACCGTCGTTCCCAGTGGAAGGCCGCCGCGCCGACCCTGGTTACCTGCGCCAACCCGGCCTGCCGTGCCAAGCACCTGCCGCACACCGCCTGCCCCGAGTGCGGCCAGTACGGCCCGCGCGGTGAACGCCGTCAGGTCCTGGACGCCTGATCGTGACCGGCGGTGTAGCACCCGCCTCCACAGCCGAACAGCTTCTCGACGAGCTGGGGGTCGCACCCGACCCCCAGCTTTTTGAGCTCGCCCTGACCCATCGGTCGTACGCCTACGAGCACGGCCGGATCCCGACCAACGAACGGCTCGAATTCCTGGGGGATTCCGTGCTGGGCGTTGTCGTGACCGAGCACATCTTCGCCACGTACCCGGATCTCGCCGAGGGGCGGTTGGCCAAGCTCCGGGCCGCCGTCGTGTCCACCCAGGCCCTCGCCCGGGTGGCCCGGACGCTGGGCGTGGGTGAGTTGCTTCGCCTGGGGCGGGGTGAGCTGACCACCGGGGGTCGGGACAAGGACTCGCTGTTGGCCGACGCGATGGAGGCGATCATCGGGGCGATCCACGTCCAGTACGGCATCGACGGTGCCCGGACATTCGTGCATCACGTCCTCGATGACCTGATCGCTGAGGCGGCGAAGATGGGCGCCGGTCTCGACTGGAAGACATCCTTGCAGGAGATCGCCGCGGATCTGGGCGCCGAGTCCCCGGCGTACGAGGTCACCTCGGCCGGTCCCGACCACGACAAACGGTTCACCGCGCATGTCCGGGTCGGTGATCGTCTCTTCGGCCCGGGCACCGGCCGGTCGAAGAAGTACGCCGAGCAGGAAGCCGCCGAAACGGCCTACCGGGCGCTGCACGCCGAACGCGAGCAGGCCCGGGCGTCCGCCGACTCCCCGGCAGGTGGCGGCGGCATCGCCACCGAGGCCCCCGGCGCACCCTCCGACTCCGCGGCTCCCGCTCCCGGTCCCGCCGAAGGGGCCGCGACGGCCGACGATGCCTGAGCTGCCCGAGGTCGAGGTGGTGCGGCGCGGTCTCGCGCCGCACCTCGTCGGACGTACGGTCGCCGCGGTGGACGTCCTCCACCCCCGCCCGGTCCGGCGACACCTCGGTGGCCCGGACGATTTCGCGGCCCGGCTGGTGGGGCGTACGTTCCGCGAGCCCGCCCGACGCGGCAAATACCTGTGGCTGCCGCTCGATTCGGGGGAGGCAATCCTCGCCCATCTGGGGATGAGCGGCCAGTTCCGGGTCGATGCCCCGGGCTCACCCGACCAGGCCCACGTCCGGATCCGCCTCCACTTCACCGACGGGCGCTCGGAGGTGCGGTTCTGTGACCAGCGGATGTTC
>Ga0334882_1005059_pt1 | contig 10638 bp, 12 predicted proteins | sample GraSluR1_MG_5_FD_207226 | JGI IMG/M metagenome (GOLD analysis project Ga0334882, IMG submission 207226) | Sludge microbial communities from methane-producing bioreactor in Wageningen University, Netherlands - Granular Sludge_15_04-R1 | ecosystem: Engineered > Bioreactor > Anaerobic >... | reverse complement strand
TTCGTCTGTTGTAAGATGGGTATAGGTCATTTGTACTCACTCCTTATAATTCTTTGGTCGGAACTATTTTGAGTGTAGCACAAATGACTTTTTTAAGTTGTCTAGCTTAATTTTACAATCGGCGTTTGAAAAGTTGTTGGGCTGAATACTCAAATAATTATTCAAATTTTTCAAATGCCAGCCAAACTCTGGACTATTTGTCATGACACCAACCGGATTATCTTTTATTACCATTTCGTCGCTATCTGATTCAATCACCACAGTTTCGCCAGTTCTATCAATTACGATGTAATGAAGCGGCGGTACAAAACCTAAAACCGGTACTTCCTTTTCAACAATCTGGACTTCGGCGATTCGCTTCCGCAATTCAGAAATGCTTTCGATCTCACCTAGTAGCCAGATAATAAATTCATGAGGAGCCAAATTGACAGACGCCTCTTTTTCTTCAGAGCTGTATTTGGCTTCATTTAAAAAGTAAAGCTCTGCAATTGCAAGCCCCTTTTCATTGATCCCATCTGCTAGAAAATACTCTCCTAGATTTCGACCCGTCCCAAGAAAGCCGTATTTTGTTTGTTGCGAGCCATTAAATTGCTTTTTCCATACATAATTTCTGGGAATCACGACTGGTCTTCCCTCTAATTGAAAGCCGAAATCCATGGTCCTCGCTAAAAAATGCTGCTGCGCCTGATTTGTCAACGTTAAACTAGTACACATAATCGATTACTCCCTCAAAAATAAGTGACCTATCCTCTTTTATAACAGGTTATTTAAAACGGTCCTTGACTGAAGAGGACATATCCTTAAACTGTTTCCCTACAGCTTTGCCTTTTTCCGCGTACTCTTCTCCGATACTTTTTCCTTCTTCACTGTATTTTTCGCCTAATTTGGCTCCTTGTTCTTTCGTTTGCTCAAAGCTTTCTTTTAATTTGTTAATTTCATCTTTAAATGACATACTACTCTCTCCTATTCTTCGTTAATTAATTTTTTCCAATCAATGATCAAATACTGACCGTCCGCATCTTTTGGTAAAATCTCTGTTAACAAATGTGCTTCTAATTGTTTCAGATATGCTTTCTGAGCATCTCTATGGATTTCCTTCACGACCTCTGCTTTTTCGGCGACTAAATCTTGGTCAATAAACATCGCATTGATAGGCGCCAGATTGATATGGGAAAGAAATGGCGTTTCCCCCTCAACAGCTAAGAAAATATCGAGAAAATTGATCTTTTCTTTAGGCTTTTTCAATTTGTATCCGCCCTGCTTCGACGCATAAGATTCAATTAAATCCGCGTGCTTCAATTTCGTAGCGATCTTCTGTAAGTACGTATGTGAGACATTCATTCGCTTACTGATTTCACTCGATTTTAGCGAGTCGTTTTCCGGTAATTCTGCTAACATAACTAAAATTCCAATAGCTTGGACGTAGGACGATGATAATTTCAAGTACTCACCTCTTTCTACAGATATTATATATCCACGGATATTTTTTGTCTACAGTTTAGCTGGAGATTTTTCAACATATGAAAACAACGGTGACTTGGAAAACGAAGTGTTTAATAAGAGGGATTTCGTATTATGTTCCCGTAGTGAGCTCTGTTTTTAACAACCGCTGAACTCTGGCTAATTCTTCTGGAGATAAACGCTGATAGAAAAAAGCTCTGGATAGCTATTCTATCCAGGGCTTCCCTATTATTAAATTAGTCTAGAAAAGTGATGATTATTCCTTTTTGATACTTCAGCTGACCTTGCGTCTTCTACCTCTTTACTGTTGTTTATTCTTGATATTTTCTTTTTCTAAAAAGTCTTTAAACCAGTAAAAGCTCTTCTTAGGGACGCGCTTCATATCGCGAAGCTCATGATTTCCACGATTCACATACACCATACCATACCGCTTCTCCATATCGCCCTTCGAACTTGGTAAATCAATCAACCCCCAGCCAAGATATCCCAATACTTCACATCCATCAATGGTCATGGCGTCTTTCATGGCTTTAATATGTTGCTTATGATAAAAAATCCGATAATCATCCTCGATCTGATTTTTTCCATCCCACTCTTCTTTTGTACCAATCCCATTTTCGACTGGGAAAATCGGGATATTGTATTTTTGATACATTTTATTGATAATATCTCTAAATCCCAGAGGATCAATTCCAAGTCCCCATTGATTTTTTGAAACAAATGGATTGTCAACCTCACCGAATGTTAAATAGTAATTTGGCGCGATATCTGATGGAATATTTTTATGACTGATTGATCCGGTACAATAATAGCTAAATGCCAGATAATCACTTGCAACTTTTTCAATCTCCAAAAGCTCTTCTTCTGTTATATCTAGATTTAGCCGTTTCTCTTGAAAGCGTCGAACTTGTTTAGAATAACCGCGTCCGCAAAATGCATTCAATAGATTTTGATTAATGAACTCATCCCATTCTCTTGCTACTTGGATATCTTTGGGATCATTTGTTGCAGGATACATGTCAGAATAGGCCAGCATTCCGCCAATTTCACCATCCGTCGTGGTATGAATATAATTAGCGATCTTCGCATGAGCTACCATGATATTATGTGCAATTTGATGAATATTTTCTGCTGTGTCTGCTGTTTTAAGCGTTCCGCCATAAAGTAGTGCTAACGGTGTCGAATACAAGTTTTGCTCATTAAACGTGACCCAGTACTTTACTTTATCCTTATACCTGTCTACTACCATCTTCCCATACTCCACGAAAGCGTCGACTACATGTTTACTCATGAATCCTTCATAATTTCCAGCTAAATTTAGCGGCATATCAAAATGATATAAACACAGCATAGGCTCTATATTTCGTGCTAGCATTGCGTCAATGTAGCGATCATAAAACTGTAAGCCCTCTTCATTGAACGCACCATCTCCCATCGGATTGATTCTCGACCAAGAGGTTTGAAAACGATAAAAATTCATTCCCATCTCTTGCAACAAATCAAGATCCTCTTCATATCTATGATAGCGATCAATTCCGTGTTTCCAGTCTGAAGTATGTTCAGTCGCTTCACGAACATCGTAAACAGAAGGTCCTTTTCCGCCTTCATTCCACGCACCTTCTGTTTGCATGCTTGATGAAGAATCGCCCCAAAAAAATTTTTTCTTTCCCATTCTCTCATTCCAATCATTTTTTCTTGTTCATCCTTGTTCCTTTTCCAAATCGCAATGATTAACCTGCCAGTGACTCAGCACTTGCTCGGGCAACTCGTTCACTAATTTTCAAGAATGGCAAGTAGAAAAAGACTAGGGCAACAATGATAATTGCCTGAACAATGATTGCTCGCCAGTCACCTGCAGTAGCCAAAAAACCACTTAAAAATGGTGGAGTGGTCCATGGAATCGTTACAACACACGGATTTACCAATCCCATAGATGTCGCTAAATAACCAATGACTGTACCAACAATAGGAGATAAAACAAATGGAATGATCATCGGCAGATTGAACACAATCGGTAGACCAAAGATCACAGGTTCATTAATGTTAAAGATATTTGGTCCCAAAGCCAATTTGGACAAATCCCTGTATGCACGATAGCGACTAAAAAGTAGGATCGCAATCACCAAAGCAATGGTTGAACCAGTTCCACCCATTAGAGCACCATAAACTTGATGAAAGGCTGAATTAATAATGTGAGGAGCATGCTGCCCTGCTGCTGCAGCGTCCATATTCTCGTTCATATTTACCATCAATAGTGGATCTAAGATCGGTCCGGTAACTACCGACTGATGAATTCCAAAAGAAAAGAGCAAGTTTCCAAGACAAACTAAAAGTAAATAACCAAATAAGGAGGTTCCTACACCACGCAATGGCTCTTGAATGAACCGCTCAATGATCGCCATAAAATCATTTCCAGTTAATTGAATCAGAAATGAGGCAAAACCAAATAATGAAACAACAATAACTAAAGGTATCATTGTATTAAATGATTTTCCTACTGCAGGTGGAACACTATCTCCCAAATTGATTTTCAACCTTTTTGATCGCGTTAATCGAATATACAGCTCTGTTGCGAGAAGGCCGGTAATGATTGCCGCAAAGACACCTTTTGAACCAATATTTCCATAGCTGATTACACCGTTGATTTTTACAGCCTGCTCTGCATCAATTGGTGTCGTTTCAATGATCATCGGAAGCAGCGTCAGAAACGCTGGGACTACCGCGATGACTACACCGATTGGATTGTCGTACTCTCTATTTTTAGCCAAGAAATAACCAATTGCGATGACAAGAATGATTCCTGTAATATTCAATGTTGAATTAGTAATAATATTTCCCCAATTTTGCCAAGTTGCCATTGCCTCTGCGCTAATAAAACTTTTGAACCAGCCTGTAGAATCCAACACAACTGAATTAATCAGAATAGCAATTCCCGCTAAAATGAATAGCGGCATGATTGTTGCAAATGAATCACGCAATGTTCTCAAATAAATTTGATCTCCGATTTTCTGAGCTGTCAGAACAAATTTCCCCATCAAAGCTTCTCTTTTTTGCTTTTTATCCTCATTCATTATTTGTGCCTCCAATTTTTTACAGCCACGCGTTAGCTTTACATATATAATATCACCCGAAAACGTTTTTGTAAACACTTATTTATATTTGTATATACTAATTTTCCATCGATAAAAAAAGCCTTTACTTGAAGATTCAAGAAAAAGCTTTAATACTTAATTAATATCAGCAACGATTTTTCCAGATGTGTACGGATATCTTGTCTTGGATAAATCAAACGGGGTACCATCATCAAAAAATACTACTTGATTCGTCTCTAAAATAGGATCGCCTACTTCAATGCCGAACTCTTCACTATCCAGTTCATTCGCCTTAGAAGCAATGATCACTCGTTGCGCAGCACTGATTACATACCCTAATTCTTCTCTTATATAGTTATAGATAGAGCCCATCAAAATGTCTTCATCCAAATCTTTTATATATTTCAAAGGCATAATCGATGTTTCAATACTTCTTGCTTCTTCCTTTACATATCTGACACGCTTAATATCATAGACCGGATCAGTGCGCTTAATTTTCAAGGTCTCAAACTCGTAATCAGTCGGGAATCGTACTTCGAAACGAAGGATTTTGCTTGTTACCTCTACCCCTTCTTGAATAGATGTACCGAATACACTATTCATTTGTGTGACATCCTTGTTGTTCTTTTTGATATTGGTTCTAACATAAGTACCAGAACCACGTCTGGTATACAGCAAGCCTTCATCAATTAGCAATTGAATAGCTTTTCTCACTGTTACTCGACTCGTATTGTAGGTTCTTGCGAGAGTTTCTTGATCTGGTAACAGTTCTCCTTCCTTGAACTCGCCTTCTATGATTTTTTTCTTTAAAGCAATCGCGATTTCTTTATATTTAGGCATGTCTATCGCCTCCTATAATTTGTATATACTTATATCCTAATAGATTACACTAGATTTGTAAACACTATATACTAATATAAGCAGTTTAATTGAAGACAAAAAGTCTCAGCATCAATTTTGAGATGCTAAGACTTTCTCGTACAAGTATTCAATTCATTGACTATTGTTCGCAAATTTCTCTGTCTTGCAAAGTACATCGCAATGAGAAAATCCATGAAAGACGAACCATTTCATCTAATCAGATTTTTTTCCTTTTACTTTCTCAACCTTCAGCTAAAATCTGTCATAAATTGATACACCGCACCGATGAGATTAGCATCCGCTAAATATTTGCAGCTCATTATTTCTGCAGTCTGATCTTGCGCTCTTTTAGTTTCCAGCAATGCATCAATTTCATTTCGAAGACGCTCAACAACACCTGGTCTTCTTGAAATACCACCGCCGATCAATAACCGATCGACATCCAAACTGACCAGTACATTATAAGCTCCGATCGCTAGGTTCCCATAAAACTGATCGACGTATTTTTTAGCTAATTCCTCTTGGACTGCATCAAATACATGGACCGCATCGTAGCTCTTCCCATCCGCTTTTTCGATCGAATAATTTTTTGCCAAATTAACAGGACTGACTAACTCACTGAATGTTTGGCATTTTTCGTTTAAGATCATATACCCAAACTCGCCACCAAATAAATGCGGACCTGCATATAGTTTTCTATCTAAAACAATAGCTCCACCTACGCCTGAACCAATGATAAGAAAAGCACTGTTGGCTACCTCGGCTGCATGGCCCTTCCACACTTCGGCCAGTGCCGCACAATTAGCATCATTTTGAATCGAGACGGGCAAGCCGAAAAGCTGCTCCAGCTCTTTTTTGATTTCAAAACGATGAATATAATCAATCGCACTCAATCCATAAATGATTCCCGCTTGTGTATCAACTGAACCAGGGGAACTAATTGCCACTCCTAAAAATTCAAGTGTTGAGCTTTTTATCTCCGCAATGAACTGCTCCTTCATCGCTTTCCAAGAATTCGGTGTAGGCAAACTTTTTTTCGCGTCTAACTGCTCGCCATCCCAGGTGGCATACTTGATTGTCGAGCCTCCAATATCAATAACAAAAAGATTCATTCTTCCTCTGCTCCTTCAGAAAAAAAGCATAAGCACTTGGCTCATACTTTTCAAAAATTGATTAAATCATATCCGGTTGTTTATCTAATGCTCGCAGGAACGGCAACCAGATCATTCCCACAATCAGGAAGTCGATCACCTGCAGCAAGCCGCCTAACCAAGAGTTCGTCGCTAAGACACCGCTGGCAATAATCGGAACAGTCCACGGCACAGAGACACCTGTTGGTGCAGGAACGATTCCAGCTGCCATCACTAAATAATTTAACGTAGTCACAACGATTGGAGCAAGGACCCATGGAATGAGGATCGTCGCATTCAAAACAATCGGTAAACCAAAGATAACCGGTTCATTTACATTAAAGATTCCCGGACCTAAAGCCAAGCGCCCAATATCTGTATATTGCTTTTTCTTCATTAGAAAAGCTAAGATAATCACCACTGCTAACGTCATTCCCGATCCACCCAGACCAACAGTGAACGTTTCCATAAATGGTTTCGTAACAATATGGGGTAACGACTCTCCTGCCTTGTATGCTTCAAGGTTATCAAGCATTAAGGTGTTCCAAATCGGGTCCATTACTGAATTGACAATAATCTGTCCATGTAAACCAAAGAACCATAAAAATTGAATGAAGAAAATGGATACAAGCGTTGCTGGCAGACTGCTGCCTAATCCAGTCAACGGCTTTTGAATCACATCGTAAATGACATCATGCAGATTGGCATTAAATGCTCCGACCATGACAGCATTGATCACTAAAAAGACCGTTAATGTCAGAATTGCGGGAATCATAGCCGCGAAGGATTTTGTTACTGCAGGGGGAACGCCATCCGGCATTCTGATCTGCCAACCACGTTTTGTTACACGGCAATAAATTTCAGCCGCTGCAAAAGCCGCGATCATTCCTAAAAACATCCCTTTTGCCCCAAGTCTGTCAAGACTCAACACACCACTAACAGTTTCACCAGATTCCGTACTCATGAAGAAAGGAGTCAGGATCAAGAAGCTTGAAAAGGCCACCGCTCCGCCAAAAATACCTTCCACATCATAGGATTGAGATAAATAAAAGCCGATACCGAATGTAACAAAAACCGTCATGATACTCATTGTCGCATTCTGTCCATTTCCTAATAAATTAGACAGCATTCCTTTTGTATCATCATTGAAAAACGGTAAATTGTTAATAACTACAATAATGGAACCAAACATCGTCAATGGAAACGCCAACATAAAAGAGTCGCGCAAAACCATTAAGTACCGATTGTCGCCTAACCAGTTTGCTAAGGGCATGATTTTTTCACTTAGTTTATCCATAAAACCATTCATTCTTCGTCACCTCTTATTTTTTAGTAATCGATTACATCCCTATAATATCACGCTTACCTATATAAGTCTACATATTTATATTTAAAAGTATATATTAATCATAATAGTAGGTAGTACTATTTGTACGAGTTATGGAATCCATATTATTGAAAGATTTTTACCGCCGCAATAGCTTCAAAAAAGCGAAATATCAACACAAAAAAACGCTACAAACACGCGTAATAACCGGTTTGTAACGCTTTATATTCTGTTTCCTACTTTGTTAAAACCATTTCTGCTTTAAAGTGATCATAATGATGAGTGGTGGTAGAATACTCAAAAGCAGCCCCGTTCGATAAATACCCAACTTGTTCTGCCACACCCACAGGCTCGTTGGCCTGCATGTGTAATTCCTCGGCCTCTTCTTTTGTTGCCCCTCTGACGGTGATGATTCGATGAGCACTTTGAATAACCAACCCCAACCCATTTTCAATATAATCATAAATCGAGTGCTTAACATGTGTAGGCTTTAGATTCATGATCAGATTAATCGGCATGTAGGTGACTTCGATAGCATAGGGAACACCATCAACATAGCGCACTCGATGAATGAAATAAACGAAATCATCCTCTGAAATATTCAGCTTTTCTTGAATCTTTTCATCTGGTTGAACAACTGAAAAATTTAGAACCTTACTGGTTACTTCATTTTGTGGATACTCTGCCGTTTTTCCGCGGAACTGATTGGTGATTGAGATTCGTTTTAATTCTGTGTCTGATAAATCTTTAATGAAGGTTCCCGAACCTCGTCTTTTAATGATTAACCCTTCTGATACCAGAATATCCAGCGCCTGCTTAACGGTCATCTTACTTGCATCGTATTCAAGACCCAACTCTTTTTCTGAAGGCAGCTTCTCATTCGCTTTAAAGGTGCCATCGATGATTTTATTTTTTAGATCATTTGATATATGAATATATTTTTTCACTGAAATGACCTCCTTTTGTTGTCTCTATCATTATAGCCCAGCCCCTTCGACTTGGTCTATACTAATTATTAAGAATAGTATGAAACTTACTTTATATAGATTCATACTTTTATACCTTGAATTTACACTTTAAGTTCAACACATAAAAAAATGACTCATAATCAATATCCAACTAGAATAGGTTTGTCGAGAACACTACTAGGAGGAAGACAATTATGAGCCAGTACCATCATCTTACCATACTCGAACGAGAAAGAATCTTTTGGTGCTTGTTTAGTGACGTTGACAGATCGAAAATCGCGATTCCTTTTAGCAGGAAAAGCGCCGAGAAAGAAAGCTGCTTATTGAGCGAGAAAATGATTGAACTTTTAAGCAGTATCCCCATCCCCAATAAGGTGGTTAAAACGATCACTCCAGATAGAGGAAAAGAATTCTCCAATCACTTCGCAGTTACAGAAGCTTTGAATAATGTGCCCTTTTATTTTCCAGATCCGCATGCCCCTTGGCAACGAGGAACAAATGAAAATACGAATGGACTCATTCGAGAATACTTGCCGAAATCAAAAGAGATGGATACGGTAGATGATTCAGTGATTTATCGGATGGTTGAAAAATTAAATAGCAGACCTAGAAAGTGTTTAGGTTGGAAAACACCTTATGAAGTCTTCTTTAATAAAGTGTTGCACTTGATTTGACAATTCAAGACGAAAAAAAAAGGTACAAATCTTAGTGATTCGTACCTCTTCTTGTTTTAATCAATTCGTTTGTAGAGATCAACGATTTCCTTAGCCAAATCAGTAAATGCAATCGAGGTCATCAAATGATCTTGACTGTGAACCGCTAAGAGTGAAATTTCCATATTGTTCCCTTGTGCTTCCTGCGTAAGCAATCCTGTTTGTGCGTGATGAGCTTCTACCAAAGCATTTTCCGCCGCCGAAATTTTTGCTTCAGACTCAACGAAATCTGAACGCTTAGCCGCTTGAATCGCTTCCACCGCATCGCTTTTCGCATTTCCAGAATGAATAATCAGTCCCATAATCGCTTCTAAATTTTGTTGTTCCATTGTATAGCCTCCCTATTGATTCATCAATCTTTTGGCTTCCTGCAAGACCTTTTGCCCATTCATCATCCCATAATCAGCCATATTAATTACTGCTACCGGATTACCTTTATCAGCAAGCTTATCCTCATATTGCTTTTGCATGAAACGAACTTGTGGCCCTAATAATAAAACGTCTACATTTTTCTCTGCCAAAGTGTTATTGGCTTCTGTCGATGAAACCGCGAAGATTTCCGCATCAAAATTCTCCTCTTTCGCAGCAGTCTCCATCTTCGTCACTAGCAAACTTGTACTCATCCCTGCTGAACAAACTAACATAATTGTTTTCATCTGTCTTGATCCTCCTATTTATTCAATTTAGCAATTAATTGATCTGCTATTTCTACTTTATTTGCGGCAGCAACTTCTTTTATCCAATAGCCTGATTTTTTGATGGTTTTCTTTTGTGTACGAATATCCGTAGAGATAAACCCATAGCGATTACGATACGCATTTTTCCAAGACCAGCAATCGATCGGTGTCCATAAATGATACCCGAAGCAATTAGAGCCTTCTTCCATTCCCTTATGCAGCCAATACAGGTGTTCTTGAATGAACTGAATACGATAATCATCCTCGATCATTCCTTGTTCGTTCAGGTAACGTTCCTCCCGGGAAACGCCCATCCCATTTTCTGACACAAACCATTCGATATTATTGTAATTGTCACGAATATTAATGGCAATATCATAGACCGCTTTCGGATAAATTTCCCATCCCT
>Ga0334882_1005058_pt1 | contig 10643 bp, 8 predicted proteins | sample GraSluR1_MG_5_FD_207226 | JGI IMG/M metagenome (GOLD analysis project Ga0334882, IMG submission 207226) | Sludge microbial communities from methane-producing bioreactor in Wageningen University, Netherlands - Granular Sludge_15_04-R1 | ecosystem: Engineered > Bioreactor > Anaerobic > Unclassified... | reverse complement strand
GTCGAGGTCGATGCCGCCGAGCAGCGCCATGCGGCTGCCGTAGGTGGGTTTGAGCTCGCGGACGTCCTCGATGGTGTCCTCGAAGGAGTGCTTGGCGTCGATCTTGACGTCGTCGATCAGGTCGTCGTAGATGCAGAAGAGGTTGCCGCAGGCGTGGAGCAGGTAGGGCCGCCCGGCGGCGTGGGCCATTTCGGCCATCTTCTTGTGGCCCGGCAGGACGAACTCGCGCAGGTCGTCGGGCGAGATCATGGGCCCGGTCTTGAAGCCCATGTCGTCGCTGCCCCAGACGATCTTCACCCGATCGAAGGCGAGGATCTGCTCCAGCATGGGCACGAAGAGCTCCATCAGGCGGTCGGCGATGGCCTTGACGAGGTCACGCTGGTCGTAGAGGGCGTAGCAGAGGCTCTCGTAGCCCATCAGCCAGGTGAGGTACTCGGCGAAGTGGGCGAAGCCGCCGCTGCCGATGACGCACATGTCGTCGGGGAGGTGGCGGTCGTACCACGCGAGCGCGTGCGTGGTGACCTTGGCGGGATCGGGCCAGGGGTAGCGCTCGAACTCCTCCCAGGTCGTGATAGGACCGCGGCTCTCATCGACGTAGGAGCGCCCGCCTTCACGGCGGAACTCGGCGGTGTCCTCGGTGACCAGCCGGTTGAGCGGCATCTCCAGCGCGTCGACGCCCTGGCGGACGTAGTCATAGCCGATGAAGCGCTGGATGCGGATCTGTCGCTGCAGGGCGAAGGCCGGATCGTCGGGGTTGAGGTCGTCGAGCAGGTGGGTGCGGCGGCAGATCGCCTCCTGGACCTCGCCGTCGAGGAAGAGCTCGATGTGGTGAACGCGCTTGGGCGTGCCCTTGCGCAGGATGCAGTCACGGAAGGCCTCCCAGTCGGGGGATACGGCGGTGGTGAACGGGCTAGCGTCGGTCTGCGACATAGGACCTCCTGGTCTGTCTAGAATCCCTTGATGGCGATCATGGCCCCGGCGAGGAAGCTGATGGTGCCGAGGGGGAAGAGCAGGGCGAAGCTCATCAGCATCGTCATACGATCCTTCAGCGGCAGCGAGAGGGCCGGCGGACCGCCCACCTTGGCGTAGCGGTCGATGATCTGGCTGAGCTGCGCGGGGCTCAGCTGCTGCTTCATCTTGGGCAAGGTGAGGGGCAGTTGCCCTTCGGCGGTCAGGAGCTCGATCACGATGGGAGCGCCGGGGTCGACGGTGCGAGCGATACGGGCGCCCTTAACCCGCCCGATCTCCCGGCGGTTGAGGCGGAGGACACCCATCCAGGTGAGATAGAGCGTCAGGTCGGCGGTGCCCTCGGGCGCCGTGCCGTTGCTCCCGGAGACCATCCGCAGGACGGGTACCAGCCCCGCGGCCAGCCAGAGGCCGACACCCAGGACGACCAAGAGTCCACCTATAACGATGTGCATAGCCAACATCCCCCTACGAGGTTCAGGATATCCGGTCCGAGAGGCGCCGCAACCACGGTTTCTGCAGCTCGATCGCCTTCTCGGGACAGAGCTCGTGACAACAATAACAGCGGATACAGGTTTTGAGGTCCATCGCGGCGCGGCGGTCGACGAGCGTGATGGCGTGCACGGGGCAGTTCTGCACGCAGATGCCGCACCCGATGCAGCGATCGGTGGCCCGTGGCGCAGGTGAGAGCTGCTTGTAGAAGACTGCGCTCATCTGCCGGCCCAGGCCCAGCCGGCGCAGCAGGCCATGGCGGGCCGCGGTGGTCTCCGGCGGGCGGAACCCCTCGATGTGGAAGCCGGCGAGCGCATCGCCCACGACGTCGATGTCCACAATCTCGCCCGTCGTGAGGCCACGCTCGATGGCGGCGAGGAGCGGGTAGATCGTCCGGACCGGCAAGCCTACCAGGCCGGCGGCGACGACGTCGAGCGCGACGGCATCGGGTGCGGCGAGCAGGGCCCCCACGGGGAAAGGGTCACCCGCCGAGGGGCCCTGCCCATCCATCGCGACAATGCCGTCCATGATCGTCAGGGCGGGACGGATCAGGGTGAGGATGTCGATGAGCAGGTGGCCGAACACGTGGGGATCCGAGAAGCGGGCGTGGTAGCCCACCTTGAGGGTGCCCGGGATCACGCCGAAGAGGATCTTGGTGCCCCCCGTGAACTGCATAAAGGTATGCGTCTTGAGTTTGGGCAGCGCGATGACGACGTCGGCGTGGGTGACGAAGGTGCCCACCTCAAGGCCCTTGATGACCCGGCCCTGCGGATGGTGGAGCAGTTCCTGGTCGAAGTCCCAGTTGAGCTCCGCGCCGGTCTCCTCCGCGACGCGGGCCATGCCGGTCTGCCGGTAGACGGTGCGCAGCCAGGCGCTGTTGAAGGGGCCGCCGGGGCTGTCGCCGATCACGGGGTGCGCGCCGAGCTCCAGCACCATGCGCGCGAGCGCGCCGACCACGCTGGGATGGGTGGCGAGGGCGCTGTCGGGGCTCGCTGCGCGCAGGAGGTTGGTCTTGAGGAGGACGCGTTGGCCCGGCGCTACGAAGCGCTCGAGCCCACCGAGGGGCTCAAGCGTGCGGCGCAGCGCGGCCTCCGCCGCCGCCGGGTCGTAATCGTCACAATGGGTGAGCGAGACTGTGGGTTTCAAGGGAACTCCTTAGTTGGTCAGAGCCAGCCCTGCCAGCGGTAGGCTGCCCAGCCGATCATCTCCTTGAGGGCCTTCTCGGTCATCTCCAGATACTCGGCCTTGGGCAGGAGGTGCATCAGCCGCAGGGTGAGGTCGGGCTGGGTGTAGAAGTCCCAGTCGGAGTAGGTGACCAGATAGTCGGTCGGTGCGGGGATGACGGTCAGGGCCGTCTGTTGGAAGACGCCAAGGGCGCGCGGCATATGCATCGCCGAGGTCACCAGGACGATGCGTTCGAGCCCGTGTTGGGCGAGCAGTTTCCCGCTCTCCACGGCGTTCTCGTAGGTGTTGCGGGAGCTGCCCTCGATCAGGATGGCCTCCTCGGGCACGCCGAAGAAGGTGAGCATCTCGGCCATAGTCGACGACTCGGGGGTGTCCCCGGGATTGGAGAGGGAGCCTGAGCCGCCACTGACCAGCACCCAGGGCGCGACGCCCGTGTGATAGAGACGGGCGGCATAGATGACGCGGTCGCCGGCCTCGCCCACCTCGTGCCACGGGCGCGGGGCCAGCTGCGTCCGGGTGCCGCCACCGAGCACCACGATCGCATCGAAGGTGTGGGCCAAGTCCGACGCCTCGAGCGGGGGGTGCTGCCATTCGAGCCGGCGCACCAGGAGCATACCCACCCACCGGTTGCCGCCGACGGCGATGAGGAGAAGGGCGGCGACGATGAGGCGGGGGGGCCATGCGCCCGCGGACGGGCGAGCGCCGGTCGCATCCGGGTCCGCGTCCTCGACGTCCCGTCGGCGCAGGCGCGACATGGCGAGATCGGGCCGGTGGTGCAGCACCAGGGCGAGGATCAGGAGGATGCAGGCCAGCCCCGTTGGGTAGATCAGCAGCGGTAGGATCTTAGATAGGATGTAGAACATCGTCTGAGGGCAAAGTATACGCAAGGGCGCCAGGAGGCAAGTCTGCGGTCATTTGTGATAGCGTTCGCCGCCGAGGATGGTCATGGCACGGTAGAGCTGTTCGAGCAGCACGACGCGCGCCAGTTCGTGGGGTAGGGTGAGGGGTGAGAGGGAGAGGCGCGCGTTGCAGGACGCGAGGAGCTCTTGCGAGAGGCCGACCGGCCCGCCGATGATGAAGGCGAGGTCGCGGTGGATCTCGATGTGCCGGCGCACGTCATTCGCGAGCCCCTCGCTGTCGAGCTGCTCTCCGGTCACGTCCAGCGCGATGGTCCAGGCAGCCTGGCGGGTCGCCTGCATCAGGGCGGACCCCTCCCGGACCATCGCGACCTCATCCGGGAGGGGTCCGCCGACCACGTCGCGGACCTCGACGAGCGACACTTTGACGTAGCGCCTGAGGCGCTGCAGGTAGTCCTGTTGTGCCGCGCGCCAGTGCGACGTGCGCAGCTTTCCGACGGCTGCGATGGTCAGTGTGCCGGGCAGCCGCATCATGTGCGCCCCTCTCGCTGAAGGCGAGCGTTGGGCCTCTTCGTCGTGATCAGGGCGATGGCGTCGGTGTGACGGTGGGCGAGATGGTCTCCGTGACGGTCATCGTGCCCGTCTCGGTGAGCGTCTCGGTCGCGGTGAGGAGGCCGGTCGCCGACAGCTCCGGCAATCCTCCCTCGGGCACGGGAAGGACCATGTCGGCGATATCGACCCAGAGGGCCTCCAACGCCGGCGCCGTGCGGAACGAGCGCTCCTCGATGAGGGCGTCCAGGGCCGCGACGCGTGCCGCCAACGCAGCCGCCTCCGGGGCCCGATCGGGCAGCAGCGCGGCATAGCGGGTCAGGTGCGCGACGACGACCTCCAGACCGGCGCGAGCGGCACCCGGGTTGTCCTCCAGGATGAGGAGCTGCACGCGAATCAGGTCCTGAGCCGCCTGCAGCAGGGCCACGCTGCTCCACAGGTCGCCCTGATCGCCGGTGAGGCTCTCGGCCTGCGCCTCGACGAGTTCGAGGCGCTCGGTGATCTCCGACTCAAGGGCTTCAAGGTCGCTCTCCTGGCGCGAGAAGCGGGTGCCCAGGTCGGTGACCTGGCGCGCGGCTGCCTGGAGGTCGGTCTCGAGCGCCATCAGGGTCTCGGCGTGTGCGGTGAGGGCCTCGTCGAGGCCGGTGAGCTGCTCTTCGGCGGCGGTGATCCGCTCGTCGGCGGTCGCCAACGCGCCGGTGTGCACCGACGAGGCCTCCTGCAGCGAGGTGATCTCGCCCTCCATGCGGCCCGTCCGCTCCTGGAGGGTGTCGGAGGTGGTGGCGATGCGTCCTTCGGCCTGATCCACCCGCTGGGTCAGGGCGCGGATCGCGTCGGTGTTCTGTTGGACCGGGACGACGGTGGCGCGGTAGATGAGGGGGATACCGAAGTAGAAGGCCGCGCCGACCAGGGCCCCGAGGATCACGAGCAGAAGCAGGCGAACGAGGACCTTGAGGAAGGCGGCAAATCCCCCGCCCTTGCGGCGCCTCTCCTCAGGGAGCGCGGGCGGCTGCGCGTAGGCGTCGTGCTGAGGCCGGCTCGATTCGGTCATTTGTCCACCTCCTCAGGCGCGCCGAAGAGGTCATTGAGCATGTCCCTAAGGCGTTCGAAGAAGGACATCGCCTTCTCCGTCTGGACCTCGACGGCGTCGACGGCTTCCTCAAGCGCTGTGACGTCGGTCTGGAGGGCGTCTGTCTCCTGCTGGAGGGTGTTGATGGCGCCGGTGAAGGTCTCGAGGGTGCGTTCCACCGTCTCCATGCGCGCGGTCAGGCCCGAGAGCACCTCGACGCGTTGGCGGAGCCCGTTCAGGTCACCCTGCAGGGTGCTGACGTCGCCGCGGACCGCGTCGATCTCGACGCTGAGGCCGTTGATCTGGTTGGAGAGGGTGCGGAAGGCGCGGCTGCGGCTCATGTCGAGGGCGCCGTTGATGCCGGCGAAGAGCAGGACGGTCAAGGCCAGCCCCAGGAGGCCGCCCAGCACAGCGCCGAGCAGCGTGGGCCAGACCCAGGTGCCGCGGCGCGGTTCGGCGGCACGGCCCTCGGGTGGCGGTGGCGCAGCAGGGACCGTTTCGGGCGGGGGTGGGCCTTCTTCTTCGGGTTCGTCGACGGCTTCGTCGTCGGCTTCCTCGGAGAGCTCCTCGGGGGTCAGGGCCGGGAAGGTCTCGAGGCGAACCGGTTCCTCCTCCTCTTCGAAGGGCGATGCCGGTATGAGTTCTTCATCCGGCTCGGGCTCCTCCATCACGGGGAGGGGTGGCGGTGTCTCGTCTGTCGCGAGATCGACGCCGAACTCGGGCTCCGACTCTATCGGGACGACGGTGACCCGGTCGGCGATCCCTTCCACGAGGGAGGGGCCGATGCCCGCGATCGTCTCAAGGTCTGCCAGGGATGCGAAGGGCCCGATCTCCTCCCTCCGCGTCACGATACGACCGGCGAGCGCCGGTCCGATGCCGGGGAGGGTGGTCAACTCCTCCCGACTTGCTTGGTTGAGATCGATGCTGCTGGGCGGGGTGTGCGCGTTGCTCTCAGGCTCGGGCAAGGTCAGCGATTCCATGGGCCCCCCTTTCATGGGCTATGGCGTCGGCTCCAATGAGGCGACACAGGAGAAACGGTGTGTCTTCACCTTCATTATAGGCGCGCACGGCGGGAGACGCAAGCACCCGTGTGGGGTGTCTTGCGACGGGAGGGGTCACGTGGTTCGCAGGGCCCGCCGTCGGAGACGGAGCAGCGCTCCGTCTCTACGAAGGCATGGACGGGATGGCGCTAGAGGGGTTTGACGGCCATGAGGTAGTTGAGGAAGACGACGCCGCTGTAGCCCCTGGCGTGGGCGCCTCCGAGGGCGAAGGAGCCGGCGGGGAAGTCGCGGCTGTAAACGAAGAAGGGATAGAGACCGCCGATGGTTTCGATATCCACCTGCAGGCCCTCCTCACGCTTGAAGCCGCGCAGCCAGAGAGGAAGCTGGTGGGCCTTGGCCTGGTAGATGATGTAGAGGGTGCTGGGGTGTGAGAGCTTGAAGCGCAGCAGCTTGTCGGCCTCGGAATCGTAGTCGAGGTCGGCCGGTCGGATGGCGTGAAGGCCGCTGAGCAGGAGCGGCAGGTTGATGATGCGGTAGTCGCGGTCGGTGTAGCAGGTCTGTCGTGCGCGCAGGACGGTCGGCTCATAGGGCCTGCCGCTGGTCGCGCGGAAGGTGACGAGGGGTGTCTTGTCATAGCGGTAGGCGTAGGCCGGTGCCCGGCCCGATTCCTCGTGCGCGACGATGGCCATACCACCCACGACAGAGGTCAGGGGGTCCATCGGGCGGATCTTCTCGGGCCCGAACAGCTGCTCCAGCATGGCCACGTAGGCCGGGACGAGCGAGGTGCCGCCGGTGCGGAGCACCACGTCGATCCGGTCGGGGCGCAGGTCGGCGTCATGGAGCACGGCCCGGATATCGCGGGCCACCGAGGCGAGCTCCGGCTCGATCATCTCCTCGAAGTCCCGCCGCAGCACGCGCTCGCGAATATCGATCGCGTCGTGGCGGAAGTTGAGCCGCGCCATCAGCTCGCCGGTCAGGGCCTTCTTGGTGCGCTCGATCTCGCGGAAGAGCTTGAATCCGACGTTTTGGGTCACCAGGGTCTCCAGGGCGCGCATCGTCTTGGGGGCCGAGCCGGTCTTCTGGTAGTGGCGGATCTTGCTCAAGGGCTCGGGGCGCGAGAGCTCGGGCATGGTCTGCCATGTGTGGAGCTCATCGAGAAACTCGGGGGGGAAGTCCGCGCCGCCATCGATTTTGGTGCCCTCTCCGAAGTAGGGCAGCAGCGAACGCATGATGCGGCGGTCCAGGTCGTCACCGCCGACCAGGGCGCCGCGGTTGGCGATGACGTGAGGGGGCTGTGTGCCCCCGACCTCGACCACCGTGAGATCGAGGGTCCCGCCGCCGAAGTCGAAGACGAGGGCGAGTTCGCGCCGGCAGGCCTCGCGATGGTAGAGGTGGGCGGCGGCGATGGGCTCCATCTGGAAGGTGATCTCGCTGAATCCCGCCAGGCGGGCCGCGCGGTAGATGAGCTCTTCGGCACGCTCGTTGACGGCGTCCTCATCGGAGAAGCGGATGGGTCGCCCCAGGACGACGCTCTCGCAGGGCTGATCGAACTGGGCCTCGGCCCGCGATTTCATCGCCTGGAGCACGAGGGCGATCAACTCATCGACGGTGTAGTAGCGATCGAAGATCATGGTCCCCTCGTAGCGGGGATCCCGCAGGGCGGTTTTGATCGATTGGAGCAGGCGCCCGTTGGCGTTGATGTCGGTGACGACGTTGACGTCGTGCCAGTAGTGGATGGGGCTGGAGCCGGCACCTGCTACGATGATCTCCACGGCGCCGATCTCGCGCCGCGACCAGACGATCTTGCGTCCGGTCTCCTTCTCCAGGTACTCGGTCGCTGCCGACGAGCCGATGCGGGTCTGATAGTCACGGTCGATCCAGATGAGCGAGGGTAGGACGCTCGCGTTCTCATTGGCTCGATCGAGTTCGACCGGGTGGAGACGGGAACCATCAAAGTGGGCGACGGATGAATTGGTCGTGCCGAAGTCAATACCGATGCGCATCGTTCTCCTCCTTTCGGGACGTTGTGGGGGTCCGTAGGAAGTACGAACGACCATTATACCACGATCCGGCGGGGCGGTTCGGTCGCGGCGCCGGGGCTGCGAGCGTGCTGCTGCACGCGTATTCCGCCCAAGGGCTTTCCGCAGGCCTTGGGCGGTGGTCTGACGGCGAGGGCGACGGATCGGAGACGCTGCCGCGTCCGACGCCCCGGGACGAGGCCCTCGCGGACGAGGGGGCTGCAAGCATGCTGTTGGCGACGAGGCCCTCGCAGACGAGGGGGGGGGCTAGGAGCTTGCCGAGGGCGCCGTCGGCTTCGTCGAGCGAGGACGCTGCGGCAGGAGGCATCCGGCGAGGCCCAGGGCCACGAGCAGTTGGGCGATGACGTATTTCTGCCAGGCGGTCTCGCCGACGGTGCCGGGGGGGAAGAAGCGGGGGAGGGCCAGATGATCGGGCAGGGCCGCGACGGCAAGCCCGAGTCCCACGAGCGTCAGGGCGATGCGCCGCGCCGGGGGCCGGGGTGACGAGAACTCCCGTACGAGGAGCGGGGTGAGGGTCAGCAGCCAGATCGTGTTCATGACCCAGGTCAACGGTGCGCTGAGCAGGACGATGACCAACGCGAGGTGCCAATAGATGAGATCGTACGTCGGGTCGACGTGATCACGGGGGCCCACCCACCGGTGCAGCGCGGCAACGATGGCGAAGAGCAGGGCGAAGAAGACCAGCGAGGCGACGGTCTGAGCGCTCGGTAGGCCGGCTGCGGTCAGGTGCTCCTGCAGGCGATAGCCGGTCCGCGTGCGGCCCAGGCTGGCATTGGAGACGAAGGCGAAGGACTCGTGGCGGTAGACGCGGCCCTGCTTGACCGTGAGACCCTCGCCCGGTTGTAGGTCCGCAATGACCGCCGGGTCGACGAGCATCTCGGGCGTCCCGCCCTCGCCGTAGCGCGAGATGCGGGGGAACTCGACCGTCAGGTAGTCCAGCAGCAGCGCAGGACCGTTGAAGATGAGGGAGAGGATGAGGATGAGCACGCCCCCGATCGCGTAGCCGGCAAGGGCGCGCCGGCGTCTGCGCAGCACGAGGAAGGGGAGCAGCAGCACGGTGTGGAGCTTGAGCAGGGTGGCGGCGGCGATCAGGAGACCCGCCGTCCCCTCGCGCCGTCGCGTGCAGAGCAGGGCGATCCCGCCGGTGAGCAGCAGGAGCGTCAGGCTGTCGATCTGCCCGCGTTCCAGGAAGGTGAGCAGGGGATGGAAGGTGAGGGCGACCAGCCAGGCGATCCAGGCTGCCGGCTCGGTCAACCTGACGCCGACCAGGCGCATGGAGAGGAGCAGCGCACCGAAAAGGGCAAGGAGTCCCACGATCATCCAGGCGACCTTGGCGACGTGATAGGGCAGGTCCGCGACCGGTTGGAAGAGCGTCGCCACCAGGGGGGGATAGAGGAAGCGGCTGTGCTGATAGCGGTCGATGCCGTCCCAGATCGGGGGTGAGGCCAGGATGTGGCTTTCGTAGGGCGACAGGCCGGCGTTGAGCGCTTCGCCCGCCGTGTAGAAGGCCGAGAAGTCCATCTGGAGGCTCTCGCCGCCGAAGGTCGCGACGAAGCCGGCGAGGCGCAGAGCCGCCAGAGCCACCAGGGCCATCAAGAGATAGCGCCACGCACGTGAGCTCGTCATTGCCTCCTCCGTGGTCATGTCGGTCCGAGCGGCACGAGGATGTCTGCCGGATCGCCGTCGAAGCCCGCAGCCGCCAGCAGCTGCAGGTGATCGGCGAATTCGCCCACCTCATAGAGGTTGTGGGCGTCGCTGCCCAACGAGATCGGGACCTCCATCTCCAGGCAGAGACGCACGAAGTCGACGGGCGGCGCGTTGGTGTGGACGTTGAGTTCCGCCGCCACGTGGTGCCGGCGCAGCAGCTCTGCGACCGGACGGTAGAGGTGGGCGGGCGGCGTCAACCCCGCGCGTCGAAAGAGGCGAAAGGGGTGGGCGAGGATGTCGATGCCGGAGGCGATCAGTTCGGCTGTGAGCGCCAGAAACTCGTCGGCGAGCAGCTCCGGCGAGGGTGGGCGCTGCGAGCTGTGCGGTGTCCGGTGGACGGCGCCGATGAGGTGGTCGACGCTCTCCCGATCCCCGGGCTGCAACAGCAGGTGACCGTGGTCATCGATATCGACCTCGAGGCCAAAGCGCACGTCGTCGGCAGCCCAGCGCTCCTTCAGGGCCAGATACCGGTCCATGCGGTCGTGCTCGGGCTGCGCTCCGGCGATGCCGACCGGCCCCCAATCACCGCCCCAGTACTGCCCGACGGGGAAGCGGAGCTGCCCGGCGTGTTCGGCGAAGCCGATGCCGGCGAGACCCATATCGCGTGCCAGGGCGATCGCCCGACCGACGTCCATGTTCTCGCTGCAATAGGCGAGCTGGGTGTGGACGTGGTGATCGACCAGGCCGAGATGGGCGGGCATCGCCAGTTGGTGCGTCTCATGGGTCACGGCGTCGCCCGCCAGGTGGATGAGGGTGAAGCGGAAGGGCGCCTCACAGA
>Ga0334882_1005057_pt1 | contig 10643 bp, 7 predicted proteins | sample GraSluR1_MG_5_FD_207226 | JGI IMG/M metagenome (GOLD analysis project Ga0334882, IMG submission 207226) | Sludge microbial communities from methane-producing bioreactor in Wageningen University, Netherlands - Granular Sludge_15_04-R1 | ecosystem: Engineered > Bioreactor > Anaerobic > Unclassified... | reverse complement strand
TTATCCAGATTTACAAAATTAGATTCATAATTCTTTCCATTGGGACCTCGCATGAAAAAAATTGTTCTCGGTCAGTTCATATAACAGAACAACTGAGAATAATACTTCAATTCTTAGTGTTGGAAAACCTTCTGAATCCAGCAAAATAACACTCCTCACATTCAATCCCGCTTTCTTTGTTCTTGACTCATTCAGCAGATTGGTGGTCCAGGCAGTAATTCTGAGCTTTTTAGGCCTTTTTTGGAATGGCTAAGAAAAAACAAGGACGCGAATAAGAGAAACAAACTTTTCGTAATCGTTGGTAGAGATACTTTTTCTTCAGCTTTACTGAATGTTTACATTCTTAAGAATAAAACAAATGCAATTTTCATTGGTGAACCAACCGGGGGTAAACCAAATTGCTTTGGCGAGGTCAAGTATTTAGAGCTCAAGAATTCGGGATTGTATGTCCGTTATTCCACAAAGTATTACCACTTAATTGAAAATGATGAGGAGTTGTCATTTGTTCCAGATATTTTAAGCAAGGTAAGTTTTAATGATTATATAAATGGGGTAGATAGTGCTATGGATAAGGTTTTACAAATTGGTAATAAGAATTAAGCTCAAGCCTAAAGGTGAGCCCCTTTTCTGTAATGACATCAATTAACTTTTGGCTACATTATTAGCCCGGAATATCTATACCTACATAATATAGGACTCCAGCACTTCCGCGTTGTGCTTCGCAAATGTAACCATTTGCTTATGGCTTCGCCAATGCTTGCATTGGCTATGGGAAACCCGCACCAAAAAGAACACACACCCTTCAGGGTGTGTGTTCTTTTTGTGTGAGCAACACCAAATTAATACAATGCAAAGATTTATCTGGCGTTTGTGCATTTCTCTCCTCAGGAGGGCTTACAGGTTTTATAGTTCAGTTGCAACCTTAACTTCCTATTATTTTAAGTTCTTTTGCTCGTCCGGTATGCCTAATATAGAATGCAGCAGCAGACAAAATCTTCCCAAAAGGCTCGTTCATTGGTGAAGCTTTACTTATTGCAGGTTGGACTATGTATATGGTAGCCTCCATCGCTTTTTGACTTTGCAGTAATGTTTTTAACGTTTTATTATCTCCACGTATAAATTTATCTGAACTTCCACCTTTTATACGTGCTTGTATCTTCGTAAGTAAAGCAGTCTTCGACTTAATCCATACGGTGCTTTTTATTGCTTGTTGGGCTACTTCATAGACATCATCGATGGAAGAGTTATATTTTGCTCCCTTCATTGCTTTGCAGTGATACAGTTCAACTCTGATAAACGACTCGTCTGATTTGAAAGTAAGATAATCGGCGATTTCTCCAGTCCCATGGTCATAGATAATATGGGAGTACTGTCCGTCTTGCAGAAGGTGTTCTTTTAGGGCAGTTTGGATTGTTACTTTTCCTTCAGGTGCGTCTTTAGCTTCTTTTGTAATATCAGTGTTTGATCCAATCCAATCAAATGTGTTAATCCGGCTCTGATTAAAATTTTCAAAGTTCGCATTTCCTTTAAGTACTTCATGTCCATAATACACAGTACCGTCTGCTGTTTTGAATAAGAGAGGATTTTCTGTAAAATACTTTGACAATGTTGTTGCATGTGCACCGTCTTTACATACAATCAGATCTGTAGAAGAAGAGTATTCTCCCAGAGTATTGCATGTAAGTTGCTCTGTTACGTCACCAAATACAAAGTCGAAGACTACACCATCCCCATCAGGAGTAGTGCCAACGACTTTAAGATTTGCATCAGTCAATAAGCCGAACCGTTCGCTTGTTCCATTAATGCGTAAAGACGGTGGCGACAAAAATGTATTTTCCTGAAAGAAACAGAATAAGATATTATCACTATATTTGCTTATACCTGTAGGGATAGGCAAGCGGTCATAATTTGTATTAGTTTTTACTTCCAGTCCTCTGTTGACAATTTTTTCCCCAAATGAATCACACCACGAAATATACTCTGGTAAAGATAGATATGAACTGCTCCAAAACTTTGAGCCACTACTATATCCAATAGTCGCATCTGTACCATCTTGAGTCACTTTGCAAAAAGCGTGCCCCGCAGATAGCATCATACCAGTGTTTTCATCAATAGAGGCTGCCGTATTCGAACCAGCATAGATCCGATATGATTCCCCAGTTTCTGCATATCTGTTTTGCATTCCGGTATTAAAAAACTCATAATTGGAGAATCCAGCAAGAACCCTATTCATTTCATCACGCGGTATTTTGTTATGTGATTCACAAAAGCTTCCTGCTATTAATTTATAAACCAACTCTGTTTTTTGTTGTGAATAGATAAATAAAAGCCCTGTTTCAACTTGATAATGAACAATATAAAGATTTACCTCAGTATTAAGAGGTTGGTTGCTTTCAAGCCAAAGCGGAGTGTCATTAATTGTTGCGATACCAACTATGGTATTAGTATCACTGCTCCTGTATATGTTTTCGCCGACTGATAATTCTTCCGGGAAAACACCTGCAATATTAAATCCAGTTACACGATACACACGTGCATGACAATTGGGACGGATGTTATGCAGTGATATTGTATCCTGCCCATTCTCCGGTCTAGAAAACTGTTTTATTGCCTTACTGTTTTCCAAATCGCTATTGATTTTTTCTTCTGACATTTCAATAATCATATCCTGCCAGACTACATCGCTTGTGTATAGTTTACGGTTTTCAATGCGTAGTGCCTCATCATTCATTGCAATAAATTTTGCCGTTCCGATATTATCAGCATTCGTCCGAGCAAAACGTCCGATGAATTGAAGGGTGCTTGCAAGCGATTTTTGTGGTTCGTGTACGGCTGCTATTTTTAAATTTGGAAAATCGAATCCTTCTCCAAGCATATCAACGCAAATAATACCATCGAGTTCTTTGTTCCTTAATGCTTTTATTGTACGCTGTATCGTACTGAAGGCCATAGAGCTGTCAATCCGTTTTAAACGAAGTCTTGTATTTTCTTTATATAGTTCTTCCAGCCCCTTGGCTTTGTCTTTGGTATCCGTACGAACCATTAAATAATGCTCATATCCGTCAGATCTGTCATTTAGCAATACTCGTTCAGCTTCAATTGCTATTAATTTGTCCTTATCCGCTGCTTCATCAATTGGAAGAAAACTAATAGAACCAAATATTCCATCACGGTACGCTTTAGACAACGGATAATTATATATGTGCGAACCCTGGATTTCCTTTTTATCTAACCTAAACGGAGTAGCTGTCACCAATAGCGAAGCAGCATGCTTCATATTGTTAATGATTTTTTGCCAAGTTGGAGCAGGAACATGGTGAGCTTCATCTATTATTACATAATCGAAAAGAGCATTGATATCACTCTCTGATATTGATGCTGCAACTTGGTGTGAAGCTACAATAACATCAGCAGAAGAAATATCATTAACTTGTTCGTCACAATACAAATGCTCAGCTTCATATACCTTGGGAGGCATAACACCTTCACAAAAAACTCCTATTTTCTTTAGTGTTTTCAATTGTTTATAATCGTCAACAATCTGCCCACGAACCAATGCGCTAGGTGTCACAATAAGTATTTTTGACTTTTGGAGTATATATGGAGCCAACATTAGTACTGTAGTTTTACCAGACCCAGTCGGCATTACTATCACGGCAACATCCAATGGTTCTAATGTCGAATGTGAAGCAATTGCATGAATGGCACCTATTTGAGCGTTTCTTAGCCCGACAGAATGATCAGAAGCAATCGGATAATGTATTGCCGTATATAAATCAGAAAAGTAGCTCATGCAATCGCCTCCATTAAAAAGAATATTACATATCAGGAACTTCTTTGTTGTTTCCCAAGTATCCAGATATGATATAATAATCTATGCGGTAAACAACATTAAGCCGATCCACAGACAATCTTCAAGCGGGTAGGAACGCTCCGTAGGTTGATGCCTACGGAGTATTCCTTTCTTTTTTTAAATCTTCCAGCACGTGGTTTACAACAAAGCGTTTCGTCTTTTCTTCAATTGTTTCTTTTGCATCCGGGCTGGACACGGACTCGACTATATAGAGAGTGCCGTCGATCTCCCTATAAGAAATGTGCTTATGCCGATAATGCAGAGTTGGCCACAGTTGTTCGTGTTTGAATATGAAGTTCGGTGATGATTCAGCACAAGGAAATGATACTTTGTATTCTTTTCCCTTTTCAACTACATCAGCTACGGTTCCGCTTATACCGGCTTTTTGGCCAATCTCCTTAATATCCTCACGGAGAACTACCGGTTCATTTATCTCAATTTCGTATTCATTGTGATCACAATACTTTTTCATAGGTTTTACTCCTCCGGAGTTCTCCTCTCTGACGTTATACATAATTCATTATCACTTAAGCCTGCATCGTCAACATCTGCATTAGGCAGTGATAGCGATCTTTTGTTACTCCAATGGTCGAATACAATCGACAACACCGCACGCTTCTGCTAATATGTTCAGCATTTTTATCCCGTGGTTAAGATATGTCGTTTTCTTCCACGTAAGATTTGGATTTCTGCCACTCTGAATATCTTTTTGAACAAGCTCTGACATAATTCGCAACTTAATGCTTCCCTTTGAAATCATCTTTTCAAAGGTGCTTTGCTTTGACTCCGGAGACATATTAGAAAATTTAGAGTTTACTGTACGTTGTATAATACAAAGATTTCCAAAATGGTTTACACCTTCATTCTGACCCCAGACTTCAAATGTATCACCTGATGGATGCTGCGGGTACCAGTGCTCAACAGAATTACGAAATTCAAAGATAAAATCAGAATATCTATACCGCGTTTTATCCCTTGAACGATCAAACTCCATCTTCCAAAGTAGATAATCAAGGTAATTGAAAACAATATGAGGGGTATTAGCCCCAAGGTCGAAGTTGCAGTCCGTGAAATAATTCTCGACAACTTCGCCTTTTATAAACTTTTCAATATGCTGCTCAAAACCTGTTAATGTATCAAGCGTTCTGTTCTTGTATAACCACGTCAACAATGATGTAATCCAATGCATTACCTTGGGAGAAGTATAGGAAACCCTCAAGCAGGATTGCAGCATAAAAATCCGCTTATGTCGGGGCTCGTATGTAGTTGACCATTCACCCGGTAGTCCAAAATATGTATTAACATAATAAGGCTTTTTCTTTGACTGTTGTCCGGATGATTTTAATGACTTCAGACTCCATTCCCCGTCAGAGTCATCATTAACAAATTCACGCTTGATAATGTATTTGTCAAACAAATACCTGCACTTCAGAAGACACCCTGCAAAGCCCATTGCAAACTTGGACTTATCAAGGTTCTTGCCAGCGATAGTTCCATGAATAAGTACATAATTAAATGCTTCTGTCAGCTTCTTATCATCAAGCAACTCAAAAAGCGTTACGTCAATTTTTTCTGCGTCTACGTATACCCTGAGTACATGGAGTAAGAAATGCGGAAAGCTAATAATACTTTCAAACCGAACGCGATCCTCGGAATCAGCTATTTCCTCGCTTTGATTTGGGACAAACCCGGGTTTAATAATATCCAGTATCCTTTTAGCTTCTCTTACCTTTGCAGGAATGCTAAACCTTGAAGTCGGAAATTCAGTCCAATCATAACCAAAAACAGTTTTCCTAGTTTCTGTATCAAAGTGCATTTGAACATAACCAGTCATGTCTGAGCAGGCATCCCAAATTTTACTGAACCGCGCTTGATTTGCAGGCGATAATCCGCTCATCAGAGTTGCTTTCAGAATATCCTGTTGCTCCAACTGCTCCCCGCGGGTATTCATTATCTCAAAGTAATGGTTCAGGTCTGTATGTTCCGGAACCTCAATTCTATAAACCCGAACTTGGGTAAGTTTTTCTATGAAATGGTTTCTATAAACATCCGTAAAATGGCCAAATTGGTTCTCAATGATTTTCTTCCCGTTCAGCAGGCCTTGATCAATGTCATCGACTGACACTTCTTTTCCACTAACAATCTTCTGTAATGTGTAATCTGATTTTTTCCGGCATTCGAATGTAAGGATGCTCTCCATTGGAAGATGAAGATAGTTTAGGAGGAGAAACAGTGCTGTTAATCGCTGCTGTCCGTCTATAACCTCATAGCGGTTACCTTCTTTTGCTACTATGATTGATCCCAAATAATACAAGGCTCCATTAGAGTTATCGAAATCGGAAATATCTTCTATAAGCTGAATAATCTCCTTATCTCCCCAGGCGAATGCTCTCTGATAGAGCGGAATAACATACTTGATGGATTTGTCGCTGAAAATTGTGAGGCCGGTATCTTTGTTATATATCGGTAACTCTGTAATATGTTCCTGCGCATTAAGCATTGATACTCACTCCTTCCAGCCCGTTTTTCTTCTTTATCAGTAAATAAAGCTCATTCCAATTCTTTTTGTTCTTTGCCTCATCGGGATTTCTCAAAACTTTTATTGGCAAATTAGATATTTCCGTATGCATTCTTGCATTTTTAATAATCGAAAACATCGGTATATCGTTTGTATAAGTGTTGTTATCATTGATGCCAAGTGCATACCTGTTAATAGTATCGAAAGGCAAATTTTCCATATCGACACGTATCATAAAAGCCCACGTAAAAATCTTATTAATTGCCTGGGGTTCGAAGTTTCTGAATCTATCGTAATAGCACAGAACAGCACACTCAAATAGCTGCTTTGCATAGCGGAATCCTACTGCAGTATTGGTTTCGAACAATTTCTTGATTTCTTTGTCTTTATATAACTCCGAATATACTTCTTCTTTGACAAATCGCAATAGATATAAGTAGTATTCCACCATCTCAAAAAAATTATTCCCTGCAATAAAAGATTCTGAAATCTGAAACGCCGGCATAGCTTTTTTTAATCTGGCAGCATAAGAATATGATGAGACTTCAGGAATGCCTTTATATGTATCTATATCTTGTGCTGTAAATGTCGTGCTTTTACGTAGATAAGTCCAGTTCAAAATTGGGAACAGGTAATAACTGAACAATTCCTTAATCTCGTTGGGATTGATGGCCTCCCATTTGGTTACAGCACGCTGCATTTCGTAAGGATATTGGCGCATTTCTCTTAAATGATAGGCCTTAAGCAAATCGTGCGGATCAAGCTCTTTGCCGCGCGTATTTTGGGAATCAAATAGTTGGAATGCCTCCGATTCTCTGGATACAGCCAGGACCACTACCTGCAGGATATCGGAAAATGCTTGTTCTATCCGAGTCCTTTCTGAATCATTTTTCGTGGACAACCACTCGGCAATCCGTCGATAATTATTATGTATATTGGCCTGACTGCTGAAACTAGAAAAATCAGAATTCAGCAAACTACAAGATCGGTATCTCGGGTTCAAACATAGCTTTATAAGCAATAGAGATATAATCCTTTGTTGCCCGTCAACAATGTCATATGAGCCGGTAACTTCATTGAAATGAAGAATGATCGTGCCAACACGGTATTTATAATACGCATAGTGCTCACTTTCTGAAACAGCATTATTAATATCCGATATAAGGTCTGATGTGCTCCGAATGCTCCATTTATAGGGACGCTGATATGAAGGAATGGATAATCTCGCTTGAAGCAATTCCTCCACGTTTACTATTTGATATCTATTAAAATAAACTGGCATAACAACATCCCCCGTCTATACTGTTTTAGGAACTCGTCCAGTAATACTTAATTCATTCAGGTTCCAAATCGCGAAAAGTATCTATTCATTACTTGGTCAATTCAAAGGATGCATAGTACAGCGATTTGAGGATCGCAGTACTACTTAATGAAAAATATTACTGGATTGAATAAAAATAAGTCCCTTTTTTCATCGTGTTAACCATTACATCCTCATCTTTTAATGCATATGAAATTAGAGTCTGCTTCATAGGAACATGAATGGTTGCTACATCGTTCATATATTTTTGAAATGTAGGAACTTTACTCCATAGGTTTTTTATGTTTTGCTTAATTCCATATGCATCTGCTATATCAGTTTTTTCAGCATAGTCAGGATATATGACGATAACAGGTAATCCTTGTGTAGCTATACCATATTCAAGTTCTTCTTTGAGTGCTTTGCTTTCATAAGTAATAGAACTTAAGAACAGGACGATATTCTTTGACCCGCGAAGCCTCTCACGTAAACGATCACGGAGAGTTTCCCAGCTACTGTCATCGCGAACATTATAGTTTTTGTTATGGGAATCAATAAAAGGGAAATTGGGGTCTTTTCCTTTCCACATTCGCAAAGTGTTGTAAAAACAGAAATCATGCGCAGTGTTGGCACCAAGGTTTGTTTCTTTAAAAGGCTCTTTCACATAGAAAGCGCTGTAGTTTCCTGTGTGGTTCATTTTACTGACCCTCCTTACTGCAATGTTAGGATTGGGATATCGTTTTTTCCAGATTCCCGGACAACTATATACAAATCGCAATTTATTCTATCTTTGTTTAACTTTATAAGTTTTATCATCAATTCAAGCATTACTTGTTCTTTGTCGCATATCTCAGGAAGACCTCCTCCAATAATGGGCATTACTGTAGGGAAATTTTGAGATCTTGAAGAAATATATTCAATTATCCGCTGCAACACAATAACATAGTTTTCTATGTTATGTATTTCTGCATGCAAGGAACTATTGAGTTCGGTTAAAGCAACAAGATAGTATCTTGTCTTTTCGTCTGCATCTATTTCAACGATTGTTCCGAAAGGAAATCTCTTCAAGTTACCTTTCCTTTTCTCACTATTTGAAAGTGTTGTAAAAGAAATGCCTCGAGAGGCCAAATCTTTTTGAATAATCGCGTTCAAAGAATCTTGATCGTACCTTCCACTGATATACAATCTTTTTAATGCTTCGCCGTGAATTTTCTTTGAGGCTATCAGATCATCATCTATAATAGTATCAAAGCAGCAGTTAACTGGAATTATCAAATTCCGCCTTTCTTGCGGACACGTCGAATCATTGCTATAAACTATTTTTTCTGAAAAAATGTCCCCATATGTAACATATACCTGCTTGTTTAGTATCTTTAAAACTGATATTTTATCTTTGCTTTTGTAATAAATGCTACAGAATACAAGGACGATGAGCAAAATGGCTAATAAGATTCCAATGCCGATACAAACTCGCTTAAAGGTCCCAAGGGAAGGAAATATTAATTCATCAAGATTAGCCAGCATTCCAGCAAGCCCAATTATTGCATAGATTGAGCCTGCGACTTTCCATGATTTTTCCAGTATGAATGATCTGTTGATCCAAATTCTTTTCATATGCAAACTCCAACCTCACTCAATCCCCAGTGCCTTCACCACAGCATCCTCTGGACTGCTATAGAAGGAAATCTGGAACTTTGCAAACAGATCTGCAGGAACGGTTGCTATATCGGCTGCGCTGCTCATTGGGATGATGATTCGCTTGGCACCTGCGTCAAAAGCTACCTGCAGAGTGGAGGCAAGCTCCTCAACCTTGTTGATGGTTCCACCGATGCTCATGGAGCCTAGAATACACATTTGTGGTAAAACCGGCTTGTCCAACGCACAACTGCAATATGCGGTCATTGTGGCAAGAGAGACATTGCTATCGAGGCCGACACCCTGACAATCCTGAATGTGCATCATATAATCCTTCGAATCCACGGAGATAGACGCACTAATCTGCTTCGCATTGGCTCGGAAGTAGTTCTGTGCAGTCTTGACCGATTCCTTCGTTTCCTTGGCGCTCTGCATTCCTGTGACATCAAACTTTCCGGAGCCTTCGGTCATAGTGGCCTCAAATTTGAAAAGGCCCATCATACCATTTGTACCATTGGCAACAGTGTAAACATGACCGGGTTTCCCTATGCCTTCGGGGATCAGCTTTCCGCCACCCTGCTCAAGGACCGGTACGAAGATCTCCTCCATATTTGAAAGACGGATGTAGGAAAACTGTACATCGTAGAACTCCATGCCACCGATTTTCTTTAACTGCTCTTTGACTCTCCTGCGACCTTCAATGGCGTATTTCAGGATCTCTTCAATCTCAGTCTCTGTGAACTTTCCGTCTGGATACAGCAGTTTTGTGAGGCCAGATACCATCTTGCGAACAGCAATGGTATCACGCTGATTCAGGCATCTCCCCAGCTTGAAATATTTATCAAAGGCATCCGTCTCCGGAACTTTCCGCATTTCACGCATAAACTCCGCAAAATAATCGGAAATGAAGCCATAATTGTCGGTAAAGTATTCCGGACGCATCTTTGGAATTTCCCAACCGGGAATATAGCAGTGCATTCGGTCGAAGAAGGCACTGTCAATCATAGCCTCTGGAAACGGCTCAAACAGGTGCGATGTTTTCAGCAGATAATCCACACTCTGATTTATGTTGCCCACGAATACCATAGAGGCATTTGCCTGGATTGCTTCCTTTCCCCTTGCAAAGGAACCGGAAGCCATGTAGTCCTTCATAATCTGGACGCCGTCTTTGTCTTTGAAGTTGATTCCGGCAACTTCGTCGAATGCTACGCAATCCCAGACACCCACAAGACCAACCTGGCGTTTTCCCATGTTATAAAACAGGTTTGCAACTGTGGTCTGGCCTCCAGAAATCAGGATTGAATTCGGAGACAGCTCCTTGTAAATATGGGATTTGC
>Ga0334882_1005056_pt1 | contig 10644 bp, 8 predicted proteins | sample GraSluR1_MG_5_FD_207226 | JGI IMG/M metagenome (GOLD analysis project Ga0334882, IMG submission 207226) | Sludge microbial communities from methane-producing bioreactor in Wageningen University, Netherlands - Granular Sludge_15_04-R1 | ecosystem: Engineered > Bioreactor > Anaerobic > Unclassified... | reverse complement strand
CTCTCACAGCAGGATCTACGAAGATGAAAAAAGAGCCTCTTCTGATCCGGGCTCTGCAAAGGGAGAAAGTACTGCTCCCAAGAAATCTTCGAGAAAGCCAAAGTCAAACATCGAAAAGACAACACTTGGAGATATAACAGAACTGGCAGCTTTGAAGGAAGAAATGGAAGAAAAAGAGAATAAAGCATCGGGGAAATAGAAAAAATAGTTAAATTTAGGCTATTAAAAAATTTCAGAGATGGATTTCAACATAGAGAGCCGTAATAACAACACCCTGATCCAGATTCAATCGGATAAACTTGACACTCATATTGCTCCTGCCCTTAAATCGGAGCTTGTACTCATCTCAGGCAAGGGAGAGAAAAACATCATCCTCGACCTGGAACGGTGTCAGTACTGTGACTCTTCGGGTCTGAGCGCCATACTTGTGGCAAACAGACTGTGTAAAAATGCAGGTGGTACATTTGTCCTCTGCGGACTTAATGAAGCTGTGGAAAGACTTATCACAATCTCACAGCTTGATACTGTTCTTAATATAACAGATTCAGTCGCTGAAGCTGAAAAAATGATATCTTAAAAGCCTATCACTGCAGAGTGCCGATGAAACTGACCATACTTGGCAGCAGCTCTGCATTGCCGACATCAGAAAGGTATCCTACCGCTCATGTGCTAAACGTGCATGAGCGTTTGTATTTGATCGATTGCGGTGAGGGAACTCAGATGCAGCTCCGTAAAAACAGAATAAGATTTGGTAAAATAAACCATATCTTCATAAGTCATCTGCATGGCGACCATGTTTTTGGACTCTATGGCCTTTTATCATCCTTTAACCTGATGGGCAGGGAAAATCCACTGTGCCTGTATGCACCGGTGAAATACAGGCTGATGCTGGAAAAACACCTTGGCGATTTTGATATTAACCTTAATTTCAGCATTGAGTTTAACGGACTTAAAGGAAAAGACCCGGTGACCATACTTGACGACAAGCATGTTACTGTTATTTCTTTTCCTCTGAGACACAGGGTGGAGTCTTTTGGATTCCTTTTCAGAGAAAAACAGGGAGATCGTAAAATACTCAGGGATTGCATCGAAAAATACGGCATTCCGCCATTACGTATACGAGCTATAAAACAGGGAGACGACTTTATTACTGCAAATGGTCAGGTAATAAAAAATGAGGAAATAACACTTGATCCTCCGGCTCCCCTTTCATATGCGTTTTGCAGCGATACGGGTTATTTCAGCAGGTTGTCATCTTTTGTTTCAGGTGTAGATCTGCTGTATCATGAGGCAACTTTCGATAAAAGCCTTTCAGATCTGGCAAAGACAACAGGCCACTCAACCACCGCAGATGCTGCAAGAACTGCCAGGGATGCAAATGCAGGCACCCTGATCATTGGTCATTTCTCGGCGCGCTATAAAGATATCAACCCGTTGGTTGAAGAAGCAAGAGAAATATTTCCTAGAACCATTCCGGCAATTGATGGATCTGTTTATGATATTGGTGATTTAACGGAACATATAACTTCAGTTTAATTATATTTGACACTCTCATTACTATCAACCCCGGATCATTTTATATGATATTTGACAAACCATAGCAGCGTGGATGAGAAAATAGTGATACTTGATTTTGGTTCGCAGTACACGCAATTGATAGCCAGGCGGATACGCGAGCTTAACGTCTACTGTGAGATCCATCCTTATAACCGGTTCCCTGCACCGGACAATACGGTAAAAGGAGTGATTCTTTCCGGGAGCCCTTTTTCAGTGCTTGACCCCGATGCACCGCTTGCCGGTCTCTCTGAAGTAAAGGGACGTATACCGGTCCTGGGCATATGCTATGGAGCACAATACCTTGTCCAATTTTACGGGGGCGAGGTACTACCTTCAAAGATGCGTGAATATGGAAGGGCGAACCTGGTTTATCTCGATCATGATGACCCGCTGTTTAATAATATAAATGCCGGGACACAGGTGTGGATGTCACATGGCGACACGATAGACCGTCTGCCCGGGGGTTACAAAATAACGGCATCCACTGCAGATATAAAAGCCGGAGCCTACAGGATTCTTGGAGAAGACACATGGGGAATACAGTTTCACCCCGAAGTTTATCACACAACTGACGGTAAAGTACTTCTGTCGAACTTCGCAGCGGGAATCTGCGGCTGTAAACAAACATGGACCCCTTTATCATTTGTTGAATCTTCCGTGGAAAGGCTCAGACGGGTACTGGGCAGCGATAAAGTCATACTTGGCCTTTCAGGAGGAGTTGATTCTACAGTGGCAGCTTCGCTTATACATAAGGCTATCGGGAGAAACCTGACGTGCATATTTGTTGATAACGGCCTCCTGAGGAGAAATGAATTTAACGATGTGCTTGAATCATATATTGATATTGGATTTAATATAAGAGGCGTTCCGGCAGCAGACAGGTTTCTTTCCGGTCTGGAAGGCGTAAGTGATCCGGAACAGAAGAGAAAGATCATTGGCAGGATATTCATTGAGGTTTTTCAGGAAGAAGCTGCCAGAATTACGAACGCCGGATGGCTGGCGCAAGGTACCATTTACCCCGATGTTATTGAATCAGTTTCTGTTAACGGGCCCTCAGCCACAATCAAATCGCATCATAATGTGGGAGGCCTGCCTGAAAAGATGCACCTGAAGGTTATTGAGCCATTGCGTCTGCTTTTTAAGGATGAGGTACGAAAAGTTGGTGAAGCACTTGGCCTTCCTGAAATAATACTTAAAAGGCATCCTTTTCCGGGCCCCGGCCTTGCTATCCGCCTCATTGGGGAAATAACAAGGGAAAAGCTGGAAATGTTGAAAGATGCTGATGAAATATTCATTAAAGCGCTGAAAAACAATGATCTGTATGACTCAGTATGGCAGGCAGGAGTAATTCTCCTGCCTGTACAATCGGTAGGAGTTATGGGCGACGAACGTACTTATGAAAACACTGTTGTGCTCAGAGCCGTCGTATCATCAGACGGAATGACGGCAGACTGGTCACATCTTCCATATGATTTTCTGAGTGCTGTTTCGAATGAGATTATAAACAGGGTTAAGGGAATAAACAGGGTTGTTTATGATATAACATCAAAACCCCCTTCAACAATTGAATGGGAATGAAAACCGAAAAACCCCGTTGGGTGATTTGTTAATGCAGGTTTAATTTATAATGGTATAGAATTTGATCCGGGATAATGCGTTATTTATCTGAAGGGAGAATTACTCAGGATTATTAATCCGGGCTCGATAAAAGCTCTGACAGAAAATTGAAAGATATGATTTTAAGTAAATTGAAAAAAGCAACACTTGCAGGATTTATTTTTTTAGGCATTCTGGGCCAGCCCTTGTCTTCACAGACACTCAACGAGGGTGCTTATAAGGTTGGCAGAACACTGAATCTTATAAATTCATTTTATGTAGATACTGCTGATCTGGAGGCATTGACTGAAAAAGCAATCATTGAAATGCTCAAAAATCTGGATCCTCATTCAGTGTATATTTCAGCCAAGGATGTTAAGGAGATGAACGAACCTCTTCAGGGTAATTTTGAAGGCATAGGAATTCAGTTTAATCTTCTCTTCGATACAATTCTTGTGATGGAGCCGCTGGCAGGCGGACCGTCCGAAAGGGTAGGCCTCCGTTCGGGGGACAGGATAATAAATATTGACGGAGAGAATGTTGCAGGCGTCGGCATATCAACATCAGGCGTCCGCAGCCGCCTGATGGGCATGAAAGGCACCCGGGTTAACCTTAAGATAGTCAGGAGAGGAGAAAAGGAAATCCTTGAATTTACCATAACGAGAGATAAGATCCCGATAAATAGCCTGGATGCAGCATATATGCTTAATAATGAAACAGGTTATGTTAAACTTAACAAGTTTGCGGCAACTACAGAACAGGAATTTGATAATGCTGTGGCAAATCTTCAGTCAGGCAATATGAAGCACCTTATCATTGACCTGAGAGGTAATGGAGGCGGTTATATGCTGGCTGCCACCGCTTTAGCCGACAAGTTCTTCAGTGATGAAAAATTACTGGTCTATCTGAGCGGACGTAAAACTCCCCGTCAGGATTATACTTCAACGGGTGGCGGCAAACTAGCTTCTCTAAGGGTGGCTGTACTGACCGATGAAGGATCTGCCTCGGCCAGTGAAATTCTAGCAGGGGCGCTTCAGGACTGGGACAGGGGTATTGTTGTCGGCAGAAGGACATTTGGTAAAGGACTGGTGCAAAATGGATTTTACCTTACTGACGGGTCCATGATACGGCTTACGGTAGCCCGGTATTATACTCCATCCGGGAGACTGATCCAAAGCCCGTACGGCGGAGGTTATGAGAAATATATGTCTGACTTTTTCAAAAGATATACTAATGGTGAACTGATGAATTCAGACAGCATACATTTTCCCGATTCCCTGAAATATACTACCCTTATAAACAGGAGAACGGTCTATGGAGGAGGCGGTATTATGCCCGATCTGTTTGTTGCAGCTGACACATCCGGATATTCAGTCTACTACAGAAATCTTGTCCGCAGGGGAATAATCAATGCTTTTGCCCTCGAATACTATGACAGGAACAGGGAAAAGCTCAACTCTCAATATAGGGATTTTGACTATTTTGATGAAAAATTCGATTTTACACCAGATGATATCAAAGCATTTACCGACAAGGGCGAAAAAGAAGGGATTAAATATGATGAAGCACAATTCAATATTTCCAGAGATCAGATAATCAATGTAATGAAAGCACTCGTGGCATCAAATATCTGGCAGACAAATGAATATTACCGCATTCTGAACAAAGGTGACACGGTCATTCAGAAAGCTCTGGAAGCTTTATCTGCGCAGGCAGGATACAGAAAAATCCTAGGCTATTGACAGACATTACGGATCGCCGGTATATCTGATGAAATTCATCGCAAAAACACTTTATGGTCTTGAGGATGTCCTTGCTGCAGAGCTCGCCTGCCATGGAGCGGGAAGCATTAAGACAGCCAACAGGGCAGTTACATTCGAGGGCGACCTTCGTCTTTTATACAGGGTAAACTATTGCGTCCGTACTGCCATATCAGTTTTATGGCAGGTGGCAGAATTCAATATCAGCACACCGGATGATCTTTACAGGCATGGCGCAAGGATTAAATGGGAAGATTATTTCCGTGCCGGTCATACTTTTTCGGTTGTTCCGGTTGTTAAATCACATTTTTTTCGTCATACCGGCTATGCCGGACTGATCTTGAAAGATTCCGTTGCCGACAGGTTCAGGAATATTTTCGGCAAAAGGCCTTCTGTTGATTCGGCAAATCCGGGAATAGTGATAAATCTTCACATTGATAATGACAGGGTAAATATATCGCTCGATTCCTCTGTTGTTCCGCTGTTCAGGCGCGGTTACAGGAAAGAACAGACAGCTGCCCCTTTAAATGAGGTCCTTGCAGCAGGAATACTTGATCTGTCAGGATGGGATGGAGTTTCTTCAATAACAGATCCCATGTGTGGATCGGGCACTTTTCTTATCGAAGCTGCCATCAGGGCAAATAAAATCCCAGCCGGGAAATTCAGACAGGGATTTGGATTCCAGCAATGGCGGAATTATGACGGTGACAAATTTGAAGACATCAGGAATGAATGCAATAATCTTATATCTTTCAGGAAAATTAAGATATCCGGCAGTGATATATCGCGCGATGCTCTGAACAAAGCCATTGCCAATATAAGGGCTGCAGGTATGACAGAAGTTATATCTGTGGAAAAATGCGACTTCAGGGATCTGAGGGCTCAGGATGACGAAGGGTATATAATAATTAATCCACCTTACGGACAAAGAATCAGGGAAGCTGATATAGCAGATCTGTATAAAATGATAGGTTCGGTCCTCAAACATAATTTCGCAGGCCATACAGCATCGCTGATCACTTCAGATATGGAAGCATTGAAGCATGTCGGTCTTAAACCGTCATTCAGAAAAATTCTGTATAACGGAGCTTTGAAATGTGTGCTTGCCACGTACAGATTGTACAGCGGGAGGCTCTCCGAAGCAAAGAGAGGAGGATGAGAAAATGAAGAAAGCATTATTCATGATTTCCGGAAGTTGTAATATTTTTTATATTTGCTAAAGAAAACTTGACTTTAAAGAAATAAGCTTTAATGGGCTTTAATATTGAGAATCATTTCTTTGACCAGTCCGAAGGAAAAAGTATCTTTTATTACAAGGGTAATATTGACTCAGAACTTATCAACCAGGTCCTTGATACTGTTGAGGATCAATTGATCAGAGACAATGAGCATCCAAGGGTCCGCAAGAGGGTCTACAATGTTCTGGTGGAAAGTCTTCAGAATTTATATCACCATGTTGATATGGCCCCTGAAGATTTTGAGGATCAGTCCGTGAAGTTCGGACTATTCTCCGTCAATAAAGTTGATGAAGGGTATAAGATACTAACCGGCAATTTTGTACGTTCTGACAATGTTAAAAGGCTTGAAGAGAGAATTAACAGAATAAACAGGTCAAGTCATGAAGAGATTAAGGAACTTTACAAGTTCATCCTTAACCACCAGCGGATCTCTGCAAAAGGAGGCGGAGGACTCGGCCTTGTTGATATCGCACGAAAAACAGGCAATAAGCTTGAATACACGATGAAAAAGTACGATGATGATTTTTCATTTTTTTGCCTTAATATATTTGTCAACAGAAAAAACTGAATTAACATTTTTCCTTTAAAATAAACAGACATGGAACCGATCATAATCGAAGGTACACCAAAAACACCAACAATCAGATTTGATGCATCAGAAGGTATTTTTGAAATCAAGGGACGGTCAATTCCTGAGAATTCAGTGGAATTTTATAAACCACTGGTTGAATGGCTTGATAATTACAAGGAGGCGCCTCTGGACAAAACAGTTGTAAATATAAGGCTTGAATACTTCAATACAAGCTCTTCAAAATGCATACTTGATGTATTTAAAAAGCTTGAGGCGATACATAAGGCTAAAAATGATGTCGAAGTAAACTGGTTTTATGAAGAAGATGATGAAGACATGCTTGAAGCGGGTGAGGATTATGAATCAATCATCAGAGTGCCGTTCAAGATGATTGAAATTAACGATTAAGGCATCAGAAGACAAACCTGAATTGCACATGAAATATAAAGGCTGCTTATGAAGGTGCAGCCTTTTTTATGATTGACTGCCCGTATACAAAGCCTGTCTGTGACCAACGATGTTTTCTATCCATTCAATAACCTTCCTGAGAAGCCTGAAATAGAGAGCCAGGTAAGAAACAAATGTCATGAACCATATAATAATCAGGTTTACGGTGTATGTACTGACCGGAATACCGGATATCTTCTTTACCGGAGAATAAAAATGAGCTTTGATGAACCTGTGCCCGGGCTCCATGAATATCGGATCAAGCTTCTGAACAAGTGCTCCTTTATACTCAATTATTTTCTTTGGTTCTTCCCTGGCGCATACCATTTCTTCAAGAGAAAGGTTATGGTGGTCATCACGAAGCCTTTGGATCTTTTCCCTGTCTTCATTTTCCAGCCTGGTCATCAGGGCATCTTTCATATTGTTGGCATTATTGTAGTAGCTGATATAATACCTTCGCACCGATTCAACATAGTTCAGAGCCGAGACTGTAATTTCCGGCGTTATGGTCCCGGGAGTCATCAGATCAGTGTAAGCAAAACTTATTTCCGGAAGCCTTGAGGTCTCTTTTCGTATCTCGCCGGCTATTAAAAGAAGGTCGCTGTTGAAATCCTGGCCCTTTGTTCCATTTTTAAGATCACCCAGAATGTTTTCAAGTTTTCCCTTCATGATTGCATTCCAGAAGTCCTTCTTATACTTTGCTTCGCTCATTGCCTTATCATAAACGTAGAATTTCCGCTCATAACCGTTATTTACGAACTGATATACAGCCAGAGCTTCGTAACCCCAGCGGGCAGTGATGAGCTCGCCGTAAGCAGGGATAGACACAGGAGAGGAAATATTCGGGTTCAGCTTTTCGAATTTTACCAGGACACCACTTAATATTATCTGAGGTATCACAAGAAATGGTATAAGTATGTAAATCGTAACAACAGCTTTAAAGCTGTCGGAGATAATCAGTCCCATTAAATTTGCAGAAGCCCAGCAAGAAAACAGTATTAACCAGTATTGAAAAGTCATTCCTTTGATACCGGTTACCAGGTTTCCCACTATTACAAATAATAAGGCCTGTATTGCTGAAATAGCGAACTGGACAAATACTTTCGAACTGAGGTAGCTGTTCCAGCTAAGGTTGAGAAAAGCTTCCCTTTTAAGGATCTTTCTGTCTTTGATTATTTCTTCAGCACTGACGGTCAGCCCGACAAATATGGCAACAATAACCGACATAAATATATACACCGGGAGATTGCTGTTTTCGTATAATGTGTATTTTGGATTCTTTGCACTTTCATCGAAATAACGGATAAGGAATGCAAGCACGAAAGCAAGCACCGGGGCTTCAAGCAGTGTGATCAGAAGGTATTGAAGGTCGGATATTTTTGTAAGTATGTCCCTTTTTATAAAAATGGCCAGCTGTTTAAACCTGCCGGGAGTACTCAAATTTATCTCAGGCAGCTTATCCCGGCTTTCCCGTTTTTCCTGCTTTTTTTCTGCCTTGTAGAGACTGCTCCATTCAGCTGGTGAGATCCGTCTTACGCCTGTCGGCTTTCCGTCTTCCGTGAATACTCTTGTTTCAACAATATTGAAGATCTGCTCAGGATTGACATTACCACAGGCATAGCATTCACTTTCATTGTAATTGGCTTGTTCTATCTTTCTTTTAAAATACTCAATGGAGTCGACCGGATTTCCGTTGTAGATCATATATCCTCCCGTATCAAGGATGATAAGATTATCAAACATCTTGAAAATGTCAGATGATGGCTGATGTATTACAATGAATAAAAGTTTTCCTTTACGGGTAAGCTCTTTAAGCAGGTCAAGAATATTTTCAGAATCGCGGGATGAAAGTCCTGAAGTTGGTTCATCCAGAAAGAGTATAGCCGGCTCACGGATAAGCTCAAGAGAGATATTCAGCCTTTTTCGCTGTCCTCCGCTTATTTTTTTGTTCAGGGGGCTTCCAACCTTCATGTTGCGGATCTCGTAGAGCCCCAGGTTTCTGAGAACTGTTTCGACTTTTTCAGTTATCTCTTTGTTATTAAGTTCCTTGAAGCAGAGTCTGGCATTGTAATACAGATTGTCAAAGACGGTAAGCTCTTCGATGAGAAGGTCATCCTGCGAAACATATCCTATAAGTCCTTTGATCTTTTCGTTTTCCTTGTGAATGCTGGTTCCGTTAATCAGAACTTCCCCGTCAGAAGGGGAGTTCGTTCCGTTCAGGACACTCAGGAGAGTTGATTTTCCAGCACCGCTGGCCCCCATAATACCGATCATTTTTCCCGATTCACCCCTGAAGCTCATATGGTGTATCCCGACATCACCGCTCTTAAAACGGTATTCCATATTTTTTACTTCATACACAACGCGTGAAGCCATAAATTCCTCACGGAGATACTGCATCGATATATCCCAGTAATAAACCGGAGAGATTTTATTTCCTTTTATCGAGGAACCCTGACTGACAGGATACACTTTGCCCTCCTTTAAAAGCTGACCGTTCATCGTAAGCTCACCACAACCACCGTACCTCATGAAATACATTCTGACAGATGTAAGATACAGGATCCAGATCTGTCCCTTCAGCATTTCTTTGTAAGCATACCTTGTTTCATCGTTTCTTAATGACTTGTTACCTGTGAAAATGAGAAGGTTGGATGAGGAAGGAGTTTCAGAAAAAGGGTTAATGACAAACTTTTCAAGGGTCTCATATTCCTCGCCTGATATCCCAAGGCCTTCTGCCAGGGTGGCAATAAAGCCAAGTTCAAGCGGGCTGACATTTTCACCGCCCGATTTGCAGAATTCAAGCGCCTGAATGACAACAATCACTCTTTGTTCCTGATTAAGCTGACCCTGCTCGTTGATATCATGACACAGCTTGCGAATCCTTATTGCAATAGCTCCTTCCCGCCTCTCCTCACTGCTCTTTTCAAGCTTCTTTTTTGCTTCGTCAAAGGCAGTCCCGTAAACGTCAAGGTATTTCCTGACCAGCTCCCGGTTAAGAATATTTTTCAGATATCCCTCAACCTCCTTTATCCTGTCCGCATCTTTTGCATGAGGCTTTGCAATAATTGCAAACAATTGCATCAGGGTCTCAAGAATCTTCTCACTCATTTCATGTCAGATATCCTGTTTTCAAAACAGGGGAATGGATTCAGATAATAGTTATATATATACGAACAAAACAGGAAATTAGTACTTTGTTATCGCGAATGTTTTCACCCTTTCAGGATTTCCCTGCGAAGCCAACGCTGTTTTTTTTCTTCTTTACTGAAAATCCGAATTTGCCGATGTACTTTCCGGTCTCGTAGTACTTCCCGTGAACATAACACAGAGGATTGGCATTTGCAAGCATGAAGGCTCCGGTTTTCATATTATACAATCCTTCTTCGGCATTTACAGCAACAACTTCTGCAATAAACATATGGTGTGTACCTAAAACCTTGATCTCCTTTACAATGCACTCAATATTAACAGG
>Ga0334882_1005055_pt1 | contig 10646 bp, 6 predicted proteins | sample GraSluR1_MG_5_FD_207226 | JGI IMG/M metagenome (GOLD analysis project Ga0334882, IMG submission 207226) | Sludge microbial communities from methane-producing bioreactor in Wageningen University, Netherlands - Granular Sludge_15_04-R1 | ecosystem: Engineered > Bioreactor > Anaerobic > Unclassified... | reverse complement strand
CGTCGCCACACCGGCTCGGTTATTCAGAGCCTGTGAGGCCGTGCCAATTGAAACCCCTGCCAGGTCTGCGACATCTCGAAGACGGACTCGTTGCGCCATTACCCTTGAAACCTTCAACTCAACAGGTGAACCCTCAGGACAGTGTTTCATTTAAATCACGAAACTCACTCTGTGTCAAATCTAGGTTGACCGGTGAGACAGACGTGTGGGATGAGGTGGGGTTGTTTCGGCAGATCCCGGCAGCAGACTGGAGCCGTCCCGGCGTGCTGAGGACGACCGAATCACGCCCTCCGCCTCGCGCCGCTTGCGCTCAGTGGGCGCACAGAGTATAACTACCCCAACAGCGACGCCACCGTAGCCGGCGCGCTCACGAGCAGGGCACCGCAACCGAACAGCTCTGCACGATATGACGAGGTGACCTCAAGATGACAGTTCAAGGTGTGCCCGACTCCGATCCAGGCACGTTCAGGGGTCAACCCTCTCCGCAACGCCCCCAACTGGTGCCCCTCGCACTCGGCACCGCCCTGCTGGTCGGCCTGGTGATCATCAGCCGCGTGAACTTTCTGCTCTTCCACGGACTGGCGGAGCTTATCAGCATCGCCGTGGCATGGAGCGTCTTCATGCTCGCGTGGAATGCTCAGCGCCACATGCATGATGATATGCTGCTGCTCTTGGGCATCTCCGCCCTCTTCGTGGGCGGAATCGATCTGGTGCACACGCTGTCCTACGCGGGTATGAATGTCTTCCCGGGCTACGATGCCAACCTGCCGACGCAGCTGTGGATCGCGGCCCGCTATCTACAGAGCCTCTCCCTGCTGGCTGCCGTCGTCCTGCCCCCGCCGCCTCGTGGCCCGATATCACGCAGCGGGTGGGCCCCCACTGTGATTTTCGGCTGCTTCACCGTGGTGACCTCACTCCTGGTCTGGTCGATCTTCGCGCGCATCTTCCCGACCTGCTATGTCGAGGGCGTGGGCCTGACGCCCTTCAAGCGCATCAGCGAGGTCATCATCTCGCTGATCCTTGTCCTCGCCGGCCTCATCCTCTGGCGGGGCCGCCCGCGCCTCGACGATCGCGTGCGCAACCTGCTCCTCGTATCGATCGCTGCGATGGTCGTCGCCGAGCTGGCTTTCACCCTTTATGTCGGTGTCTACGACCTCTCCAACGTGGTCGGGCACGCCTTCAAAGTGATCGCCTTCCTGCTTCTCTACCAAGCCGTGATCCGCACCGGCGTCAGCCGGCCCTACGCCTTTCTCTCGCAGGAACTGCAGGCCGGCGAGCGCCGCTTGCACAGCATCTTCCGCGTTGCCCCCACCGGCATCGGCCTCGTCCACGATCGGCGGATCCTGGATGTCAACCTACGCATCTGTGAGATGACCGGTTACAGCCGCGAGGAACTTATCGGCGCCGACGCGCGCCTGCTCTATCCCAGCCAGGACGACTACGATTACGTCGGGGACGAGAAATACCGCCAGATCGACGCCAAAGGCTCGGGCACCGTCGAGACGCGCTGGCAGCGTAAGGACGGCACCATCATCAATGTGCTGCTGGCCTCCACGCCCCTGGACCCCGAAGATCGTGACCAGGGCGTGACCTTCACGGCCCTGGACATCACTCAGCGTGAGCTGCTGCTGACCGAGATCAGCGAACAGGCCCACCGACTGCAGAGCGTCCTGGACACGGTTCCGGAGGGCGTGCTCCTTCTGGATGGGGAAGGGCGCATCCTGCTGGCCAATCCGACCGCGGAAAGCGTTCTCAGCGACATCGGCGAACGCCTGCCCGATGGGCGACTCGTCAGGCTCGGCGACCGCGTGCTGTGGGAGTTGCTCTCCTCACCGCCTTTCGGATTGCGGCACGAGGTGGCAGGGGGCGACCGCACCTTCGAGGTGATCAGCCGTCCGATGGAGAGCGGGAGCGGATCAGGGCCCGAGCGCTTCGTGTTGGTGATCAATGACGTGACCCGCGAGCGTGAGGTGGAGGCCGAATTGCGCCAACAGGAGCGATTGGCCGTGGTGGGCCGGCTCGCCGCAGGCATCGCGCACGACTTCAACAATATCCTGGCCGTGATCGTCCTCTATGCCCAGATGGACGCTGATGCTTCCGACCTCCCCGAGCGCTTCCGGCCCCACGTCCGCACCATCGTCCGTGAAGCGCACCACGCATCCGCCCTGGTGCAGCAGATCCTCGACTTCGGACGCCGGGCCATGCTCACACCGCGAGCCATGGATCTGGTGCCGTTCATAGAGCAGCAGGTAGAGTTGCTCGCGCGCACGTTGCCCGAGAGCATCAGAATCGTGTTGCACACGACCTGCGACACGACGTCCGTGAGGGCGGACGAGACTCGCATCCAGCAGCTACTGACCAACCTGGCCCTCAACGCCCGTGATGCCATGCCCGAGGGAGGCACCCTGACCATAGGCGTAGGCGAACTTGAGATCGCGCACGCTGCGGAAGCTCCGCTGGCCGATATGGCGCAGGGGCGCTGGGTCAGGTTGACGGTCGCCGACACAGGCACCGGGATGTCGCCTGAAGTCAAGGCGCACCTCTTCGAGCCCTTCTTCACAACCAAGGGGCCCGGCAAGGGCAGCGGCCTCGGATTGGCGCAGGTCTACGGCATCGTCAAGCAACACCACGGCCACATCGGCATCGACACCGAGCTCGATCGCGGGACCACCTTCACGATCTACCTTCCGGCACTGACGGATAGCCCCATCGCCGAAGCGCCCGGCATAGCCCCGGCGTCGCACCCGGGCCATGGGGAGGTGATCCTGATCGTTGAAGACAGCTCATCGCTGCGAGGTGCGCTATCGAGCATCCTGGAGCACCTCGGATACCGAGCCCTGGAAGCCGCCAACGGTGAGGAGGCGCTCGCCGTGTTGGAGGATCACCGCAAGGACGGGGCGGCAGCTGAGGGCAAGCCCCTGATCTCTCTCGTGTTGAGTGACGTAGTGATGCCGGATATGGGGGGACAGGCGCTCTTCCGTGCGATGCAGGCCCGCGGCATTAAGACGCCGCTCATCATGATGACCGGCCACCCCATAGACCGAGAACTTCGCGCGATGCAGGCCCAGGGCCTGGCCGGGTGGCTGCTCAAACCCATCCAGATGGAGGCACTCGCTAGACTGCTCTCCCAGGCCTTGCACCCGTCGCCCTGACAGCGCTCGCCTTCCGGAAAGGCCGGCGCTGCGGGTTGCCGGTCACGGTCCCCACCAGCGTTACCCTAGCCTCTGCCGGCGCATCCGGCTGGACGGCGTCCACTTCCGCCACAACCCAGTTACCTGTCTCACCTGCCGAATCGCTGCGCTATCCCAGGCCCGTGGGACGTTTGACCCTGAACGCCATCGTACCTATACTCCGTGGGCAAGCTTGATGCTCAAGATAAGGAATGAGGAGGTGGTATGGAGTACAAGACACTGCCGATCGAAGCTCGCAAGCGGATCGCCCTCATCGCACACGACAGCAAAAAGGACGATCTCCTAGCTTGGGCACGGTTCAACGTCGGATCGCTCAGCCGTCACGAGCTGTTCGCCACCGGCACCACCGGTTGGGTCCTCCAGCGCGATCTCGGCCTGGAGGTCAACCGAATGCAGAGCGGCCCGCTGGGCGGCGACCTACAGATCGGGGCGATGATTGCAGAGGGCAAGATCGACTTCCTGGTCTTCTTCTGGGATCCTCTGGAGGCACAGCCGCACGACCCTGATGTGAAGGCCTTGCTTCGTCTGGCGGTGCTGTGGAACATTCCCGCTGCCACCAATCGCGCGTCCGCCGACTTCATGTTCTCCTCAGCCCTGATGAACCAGACCTACGAGCGCGTCGTTCCCGATTACGACACCTACCAGAAGGAGCGGGAAGCACGGTTGGAGCGTGAGGTCGAGGCGGAACTCGCCGAGAAGGCCCAAGGCGTGGAGAAGCGGGCGTAAGAGACAACCATGTGCATCACCTAGGAGAGGAGCGCGATGGACACCCACACCGAACCGATCAGACAGCTGCCCATCCATACGTATGATGTGATCGTCGCCGGAGGCGGCACCGCAGGCGTCGTGGCGGCGCTCGCCGCCGCCCGTCAAGGCGCGCGAACTGCCCTCATCGAGCTCAAGGGCTACACCGGCGGCATCGTCGTCGAGGGCGGCACCGCCCTCCACAGCTACTACAACCTCTGGAAAGCCTTCCCCGGCGTGGAAAAACGTCAGGTGGTACGGGGCATCCCGCAGGAGATCGTCGACCGGCTCGCCGTCGCGGGCGGCACCTCGGGACACGCCGAGATGATCGCGGGCTACGACTATGACTCGATCTGCACCGCCATCGACACCGAGATCTACAAATTGGTCACGCTGACGATGCTGGAGGAAGCGGGGGTGCATCTACTGCTCAACACGATGGTCTGCGACGCGATCGTGGAGGGCTCGCAGCTGAAGGGCGTCATCATCGAGAGCCACCAGGGCCGGGCCGCACTGATGGCCCACGCCTTCATCGACGCCACAGGCTACGGCGACCTCAGCGCCCGCGCCGGCGCCGCCTACTTCGAGCCCAACGACTATCCTGTGGTGAACAGCATCGGGTTGGCCAACGTCAGCCTTGAGGCCTACCACGACTTCCTAACCAAGAATGATGCCCTCACCCAGTACGCCCGGGGATGGCGTGACGGCAAGGACGATCAGATCGTGCGCCTCGACGGGCGCGCGGCAGCGATGCCCGAGGGCTTCGCCCGCGGCGCAGCGGAGATCGGGATGTCGATGGTCACCACGACGGTCCACGATGACTACTTCATGTTCATCAAGATCAACTACAAGATGGACACCAGCCCCACCGACCGCGACGCCGCCTCTCGGGCCGAGGTCGAGCTCCGGCGCCGCCAGGCACGCGCCGTGGAGCTCTTCAGGCAGTACGTGCCCGGCTGCGAGCGGGCCTTCATCGCCCGCACCAGCCCTTCGCTCACGATCCGCCGCGGTCGTTTGATCACCTGCGACTACGACATCACCCGCGATGACGTGCTGCAGGCACGTCACTTCGATGACGATGTCTTCGCCTACGGCTTCCACGACTCGGCGCCGCGCCTGCAGATCAAAGACGGCGGCACCTACGGGATCCCCTACCGAGCACTGCGCGTCGCCGGGCTCGATAACCTGCTGGCGGTCGGTATGATGATCACCGCCGACCACGAAGCTCACATGTCGACCCGCAACACGGTCGCTTGTATGGGCCAGGGGCAAGCCGCCGGCACCGCCGCCGCGCTCTGCGCCTCGCGCGACGAGGGCGTCCGTGAACTACCCTACGGCGTACTACGCGAAGCACTGGAGCGCGGTAACGTCTACTTCGAATGACGAAGGTCTGACGTTGATCGCGTAACGGGTAACCGGGTAGTCTCAGGTCTCTCGTCACTCGTTACTCATCACCAACCCACCGCAGCGGAGGCTAACATGTCAACCGAAGTCTCAATCAACGGCACGCAGTTCCTGATCAACGGCAAACTCACCTACCAGGGGCGGACCGACCGCGGTCGTCCGATCGAGGGCCTGCTCTTCAACAGCCGCATGGTCCAGGCGATCTTCGACGACGATAACCCCGACACGGCGCCGAACTGGCGCTACCCCGACACCGGCGTCTGGGATCCCGACCGCAACACCGACGAGTTCTGCGCGATGCTCCCCGAGTACCGCCGCCACGGGCTCCTAGGCGTTACCGTCGGGCTTCAGGGAGGTGGATCGATCTATGTACCCGAGGTCTACGACCACTACGTCAACTCCGCCTTCACACCCAAAGGCGAGCTCAAGCCCGCCTACCTCGACCGGCTCCGGCGCGTGATCGCCGCCGCGGACGCCGTCGGTATGATCGTCATCGTCAACTACTTCTACTGGAAACAGACACAGAAGATGACCGGCGAGCCCGCCATCCTCCACGCCACCGAGGCAGCGACCGACTGGCTGCTCAAGACCGGCTATCGTAACCTCATCGTCGACGTCTACAACGAGTTCACGGCGGGCGATGGCCTCACCCAATCGGAGCGCATCCACGAGTTGGTCGAGACGGTTCAGCAGACGACGCTCAACGGTCGGCGCCTGCTCGCCGGCGCGAGCATTATGCCCGGCAAGACTCTGCCCGGCGGGCGCTGGCAGGAGATCGTCGACCTCTACCTGCCCCACGGTAACGACTCATGGTCCGCCAAGCTGCGCCGCGAGCTCCGGGAGCTCAAGGCGACGTCCGTCTACCAGGCCAACCCACGGCCCGTGATGATCAACGAGGACTCCATGTACGTCACCAATCTCGAGGCTGCGATCGAGGAATACGCCTCCTGGGGCCTCTACATCCAGGGCTTCGGCTGTGGAGGGTGGGATCACGGGCGCTATGAGTGGACTCGGCATGGACGTGAGGGGAACTTCGAGCACCTCAGCGGTTTCCAGACCGTGCCGGTCAACTGGTCGCTCAACACCGGCCACAAGCGCGACTTCTTCTACCGGCTCGCCGAGATCACGGGGAACGAAATCTAGAGGGATGTCCAAGGGGGCCGCACGGTGCGGCCCCCTCAGGCATAGTCTACACCGCGGCCGCCTGCCCGCTCCGCTGGGATGCGTAACACGCGTCGATGATCCGCATGTTGTCCACCAGCGACTCCGCCACGAAGGCCGGCGTGTGCAGCCCCCGAACCGCCTCGCTGAGGTCCTGGACCTCCGCCGTATAGCCGTTGATCCCCGGCGGCACGACGATCTTCTCCACCGCGCCACCTGCCTGAAGCAGCATCGCCGGTTCGCCCTCCGGGGCGCCCCAGCCATAGGGCCCGGTCAGGTGCCCCTTCTCGCCGATCAGGCTGAACGGGCCGCCCCACGGGGCGTTGAAGCCCCACTGCAGCGTACCCAACAAGCCATCGCCGTAGTCGAGCATCGCCGTCCCCGCCAGATCGACGTCGAAGCGCTCCGACCACGTCATCGTCGCCCGCACCGTTCGCGGCAACCTGCCCACCAACCGGCGTTGCGCGTCCACAGCGTAACAGCCGATGTCGTAGAGCGCTCCGCCCCCGATGTCCGCCTGCAGCCTCACATCCGACGGGTTGTGCGACGCCATCAGAAAGCTAGCGACCGTGTGCACGAAGCGCAGGTCACCCAGCGTTCCCGAGGCCGCGATCTCCACAGCCTGGAGCTGCACCGGGTTGAAGCGCGAAGCGAAGGCCTCCAGGCAAGTGAGCCCTGTCTCGTCGCGCACCGCCGCCAGCTGCCGCGCCTCCGCCGCGTCCACCGTGATCGGCTTCTCGCACAGCACGTGCTTGCCCGCGCGCAAGGCTTTGATGCTCCACTCTGCGTGCAGGCCGTTGGGCAGCGGAATGTAGACCGCCTCGATCTCCGGATCCGCCAACAGCGCCTCATAGGAGCCGTACGCCTTCGAGATGCCGAACTGCTCTGCCGTGGCTTCAGCCTTGCTCAAGCTGCGGCTCGCGATGCCCGTCAGCGTCGTCAGCGCGGCGTCCTTCATCGCCGGCATCACCTGATTGATCGCAATCGCCGCACACCCCATCACACCCCACCGCACCGGTTTCTCGTTCATCGAACCTCCTTTCGGGCCGCGGGCATCCTGCCCGCCTCCCTCCCCCACCAACAATGCACAACCGGAAAGGGAAGACCTCTACCCTTCTATCACAATCGCCGCGTGGATGCCCACCCGCGCCAGCGTCACCTTCAGCATGCCATCGTCGTAGGTCCACGTCAAGGGCGCCTCCTCAAAGGCGAGGCGCACCGCTCCCGGCACGGTGGCGCGCTCGATAAGAATCTCCAAAGGACCTATGGGCATGATCTCATCGACGGCGCCGCTGTTCGGCACATTCGGCAGCCCCGAGGCCCGGTTGATCAGGTGAACCAGCGTCATGCCGCCACGCCGGCGCAGGATTATGTCGACGCACGTGGGTACCCGAGCACGGATCGGCAACGGGCCGACCAACCGTGCTATCACCTCACCGACGAACTCGCGCACCAGCGGATAGCGGTTGCGGTCAAAGTGCCGGAAGAGCTCATAGGGGATCAGCGCGACGGCGCCCTCACCGACCCTGTTGAGCGTCCACGCCGGCGTCGCCGGCAACCGTTCATCGAGCAGGTCGCTTGTTCCCAGCCGCCCGATCCCCTCCGCCGTGGTCGTCCTGACGCTCTTCCACCGAGCGCTATAGACGGGTGCCGCTCCGTGGCGGAGGGGCACGTGGTAGGTCGCCGGTCCCTCGACCTCCCTACCTCGCACGCCGAGGAAGGCCTCACCGAAGCGCTCGACCACACCCGCACCGCTGAGCAGCAGCTTCCCACCCCCTTCGACGTAGCGCTTGAGCTCCGCGACCATCACGTCCGACATCTCATCCTGCTCCGGCGCGACCACCACCGGAAAGCGCTCGAGGTCCGGCAACAGCGCCCACTCGTCGAGGATATCCACGTGATAGGCGTTCTCCAGAAGGCTATAGGTGGCGCCCTGAACCGCAGTAGGGTCCACGCCCCACATCAGGTTGACACCCCGGCGCTGCAGCACGTGCGCCTCCGAGTGGAGCACCGCCACCTGCGGGATCGTCTCCGTCCCCTCACAGAGCACGCGGCGCGCCTTAACAAACGCCGCGACCTCACCGATCGCCCGCATCCGCCAGGGAATCAACTGCCCACTGCGCACGCTGCCGGGGTTCTCGTAGACCTGCACGTTGCCGCCCAGCGCCAGCGTTACCGCGGCCTCCTGCTGCAGCATCTGGACGGGCTTGAAGCTCCACGGTGAGGTCGGATCACCCATCCCGTGTGAGCAGTAGAAGGACCACAGCATGATGTCCCACGGCTTGCCTCGGGTGCTGATGAAGCGCGCCTCACAACGGCTGGCATCCAGTCCCCAGACCCAGGTGTTGTCGCCGCTGATCCAGTCGGTCGCCGCCACGGGCGGACCGGGATTGCGGAAGGTCTGTAGCCAGTTGGAGCAGACCAGGACGCCCGGCTTATGCGCGTGGACGGCATCGGCATAGCGGTTCACGTAGGCGTAGAAGCTATCCAGTGCAAAGGTGATCCACGTGGGCCAGTTCGGGTCGTCAGGATCCGTCGGAGGCTCTGCAATGCCCGTCTGCTCGGCGAACGCCGCACGGCAGCGCTCGCAGTAGCACGGCTGCGACGCCCACAGGTCCCCGTCCACCCAGAAGCCGTCAACGCCGTAGCGATCGATCAGCTCCAGCAGCTGTGGGATCATCAGCCGGTCGAGGTAGTCACTGCGCGGACACATCCGCTCGGGCGTCGCCGCGCCCTTGGTGGTGCCGAAGGGTGCGCCGCTGTGCGTGCCGTCCGCGTCCACCTGGGTCCACTCGGGGTGTTTCCCGCCCGCCGCGCGATCCCAGATGCCACTGTAGTGGCAGTGAAGCGGGAGGCCCATCCGCCGGGTGGCCTCGCGCCAGCCCGCCAGCGCATCCGCCTGCAAGCCCGGCGGGACCGACGCCTCCGGCGTGCGGCTGAACCAACTCGTGTAGCCGGGATGCCCCTTGCAGTCGGTCTGGACGAAGTCAGGTGCAGCCAGACTCAAGGCCGGCACGAGCTCCTCAGGCGTCGCACGCAGCCCCAGTTCGGTGTCATCCCTGCCGGCGTGCAGATCATAGTGCAGGCCGAACACGCGTTCCCCATCGTGCCATCTGCCGCGGAAAAGCTGGGCCATCGGTGCCTCCAATCCACTCCATGGGTCTCGATTTAGTGTACACCCGATTGGGGTCACGCCCATTGGACCTCGGCATCATCGAGGGACACCGCCGCCTCCGACGCCCCGGGACGAGGCCCTCGCAGACGAGGGGGTTGCAGGCTCGCCTCGTGAGGAGATGGGCCGTCGCGAGGCGCCTCGACATTTGACGCTGACCCGCCCAGGTTTATAATGCCCCCATACACGCATAATAAGGAGCTGACGTGAAAGGTATCCTGCTCTCCGGCGGGATGGGCACCCGCCTCTACCCGCTGACGATCTCACTCTCCAAGCAAATCCTGCCGATCTTCGATAAGCCGATGATCTACTATCCGCTCTCCGTGCTGATGCTCGCGGACATCCGGGAGATCCTGATCATCTCCACGCCCCAGCACATCGACCTCTACCGCCAGCTCTTCGGCGACGGGGAGCGGCTGGGCCTCGACATCCGTTACGCTGTCCAGCCCAAGCCCGAGGGCATCGCCCAATCCTTCATCATCGGCGAGGAATTCATCGACGGCGAGCCCTGCGCCCTGATGCTGGGCGATAACTTCCTCTATGGCCATGGCCTGTCCACGATGCTGCAGGAGGCGGGCAGGACGGATGACGGCGGTCTCGTCTTCGCCACCTACGTCCAGGACCCCGAACGTTACGGCGTGGTCGAGTTCGACGACGACTGCACTGTGCTGAGCATCGAGGAGAAGCCCAGCCGGCCCAAGTCCAACTTCGCCGTCATGGGGCTCTACTTCTACGACAACCAGGTGGTCGACTTGGCCAAGTCGCTCAAGCCCTCGGCCCGCGGCGAGCTGGAGATCACCGACCTCAACAACGAGTACCTGAAATTGGGCAAGCTCCGAGTCCAGCTCCTCGGACGCGGCTTCGCCTGGCTCGACACCGGGACGCACGAGAGCCTGCTCGAGGCCAGCGACTTCGTCCAGACCATTGAGCACCGCCAGGGCCTCAAGATCGGCTGTATCGAGGAGATCGCCTAC
>Ga0334882_1005053_pt1 | contig 10649 bp, 6 predicted proteins | sample GraSluR1_MG_5_FD_207226 | JGI IMG/M metagenome (GOLD analysis project Ga0334882, IMG submission 207226) | Sludge microbial communities from methane-producing bioreactor in Wageningen University, Netherlands - Granular Sludge_15_04-R1 | ecosystem: Engineered > Bioreactor > Anaerobic > Unclassified... | reverse complement strand
AAATACCGTTCCCCCATATCCTGATCCACCTGAACGGATACCACGGAAAGTTCCGATCCTGTCATCTTTCCACAGACCTGTAACCAGGTCAGTATTCTCTGTGTACAGCCGTTTCACCTGCTCACAGCCTGTTCCCATGACCGTGAAAAGTGTTTCCACTCCGTGAACTCCATACCAGAAAAGATCGGGATGTGTTTTTTCAATAGTTGCCGGGCTGTATACATCGGCACCCTTAACCACACCCAGGGAACCTTCAACAATCTCCTTTGCACCTGATATATAACGCAATGAAGAAGCCGAAAAAAGTGGAGAGCCATATTTCTTCGAAGCCTCAAAGATCGTCAGTGTATCTTCGAGTGATGCTGCTATGGGTTTATCAATAAACATCCTTTTCTTTGCCCTGAAAACAGGCAATGCCTGCTCGAGGTGCAAACGGCCGTCGTTTGTCTCAAGAAGAACAGCACTTACGCGTGTAAGAAGATCATCAATCGAATCTGTTATTTCGACGCCCAGTTTTTTAACATCTTCCGTATAACCAGGGATCCTGTCAACACTTGACTTGATATCCCTGCTTCCGTGTGGATACGCAGCCACAACTCTGTAGCCTTTGAATTCCGGCAGGGCAGCAGGATCATTAAGGGCTTTTGTAAAAGCAACGCTGTGTGATGTATCGAGCCCGATGATCCCTATCGTCTTGTCGGGTCCTGCTTCCATCTTCTCTAAAATTGAAAAGGGCCGGTTTAAAATACCGAAGCCAACAGTTCCTGCAGCAGCACTTTTAATAAAATTGCGACGTTCAATTTTCTTGTTCATTTTATTAAGGTTAAAATTTCAGAATCAGTTATCATTTTTCTTCTTAGTCATTCGTTTTTCAGAAAACTTCAATCCTGTCATCCTGTCATGATGCTGTCAACCGATCACAGCTTTCCTGATAGATTAAAACCCCACAAGCCTGATACCAGGCCGGCCAGCCCGTAAATTTAATAACTATACGGGTTAACCCAAATAATAAACATTAAATGACAAAATAATTCTCCTGAAAGTTTGGCATTTTATTTGAGATTTATCTTTTGGCTCTGCTAACTTAAAATATGATTACAACCCGCTCTTGAATCAACCTTTTTGTTGATTTAAAGAAAGCCAGTTAGTTGATTCATAGTAAAGAAAAGGAGGGCATTATGAAGACATTAACCTGCAGATGGCATTATTTAAGAATAATCAGTGGTCTGTTCTTTTATTTATTCATTATAGTTCCGCCCGCTAATTCTCAATATTTCGGGCGAAACAAACCTTCATACAGGGTGTTTGATTTTAACGTATATCAGACTCCCAATTTTGAGTTGTACCATTACCTTGAGAATGATTCTGCCCTGACGATGCTTGCCAACCGGAGTGAAGCATGGTATAATCTTCACCAAAATCTTTTCAGAGACACTATCAGTGAGAGAAACCCTGTTATGTTTTATGAGAACCATGCTGAATTCCAACAGACAACAGCAGTCTCAGGGCTTCTTAGCGAAAGCACCGGAGGTGTTACCGAAGCTTTCAAGCAGAGGGTTATTATGCCTCTTTTTCCTTCTTTTGCACAGACCGATCAGATCCTGGGTCATGAACTGGTGCATGCATTTCAGTATAATATGCTGATAAATAACGACTCTATTGGACTTTCCAGGATCAACAATCTTCCCCTTTGGATGGTAGAAGGAATGGCTGAATACTTCTCAAACGGAAGTGTTGATCCTCACACTGCCATGTGGATGAGAGATGCGGTTCTTACAAGAGATATCCCCACCCTGAAGGATATGACCAGAAGCAATGAATATTTTCCGTACAGGTACGGACAGGCTGTCATTGCGATGATAGGCAAAACCTGGGGAGACTCACTTATAGTACCTCTTTTCAGAAAAACTGCCATAAACGGTTATGAAAAGGCCTTCAAAGAGGTTCTGGGAGTAGACGAAAAAACCTTCTCGGAGATGTGGAAAGAGTCACTGATAAAAAGTTATAAACCTCTTTTAAGCGATACGCTTGATATCCCTGCAGGAAAGAAAATACTTTTTGCCAGGAATGCAGGCAAAATGAACATCACGCCTTCTGTCAGTCCGGATGGAAAATTAATTGCCTTTCTTTCGGAGAGGGATGTATTCACTCTTGACCTCTTTCTGGCTGATGCAGGCAGCGGGAAAATAATCAGAAAGCTCTCCAGAAGGATCAACAAGAACGAAATTGACGCACTCAGCTTCCTTGAATCATCAGGCACCTGGTCGCCTGATTCAAAACAGTTTGCTTTTGTAGTCTTCTCGGAAGGTAAGAACAAGATGTTGATATTAAATACCGGACGACGGGGTAAACCAAGAGAGATCGAACTGGAAGGCCTTCCTGCCATCAATAATCCATCATGGTCACCTGATGGCAAATACATTGCCCTGACGGGCATGAGGGATGGAGTATCAGATATTTTTCTCTATGAAACCGTCACCGGACAGATAAGGCAGCTTACACACGACAACTTTGCAAACCTTCAGCCTTCATGGTCCCCTGATGGCAGATACCTGGCATTTGTGACAGATAAACCCCTGCAAGGACAAAATGCAGGCTCAAGCCCATACTACTACAACATAGCTGTAGTTGACATAAGCGAACCTTCCTCAGAAAGGTTGCCGGTCCTGTTTACCGGAGCCAAAAATATGAACCCTGTCTTTTCAAATGACGGAAGCAGCATCTATTTTCTTTCAGACAGGGATGGATTCAGAAATCTGTATAAATACAGCATTCATAAAGATTCAATCTGGCAGATGACAGAATATATGAGAGGAATAACCGGAATAACTTTCCATTCACCTGCAATTTCACTGTCACGAGAAACAGGAGATATTGTTTATTCATACTATTCGGAAAGAAGTTATTCAATTTTTTCTGCCAAAAAGGAAGATTTTAAATATATTCCTGTTGCAAAGAACGATATTGACTTTACTGCCGCTACGCTACCTCCTTTTGAATATGCTTCACTTAATCTTGTGGATAATTCGCTTAAGCAGGGAGTTGCTAGTCCAGAGATGAGTGAAAGTGAATTCCGGCATGTACCATATCGTCCGAAATTCAAGCTGGATTACATTTCGAATGCCTCAGCTGGCGTTGCAACAGGCAGAATGGGGACAGGTATGGCCGGGAGCATAAGCGCAATATTTGGTGATATGACCGGGGACAATCAGATATTTGCATCTGTAGCACTAAATGGTGAGATTTATGATTTTGGAGCACAGGTAGCATATATTAACCAGAAAAGAAGGCTTAAGTGGGGTGCGACCATGTCGCACATACCCTATTATTACGGATCGCTGTCATTTGGTATCGACACACTCAATATAGGAGGCGAAAGTTATCTTGTGGACAGAGTTAACCTCAACTATCTCAGAATGTTTGAAGATCAGGTTTCGCTGTTTGCCTACTACCCTTTATCTCAGACCCGCAGATTTGAATTTTCGGGTCAGGCATCATTATATAGTTATCGCTTCGATCAGTATATCACTTATTATGATGTACTCGGTACATCCATTGGGTCGGACCGCCGTAAGATGGACGCTCCGGAGGGATTCAGCCTTCAGAGAGCTGATGCAGCATATGTCGTAGATAACAGCGTGTTCGGGGTAACCGGGCCGGTCAGTGGTACCAGGCTGAGGCTTGAGGCAGGCAAATATTTCGGAGGTCTTAATTTTTTCACGACACTGGCAGATTTTAGAAAATATGTGCAGATAAGACCTTACACATTCGCGTTCCGTTTATATAGCAACGGAAGATGGGGTACAGGAGCGGAAAGCGGCATGCTAACACCAATGTATATAGCGTATCCATGGTTAATAAGAGGGTACGATCGCAGTGATTCCTACTGGTGGGAAACGCAGATGGAAGGAAGCGGCGCCGGACTGGGGAATTTCTTCGGAAGCAAAATATTCATTGCCAATGCCGAATTCAGGATTCCTTTTTCAGGCCCCGCAAATTATTCATTGATCAAATCAAAATTGTTTTTTACCGACTTTAACCTGTTTTTTGACGGAGGGCTGGCTCTCGACAAAGGGAGTAAAGTAAGTCAAAACTGGTTCCTGCCGGGCCCTGGTGAAAGAGTTCCTGTTTTCAGCTACGGGGTTTCTCTCAGGCTCAATCTTTTTGGTATTGCCGTAGTAGAGCCGTTCTATGCAGTTCCCCTGAGACCCGGCGTTGATCCCCTGAAGGGCTCATTCGGCGTCAACTTCACTCCGGGATGGTAATATTTCTAATACCTGGCTGCAAAATCGTCAGCAAGGGCATTTATTGTTTCATCCTGCAAATATGATCCGGATCCAACAATTACCCTGTAACGGAAAGTCACAGACATTCCTGATTGCAGAGAGAAATTCAATGATTCTTTTCCCCTTGTAAAGTCAGTCCAGCCGAGCGGGTTGGCTGCAAAAAGCCCATAACCTCTCGCATGCCAGTAGGTAGGGTAACTTTGGTTTTCAGGATGATCACAGATAACCAGGGATACTTTTTCATCACCTATACATCCATATAAGTGCATCCATGCGGCACGGGTTCCCCATACCGCCTCACCTTCAACCCCCTCGCTGCTCCTGTAATTACCTGTAACATAATTGTTAAGAACCTTATCTGTACCTGGCTTGCCATCCGGATCAAGTAATGCAAGATATTCATCTGAAGGAAGTTCCAGTAACCTGGCAACACGTATTCCAAACATCCCCTCTTTTGTGTCTTTCATTTCCACCTTTCCACCGGTAGCTGTCAGTCTGGTTATCCTGTCTATTATCCTCAATGATCCCCTTGCAATAAAATGATACTCCGATCTCTCCGAAAGAAGTTCCTTTCCTTCAGGATCAATCCAGCTCTCTCTGGTTACAATCACTCCTTCTCCTTGTCCCTGCGACAACTCATCAATCAGAAGATGCTTAATTACCCCGCCATTCGGCTCCTTAAATCCCCGGTGTCCGTTTCCCCAGAAATCGTAGCCGTTTACATTTCCATAATTAAGCCAGACGCCTGCCTGATGAATATGATCATTCCTCTCACCCTCCTTAGGTCTGAGAGGAAACCCCCTGGTTATTTCAGTACCTCCGCTTGTATACACAGGATAAAGTATTGGTTTATAGACATTGTCAGGCCAGCAATAGGAAGTGAAAATGCTGCCATCCATCAGAACATCAATCCGCTTCCCGGTTTCATTCACCGACAAAGAGACAAAAGGTTCATCCGGATCACAGCCATTCGCAACCAGATGAGGCAGTGACAAAGGAATGATCAGAATTGAAATTAAGAATATCCGGATTTTTCGAGTGATCATGTTCTTGCTATTTTACGCTTCAAACTTTTTCAGGAACTACATAAGGAGTTCGATATTCTCGTGTCAGCATCCTGTCGGCTTCAGGATCATTCACAAATTTTTCTTTGTCACCATCAAAAGTAAGAGCCCGGCCAAGACGGTATGATATGTTTGCCAGAAGTGGAAGCGCTGATGAATAATAGCCTTCCCTGATGTCACAGTGCAATGTGTCATCCTTCCCTGAACGAATGGCATCAATGAAGTTGGCATAGTGTTCTGTACCGCCCGGAGCTACGAGAAAAGAAGGATCAATAACTCTGGCTTCACTTAACTGGGAACCGGCAAAAGGTTCTTTTTCTATCTGCCTGAATGCTTTCCATGTTCCTCCATCAAGTTCAAGATATCCTTCCGTGCCATAGAATATATTGCCGATTCGGATGCCCAGGCTTGATTCATCATTTGTATAACGCCCCCTGGTTTCGAACTCAAGGATTTTGCCATCTTTATACCTGAACAGGGAAGTCTGCGTATTTGGTGTCTCCTGGGCACATTCAGAAGGGTCAATTCCAAAAACTCCACCCATAGAAAAAATTGAGACCGGGTGCTCATCTTTATTCATCCCCCAGCGTGCTATATCAAACTGGTGAGGTCCCTGGTTTCCTGTATCGCCGTTGCCTGTATCCCAGAACCAGTGCCAGTTATAGTGAACCCTTTTTTCGTTGTACGGGCGGAAGGGTGCAGGTCCGATCCACATGTCATAATGCAATGATGCCGGTGGAGCACTGTCAAGGGCAATACCAAAGGAGTCGCGTGGTTTGTAGCAGAGGCCTTTGGCCATAAATACATCCCCTATTCCACCCTCATGCAAAAACTTCATCGCTGCCATCACATTTGCTATTGAACGGTTCTGGAAGCCTGTCTGTACACGAACCCTGTATTTGCGCGCCGCTTCAACCATTTTTCTTCCTTCAAAAACATTATGACTTGCCGGCTTTTCAACATAAACATGTTTGCCTGCCTGACAAGCCCAGATGGTTCCCAGCGCATGCCAGTGGTTCGGGGTTGCAAAAGAAACAGCATCAATATTCCTGTCATCAAGGACTCTTCTCATATCCCATTCAGAATTAGCTCTTTCTCCCGTTGCATCAACAATTGCTTTGAGCTTGTCGGGAAAATATTGTTCATCTACATCGCAGATAGTCTTAACGCGTACGTTGCGATTGTCCTTCAGCTCACACCATCTGCTGATATGGCCTCCTCCCTGTCCGCGTATTCCAATCACGGCCAGATTGATTCGTTCATTTGCTCCCTTCACCGAAGCATAGGTTTTTGCACTGAGGCCCACACCTCCGATGGCGATTCCTGCACCGCCAATTATACTTTGTCTGATAAATTCCCGTCTTTTTGTCATTTCTTTTAAAATTAAATTTTACGTATACTTAAAAATGCTTTCATAAAGTTGTAACTGTAAAGAGTCAGCTTTTTTTCATCTTTAAATTTGATCTGGAATTTTCAATCATAATATCAAACAGCTCAAGTTGTTGCTTCATTGCTGCAACTCGGTCTTCCGGTTCTGTTCTGGCTTCAAGCAATATCCATCCGTCATACTCAATAGCTGTGAAAAGGTCAATCAGTTGCTGATAAGGATAATCATCTGAATCAAGCTCACGTACATGCACAGTGTCGCCGAACCATTCTTTAACCATATTGAAATTACCTTCCAATCCCGGAGGAAGAAGATCCTCCTGGTTGGAATTCCAGCATATTTTCACATTTTTTTCAGTAACCTGTTCAAATATTGCCTTCATTACGGGCAACTCCTGGGTGATATTTCCGTGCACCTCAACCCTTATAATCTGATCATAGTCCTGTCCGAATCTGCCAACTTCATTAAGTGATTCAGCAATTTGTGCAATAGTCTTTTCACGGGGGACTTCCGGTGGCAGGTAATTTGGCTTAACCTTTATTCCTGTTGCCCCAATATCTTTGCACAGCACGATATACTCTTTCGTCTGTTCAATATTCTGCCTGAGCTGTTCCGGATCAGGGCTGTGGTACTCAAAATTGGAACCGTACCCTATGCATGTTACAGAGCTGCCGTTAAAACGTTTTTTCACTTCCGCTCTTTCCGCCGGGGTCATGATTGTTTCCACACCGTGTGCATGCTGTGTCCTCAGTTCCACGCCTGTGTAGCCGGCTATTTCGCAGTTAGAGATCAGCGTAGGCAGATCCCAGTCACGGCCCCAGAGGTATGTAACCAGCCCGAATCTCATTTCTGGTGCATTTGCCGATGAACATGAATGGAAGGGACCCAGTGCAGACAAAGCGATACCGGCTGATAAGCTTCTCTTTAAAAAACTACGTCGGGGATATCTTTTTACCATTTTAACAATTATTTATTATGTGTTAGAAATACAATAGTAATATAATACATGATGCCGGCTGATAAGATGCACTTCATACATGCCTCAGTCAATTCAATTCCCCTGTCATTTAAATTCAAGCCAGCCAAAAAACTCAGGAAGATGGAACCTGGGCTTCGGATAATCTACAGGAGCCCATGTCAGCCAGTGAGGATGAGATGTTTTGTCACCGCACTTGTAAAAATTTGCTCTCCACCTTACACCGGGTCCGGGTACATCAGTCTCAATGTACTTTGAGAGAACTGAAAAGGGGATACTGTACTCAACCGACCATGTTACGGGCCCCGGGATCTCAACTTCAGCATTTTCCCTGAGAGAATATGAAACCTCTATCTGCCTTGCATCATCAAGGTCAACAAATGCATGCTCTTTGCCGTCACCCTTATGGTATTCAAACAGGAATATTCCTTTGCAGTTTGTTTCAAGATTGAAATACCCCCTTTTCACATCATCCCCGGGGGTAAAGAAGAATTCAACACAACTATCCTCAAAAACTTTTCCGTTTATATTTTTGGCCACAGCTCTTACATACCGGTCATTAACCAGAAAGATCACATAGATTTTCTCTTTGTCGTATCGCAGCTTTACCTGTGTTTCAGGAAAATGTTCCGGCCTTTCGCCCATGTAATTATCCAATTTCTCAGCACTGGTTTTTTTCCAGAACTTCTTGTCCCAGATTGCATTAATGTCCGGAGCTGCAGATGAAGAGCGTACAGTATAGGTATATTCGCTCTGCGGAACATCAGGTAATTCAGATCTCTCTTTAATCACGGGATCTGGCATTAAGATCAGAAGAAAAAAAAGATTAACAATTGCGTTCATATTTCTGTTGTTATTATTTAAGGTTTTTGTAACTCTCCACTTTAATTACTATTATACAACCAGGATACCGGAAGACGGGTGATCTGTGTCGTTTCAAGACCGTTTCCCGTTTTTCTGTTGCCTGCGCAATAAGCAAGTATAACATAATTATCAATAAAATCAATGGCAGTATAACAATACCATCCGTCAGGATCTGTTTCCAGGTTCCTGACATTCTGCCAGGTTCTGCCGTCATCCCTGGATATTGCTGCTGTCAGGGGAGTTCTTTTATTTTCATCCGAGTTATTCCACACCATCATCAGATCTCCGGTTGAGGGTATCCTCTCAATAGAAGCAGGAGACAAGGGAGACGTAATTGATGATGGTTCAAAGTCCGACCAGGTCTTTCCTTTATCGCAGGACCAGGATACATACTGGCAGCCCATATCTGTTCTGCAGAACATCATTAGCCTGCCGTCCTTCAGTTCAACAACACCCGGTTCCTGAAGAATTGCCCCGTTGTATCTGATGATCTTTTTGGAGCGCTTCCATTTTATGCCGTTATTATCAGAATAATGACATACTATTAAGCCATTGTTCTCAAATCTTTTCATTTCAGGGGTATTGTGAATAGCAGCAGGAACAATGATCCTTCCTCCGGAATGCTGTATAACCCTGTCATTATTTGTTACATAATATGCGATCATGTCATTCTGGCACAGTATGGGATCACCCCATGTATTTCCCTCATTGTCTGAAAGCCTCAGGTACAATCTGCAATCCTCATCAGAATTCTTTCTCAGGTAAAACAAAGCTATTCTGTCGTTTTTCAGTCTGAGAAGAGATACTGACATAATATTTGTATTACCTTCATTGGGAAGGATGATCATATCATTCCCGGACCAGGTCAGCCCCCTGTCATCAGAGAAACGGGCAGCCAGGTGAGCCTGAGCGAAATCACCTGCCCCGCTCGTAAAGTGAGTATAGATGAACATTATCCGTCCATCCCTGAGCTGAATAAAGTCTCCTTCACTGTTCCTTGGATTATCCGGACCGGGAGGCAACAGTCTTATTCTTGTTACGGTGTCACTCCCGGCAAATAAAACCTTATCCAAAGCTGTATTAAGATCAGGCAGGCCGGTGAACATAAAACGTGTTTCAGGAACTATAAGGTTCGCTGTAAGTATTAATGCAAATAATCTTAATGCCACGATGGATAGTAATAATTATTTTGACAACAACATTTTAATAGTATCAACAACTTTCCCAAGGTAAATTCTTTCCGCACCAGGTGAAAGAGGTGATGGCAACCCCTCATATATGTAAGCCTTATCAGATTCATAGGTTTTGTTCGCTAAAAACCAGGCAGTCGGAATATATACTCCTGCCCCGTGAGCGTAAGATACACAGAATAGCTGATAGTTCCTGAATTTCTTTTTCAATTCAAGCTGATAACTGACAAACAACTCACCCTGAGTAAAAAGAATAATCGTTTTTCCAAGTTTTAGAATACTTATCTTAACAGGCAGGTAAGGTCTGATTTCATTTTTTTCGATCATCCCGCAGATCTGTTTTTCCCATCTGCCTAGAATTTCTTTCCAGTTGAAGAACCCGGTCGTTTCCACAGCTTTCCTCCTGGCTTCATATGCTATATGATCTCTTGTAATATACTGATCTCTGAATGGCAGATTGACTGTCTCGGTTATTATTCTGAGGTCTGTCTTCCTTGAATTACTGGTCAGGCCTGTTGAAATAATAGCCTGTCCGAGATGTCTTCCGACATCATCGGTAATCCTTGTGTCAATATTGTATGACCTTCTCGGGTTTATGTCGCCTGAGGCTCCGTTCAGAAAAACGGCCATTCCCCCTTTGGTCAGTTCAACTATTTCCCTTGCCTTTCCTGGAAAGTCAGTTGAAATATAGTTGCTGTCATAGCCAAGAGTTACCGGGTGACATGAATAGTTAAAGAGAGTTACCTTCCGTTCATCGGTCTCGTCAGCCAGTTCCAGAATTCCGACCTCCTCGTCGCACAGTCCTTCAGGATCACCGATACGAAAAGAAATGCCCTTCCCGTCTGGTCTGACATCGCGGCTCGCTATGTTGATATTGCACAG
>Ga0334882_1005052_pt1 | contig 10651 bp, 9 predicted proteins | sample GraSluR1_MG_5_FD_207226 | JGI IMG/M metagenome (GOLD analysis project Ga0334882, IMG submission 207226) | Sludge microbial communities from methane-producing bioreactor in Wageningen University, Netherlands - Granular Sludge_15_04-R1 | ecosystem: Engineered > Bioreactor > Anaerobic > Unclassified... | reverse complement strand
CTTGAAAGGAGGTCTGGAAGGATATGCAGATTCGGCAAAAAATGGCTGTAGCAATGGTTACACTATCCATGCTGATTTGGCTGGTTGGGGGCATGGGGTTTTCGAAGGAAAAAACGGCGCTAGCGGAAAACCTGAAACTTGACCCCACGCATAATGAAGACGGAAACTACAACATCATCTTCATTACTACCGATCAGGAACGCTACTTTCACGAGTACCCGGAAGGCGCAGCATTCGAGGCGAGAGAGCTATTGGCCTCCCTTGGCACGACCTTCGAGAAGCACTATGCCTGTTCTACAATGTCCACTTCTTCTCGCTCTGTCATTTTCACAGGGAAACACATTATTGATACAAAGATGATCGACAATACCGATTTCGGATGGCAAGGGGAGCTCTCCAGGGAAATCACGACCGTAGGAGACAGGATGCGGTCCGCAGGATACTACACCGCTTTGAAAGGGAAGTGGCACATGGGGAACGCGAGCACGATCTCCGAAGTAGAAGAGGAGCTGACGGACCTGCAGGAGTACGGATTCTCCGACTGGGGTGTCGATGGTGACTATATTGGCACATTATGGGAGGGGTTTGAAAAGGATACAGAGATTATCGCCCATACCATCGAATGGCTTCATACCATCGGCTTGGCGCAGAATGCCGCGGGAAAATCCTTCTTCCTGTCGGTCAATCTGATTAATCCACATGATATCATGTACTTCAGCGCAGATGAAAATCAATCGGTTTTGACTACCCTCGGCGGAGCGCCTGATGATCCTGTGTATGAAAAAAAATACGATGTACCCATACCTTCTTCGTGGAACAGAGCTGTGAACGACGGCACACTCCCTTCCGCGATTCCGGTCTTTAAACACTTTAGTAACAGGATCTCTGGAGTCATCCAAACCGAAGATGCGTGGAAGGCTGCTCAGGATTTCTACTTCAACTGCATTCAGGACAGCGATAATCACCTCATGGTTTTGCTTCTCGCTTTGATCGATATGCAGTTGCTCGACAACTCGATCATCATCTTCACCTCCGACCACGGAGAGATGGGAGGCGCGCATGGCCTCAAGGGGAAAGGCGGCCTGCTTTTCGAGCAAAACCTTCACGTCCCTCTCGTCATCTACCACCCGGAGTTCAGCGGCGGACAGTCCGTACAAGCCGTCACCAGCCATGTGGACCTTGCAACGACCTTTATCCACATGACAAGTCTCAGCGAACAGCGAAAGGGTGAGATTGCGCAGGGATTGCCGGGAAAAAACCTGATGGAGCTGATCGCGGGTACATCCGAGTCAGTGAGAAAAGGCGCTCTTTTTTGCACTGAGTTGATCTCCACGACCATGGCAAGGGCGGTCCTTGCGGAGGATGGCAGGATCCGATTCTTTACCTTCGATACCACTGTTCGGGGCCTTATGCGAGCGGTGATTACTCAGCGCTACAAGTTCGCTCGATACTTCTCCGAACACAATACCCCAACAACACTTGAGGCGCTTCTTCGGGATAATGATATCGAACTGTACGATCTGGAGAGTGATCCTGAGGAGTTGATCAATCTCGGGATCGACCCTGAGAGGAATGCGGAGCTGATCATGGAGATGAATGCGCTGCTGAACTCCTTGATTGCTACGGAGATTGGGGTGGATGATGGGGCAGTGTTTCGGGATGCCCTAGCAACCTACTTGGCAAGTCAGCAGCAAGGGAACAGTGATTAGCACGCAACCTCCTTATCCGAAACGTCCTTGCCCAAGTTCCAGAACTTTCGCCATTATGGCCAAGGTTGTGGGCAGTTACTGCAACTTGCAATGTGAATACTGCTACTATACGGAAAAAATGAGACTCCTTGCCCAGACCCCTCGTCAAATGCAGGAGGATGTGCTTGAGGTATATATCAAAGAGAACTTGAGGATTCACGGAGAGCAAGCGGTTGTCGAGTTCTCATGGCATGGTGGAGAGCCACTTCTGGCTGGGATCGATTTCTTTGCGAAAGCAATGGCTTTGGAGAAGAAGTACGGCAAAGGGCGAAAGATGATCAACACTTTGCAGACCAATGCAACGCTTTTGAACGAAGCGTGGTGCCAGTTCTTTGCGAAGCACAATTTCCTGCTCGGTGTCAGTATCGATGGCCCGAAGGGGCTGCACGACCTCTACCGGAAAGGCACACAAACCGGCTCTTTTGACGATGTCATGGCCGGAATCGATCTTCTCCAGAAACACGGAATACGCTTCAATGCGCTGACTACCGTCAACGCTGCGAATGAAGGGTATCCCCACGAGGTCTATGATTTTCTACGAAAGCTGACGGATTACATCCAATTTCTACCCGTTGTCGAGAGCAATGCCTCTTTTTTCGAGAGCGATGAAGGACAGCGCTTCGCAATGCCCCCGGGGATTGGGAGTATGTGTCTGCAGCACACTATTGCCCCTTTTTCGGTGACCCCCGAAGGGTTTGGTACCTTCCTGACAGGCGTCTTCGATCGCTGGAAGGAACTGGACTACGGTAAGAAGCACGTGCAACTGTTCGAGGTAACCCTCGGGAATATGCGCGGCATCCCTAGCAGCTTGTGTGTGCACAATCCCCTATGTGGTCACGCTGCCTCCGTCGAGGTGGATGGCAGCATCTATTCCTGCGACCACTACACGTTCCACCCGTACATGCTGGGAAACATTCTCGAGACGCCATTGGACGAGATCATGGAGAAGAACCGGGATTTCGGTATGCATAAGACCTATGGGCTTGCCAAGGCGTGTTTTCAATGCGCATACATCAAGCTCTGCTTTGGTGGCTGCCCAAAGGACAGGGTACTCATCTCACCCAACGACCAGATTGGGAAAAACTATCTGTGCGATGGATACAAGTACTTTTTCAGACACTTCATGGCACACATAAACGATTGACACCCCTCGATTGTTGGGGCAGAATCAATTACCTTTCGATGAGGGGAAGTGATAGATAATTCCTAACAAAGTCCTCTGCTTTCTGAGGGTATTGCATTTTTACTCTTTTCGTTGCCCTTTTTGAGAGCCGTGAAAATAGATTCATGCTATTTTTCAAGGCAAGAACAATGTCGGTTTGATCATAATGGGAAAAGCAGCCTTTCATCTCATCCTGAATGTCATTATCGACCCATATTTCAAAAAAACGACCATTATACCAAATTTCTCTTGGCTCCGTTTGCTTCAACTGATAATCCCATTCAATCATTCTCATCATCAGCGACTTCATATAACCGTCAACACACATCTTTGCTACCCAATACTCGCCTCTCTGAACCTTTTTCATACTCCAGATACAGTGATACCAAAAATCTTGTATGGTATTCTCAACATCTTTTGCTGAAGGCTCTTTCGTTCTGAGATTTTCAAATTCTCCGGAAGGAAGGTTTAATTGAGAAAAAAGGTCATCTTTGTCAAACAGGATTTTGACCCCTTTTTTTAGAACACCCATAATTTCAGGATTTGAGAAGATCACTTCTGCGTGAGAAGCGGGTAATATGGCAAAATCTACATCCAACGCACCCGAGAACATAACTCGCCTTTCTTTTCCGGTTCCCAAAGGAAGAGTTTCTGTAAAAGTGATATGGACATCTCCAATTTCAGACAGCCAATGAGTGCTATAAATGTGTCTTTCCGGTTCTTCTGACAAGATTAAAATATCTAAGTCGGAAAACTCATCTGCCTTTTTTTCCGTTCTAGCCCTTGAGCCTATGATAGCGGCTGCTCTAAAAACCTCGCATGTTTTTGAATAACGGACAAAATTTTGAATAATACCATCGTATTTATTACTCATATTCCACCTCAAAAAGTCATATTTATCCTTCCGGGGCATGAGTAGATCCATTCTTGGGCATATTGCCTATCGTTCATAGATTAGAATCCCTTCGTTTTTTTTCGTATGTTCCAAGTTGGCAAAATAATCCGCTCGCTTGTGAAAATCATCCTGTTCATACACAATGATATCGATAGGATCCTTGGTAACTGTACCCAAAGCTTTTCGGGCTTTAATCATCAAAACCTCTGCATCGTAACCCATTAGTTGGATTATACCAATTTCTTTCATGGTTGTCCAGATCCTGTGCGTGTCAAGTTTTGGGATGTCTTACTGCGCCTTATAATTCTGGTTTTGTGGTAAAATGACAAAGAACGATCTTTTCTCAATGACAGGAGGGTTTCAATGAGAAAACGTACGGTGGGGACTGCGGATTTTCAGAAGTTGCAAACACAGCAGGAGGTAAAATGAAGATCCTCCACACATCAGATTGGCATTTGGGCCGTTCTCTCTACGGTCGGAAGCGCTATGAAGAGTCCTCGGCTTTTTTGGATTGGCTGAATCAGACTATTGAGGAGGAAAAGATCGATGCCTTGTTGGTTGCGGGTGACGTGTTCGATACCAGCACCCCCAGCAATCGCGCGCAAGAACTCTATTATCGTTTTCTATGCCGCGTGGCTGGGTCATGCTGCCGTCATGTGGTGGTCATTGCCGGGAACCATGATTCGCCTTCTTTCCTGAATGCCCCTAAGGAATTGCTGCGGGCTTTGAATGTGTATGTGGTTGGCTCTATAACCGACCCTTTGGACGACGAAGTGATCGTCCTTTATGCGGATGCCAAACCCGAGGCCATTGTTTGCGCTGTCCCTTATTTACGGGATAAAGACATTCGCACCGTCGAGCCAGGGGAAACGATAGACGACAAGAATGTGAAACTTGTTGAAGGGCTCAAAAAGCACTACGCAGATATTTTCCAAATCGCTGAGCAAAAACGAACGGAAATAATACACGCAGGACATGATCGCATCCCTATCCTTGCCATGGGTCACCTTTTCACGGCAGGCGGAAAGACCGTTGACGGTGATGGTGTCCGAGAACTGTATGTAGGGTCTCTGGCGCATGTGGGCAAGGATGTTTTCCCTTCTTCATTTGATTACCTTGCCCTAGGGCATTTGCATGTTCCTCAAGTTGTCGGGAGTGAGGAGCACATACGTTACTGTGGTTCGCCCATCCCAATGGGTTATGGTGAAGCCACACAGGAGAAGAAGGTCGTGATCATTGAGTTCGCCGGGGCCTTTCGAAAGATCAAGTAGCTCCCAGTACCGTGTTTTCAGCAGTTGATCCGTATTGAGGGTACTTTGGATGAAATTCATGCAAAGCTTGAAGCGCTCAAAAAGAATGAAAGCACCGCCTGGATCGAGATAGAATATACGGGCAACAGCATCATCAGCGATCTAAGAGAGATGATCGATGAAACAGTATCTGGTTCTGCAATGGAGATACGGCGCGTTAAAAACCGAGTTGTAATGGACCGAGTGATCCGAATGGGGAAAGAAGAGGAGACCCTTGATGATCTAGAACCCGCAGATGTTTTTACCCGATGTTTGGATGTCTTTGAGGTACCGGAAGAAGACCGGGAGGAACTGACCGCCTCTTACAACCTTATCGTCCAGTCGATCTATGAAGACGACAAGCATGTGGATTAGGGAGACTGATTATGAAGATACTTGAGCTTCGGTTTCGGAACCTTAACTCACTCTACGGAGAATGGATCATTGACTTCACAGACCCGGAGTACGTTTCCAACGGCATATTCGCTCTGACCGGTCCCACAGGAGCAGGCAAATCGACGATCCTTGATGCCATATGTCTTGCTTTGTATGGAACCACTCCCCGCCTGGGGAAAATTACCAAGAGCAGAAACGAGCTTATGTCTCGCCAAACGGGGGATTGCTATGCCGAAGTACTGTTTGAATCACAAGCCGGTCGATTCAGGTGCCACTGGGAACAGCGTCGCGCGCGAAAAAAGGCAGAAGGCCCCTTGCAAGAACAAGAACACCATATCTCTGATGCCGATACTGGCAAGCCAATTGAAACAAAGAAGAGTCTTGTCGGTGGTGTCATTGAGGAAAAAACGGGAATGGACTTTGACCGATTCACCCGTTCCATCCTGCTGGCCCAAGGGGGTTTTGATACCTTCCTCAAAGCGGATATCGAGCAGAAATCGAAAATCCTCGAGCAGATTACCGGAACCGAGATCTATTCGGAGATTTCACGACGGGTGCATGAGCGCCAGCGAGATGAGCGCGAAAGATTGAACCTACTGATCGCCGAAGTATCGGGTATTGGTATTTTGGAGCCCGAACAGGAAAATGAGATTCAACAGAAGCTTGAGGCAAATCGGAAACAAGAGTCCGATCTTGTGGACAAGTCATCGAGAATCAGTACGGCCATGGCATGGCTCACGCTCATTGAAGATCTGAAAAGGGAAATCCTAAGCCTGACGGATGAAGCAACAAAATTGCAAGCAGACTTCGAAGCCTTCAAACCAGCGCGATACAAGCTTGAACAGGCCATTAAAGCTGCCACAATGGATGGAATCTATGCAACGCTCACCACGCACCGTGTTCAGCAATCGGAAGATCAGGCTGCCCTGAAAACGGAGGAAGCGGGACTGCCTCAGTTGGAAACTTCCGCACATGCTCAGGCCGAAGCGCTTCAGATTGCAGAACAACGCGTATATCAAGCGAAAGAGAATCTGAAAGCGGCATACCCTCTAATCCAGAAAATCCGTTCTCTTGATCAGCGGATCGCGGAGCTCGCCAAGAGCGTTTCAGAATGCTCGGAGAGCTGCAAAAAAAGGGATACTGCAATCGAGATCAACAAAAAGGCGCTGTCGAAAGAACGAGAAAAGCACGGTATTGCCCAAAAATCGAGGGAAACGATCGAGCAATACCTGCAGGAGCATGCGCAGGATGAATGGCTGATCGGTGGTCTGACAGGGATTGAAGAGCAGCTTGCGAACCTGCTCGCCAGACAACAGGAGATCGAAAAAAAAGAACGGGACCTTCAAAGTGCAGATGCGGCCTTGAAGCAGGCTTTGGAAAAATTGGATGCGACTTCGAACCAATGCGCGGTTCGCAAGAAAGCGCTTGATGCAGCCACAAAAAAGCTTCTGCAAGGCAAAGGTATTTTGCAAGACATGCTTGGTGATAAGTCGCTCCGGGAGTATCGAACTGAAAAAGATACCCTGCTCCGCGAAATGGCCTACATGAAAAGGATCGCGGAGTTGGAAGATCACCGGGCCAGACTGGAAGATGGCCAACCCTGTCCCCTGTGTGGATCACACGAGCATCCGTACGCGAAGGGGAATGTACCTGTTCCTGACGAAATCGAGCAGAAGATCGAGTCGCTCACCATACTGCTTGGTCAAGCAGAAGATCAGGAAACCACGATTAAGCAACTGGAACAGGCGGAGACGACTGCGCGAAATGTCCTGAATCACGCCGAAAAACGGGAAAACCAAGCGGAAAATGACAAAAAAGCAGCAGAAACGACACGCATCGAGTTGACAGGAAGCCTTTCAACCCTTCGGACTAGCTTTCAAGAGAGTAAGAGGGCCGTATTAGTTAAGCTTCAACAACTTGGTATCGTGGAACTCCCTGAGTCAAAGATTTCATCTCTGCTCGATTCACTGAAAACGCGATGCAAGGAATGGCAACGACAGGTCATGCAAAAGACCGAAATCGACAAAGAGATTGGCGCTATTGGTTTAGAGATGAAGCGTTTGGATGCTGTGATTGAAACTCAGCTCATGGCTTTGACAGAGCAACAGAGCGTTTTAGAACAGCTAAAGAAGGAAAGGACCTCTGTAATCGAAGAGCGCAAGGCGTTGTATGGCGATAAAAAGCCCGATAATGAAGAAATCCATCTGAATAAGGCCATCGCGGATGCTGAGGAAGCGGAAAAGAAAGCCGGAAGCTTGCACACGGAACTACAGCAGAAACTGACAACAACAAAGGCCCATGTGGGTTCCTTAATCAGTCGCATTGGGAATCGAAAACCGATACTGGATAGAGTGGAAACAGATTTTTCAATGGCTTTTGCGCAAGAGGGATTTACAGATGAAAAACAGTTCCTACAGGCCAGACTAACCAATGAGGAACGATCATCCTTATCTTCCCGGGCCAAGGAGCTGGATAACGCGCAAACTGAGCTTAAAGCCAAACAGAAAGACCGGGAAACCCGTTTGTCCACTGAGTCCGCCAAGACACTTACCGATAAAACATTTGAGGAACTGGAACCTCAGTTTCGAGATTTGGATGCATCCTTGAAAGAGCTGCGGGATTCTATGTCCGCTCTCAAGCACACACTGAGAGAGAATGCGGCAGCCAAAGAACGGATCAAGGAAAAGCGTTCTGCCATCGAAGCCCAGAAAAAAGAGTGTCATCGTTGGGAAAAACTGCATGGGCTGATCGGTTCGGCCGATGGGAAGAAATACCGCGCCTTTGCTCAAGGCCTGACCTTTGAACTGATGGTTTCACATGCCAACCAGCAGCTTGAGCAAATAACCGATCGTTACCTGCTTATCCGGGATGAGCTTCAGCCTCTGGAACTGAATGTCGTAGATAATTATCAGGCGGGCGAAATCCGATCGACGAAAAACCTCTCCGGTGGTGAAAGCTTTATCGTTAGTCTCACACTGGCATTGGGGCTTTCAAAAATGGCCAGTCGAAAAGTCCGGGTGGACTCTCTTTTTTTGGATGAGGGCTTCGGCACCCTTGATGAAGAAACATTGGAATCTGCTCTGGAAACCTTGTCCAGCCTTCAGCAGGATGGAAAGCTGATTGGGATCATCTCACATGTATCTGCGCTGAAGGAAAGGATCAGCACGAAGATGCACATAACCCCTGTATCCGGTGGCCGCAGCGCGATATCTGGCCCAGGCTGTACGAAAGTGGAGGTAAAAATACTGACGTAGGTTCATGTGTTTGACCAGAAAACGGGAACACTAAGGGTCAAAAAAGGACCACCCTTTCGAATGAAAAAACCGACCCGGTACCCTTTATGGTACAATACTCCTGGTCAAATGTTGACAAAGAACTGTGAGCCAAACACACCTTTCAAGCTTAGTTAAGTCACTCATCATTTCAGATTAAGGAGGACAAAAGATGAAAGCCACCAAAGGACTTGCGCTAATCCTATTCTTGCTCATGCTGGTGATTATGCTTGGAGGGTGTCCAGGTCGAGTCATTGCTACCTATACTCTGATCTTGAACAGGAACGACAACGCATGGGGAGGTGTGAGTGGGGGAGGTACCTACACGGTTGATCAAGTCGTCCGGATTGAAGCGACACCCTACCAAGGGTATCATTTTTTGAACTGGACATTGGAAGGGACACCGATTAGCGGAGAAGCCATCCATGATTTCACCATGCCCAGAGAAAATGTGACCATTGTAGCAAACTTTGTCGTCGGTGAGATGGTCCGTGTCGAAGGGGGTACCTTCCAGATGGGGGATGAGGTAGGGGACCTCCCGTCTTGGGCCCCTTCTGCCTTACCTGTACACACCGTAACCTTGACCTATGATTACTGGATTGGAACGAATGAAGTGACCTTTGCAGAATATGACGCCTTCTGTGATGCAACGGACAGGGGAAAACCCGATGACGAAGGCTGGGGAAGAGTCACCCGCCCCGTGATCAATGTGTGGTGGTGGGACGCGATTGCGTATTGCAATTGGCTCAGTGAACAGAATGGTTTGCCTGTAGCATACAAACTGCTAGGAGAACCAAATGAAGGTAGTTTATTGGATGCAGAAGGAAATGTGACTGAAGACATCACTCGGGTTGTGGGCTACCGTCTGCCCACAGAGGCGGAATGGGAATATGCAGCCTCCGGTGGACATGAAGCTTTACCCATTCCTCCAAGATTCCTGTATGCGGGAAGCGACGATATCGATGAAGTGGCGTGGTATCGGAGTAACTCTGCTGAGAGATCCCAACCGGTAGGAAGTAAACAAGCCAACCTCCTTGGTTTGTACGACATGAGCGGGAATGTGCGGGAGTGGTGCCATGACATGTATGAAAACTACACAAGTGAACCACAGATCAATCCTATAGGACCTTCAACGGGCTACGACCGAGTCGTACGGGGTGGGTGTTGGAACAGCGGCACTTTGTTCAGCCGTGTAACCTTCCGCCTCCTTTCCATCCCGGATTTCCGGTACAGTTACTCTGGGTTTCGTCTTTCAAGGACGGTCATCCCTTAGCCTTGATTCAGCGGGTGAGAAGTCTTATCTCATGTTCATCCTGATGACAAGAATGTTCCCTGCAGTTATCTTCGAGAGAATCGTTTGAACACTTGACCGATTATGTTCGATCTTTGGCAGGTAGTAATTTCGAGCACCTTAGAGAAAACTCCTTATTATCCACAGAGAACGCAAACCCCCGATCTCTCGGGGGTTTTCTATGGGAATTCGTATTGCTGTTCGTTTCTTACGCTCTAAAACCCAATTCAAAACCCCTGTCAATGAATCCTGTTTCACAGAAATTCTCGTTTCAATTTTTCTTATCTTGCAACCCTTCATCACCATTCCTCCTTTCTTGCTTCAGGATTACTGGCCCAAGGAATGACCTGTCGGAAGGCGTATCGGCAGTCTCTAAGCCGTTTATCACCATGATACCGGCTCTTTTTTTTGATTCGGCTCGTCATCGCTGAAAGATCGGCCTCGGGTTTCCAGAGAGGTCATTTCCATGGTATACTCTTGTCAGGAGAAAAAAAGAATAAAAAAAGTTGAAAAAAGAAAAGCGATACAGAAAGAAAAGCTAAGAAAAAATAAGCGATTAGAAAGTAGACGAAGGTATTTTAGGTTCAACAGGAATAAT
>Ga0334882_1005042_pt1 | contig 10669 bp, 4 predicted proteins | sample GraSluR1_MG_5_FD_207226 | JGI IMG/M metagenome (GOLD analysis project Ga0334882, IMG submission 207226) | Sludge microbial communities from methane-producing bioreactor in Wageningen University, Netherlands - Granular Sludge_15_04-R1 | ecosystem: Engineered > Bioreactor > Anaerobic > Unclassified... | reverse complement strand
GAGAACGGTATTGAGTATGATAACTCAACAGTTTATCCTTTCCCCTTCGGTCTTCCTGATTTTCATCCAAACCCGGGCTGGGTGTCGGGAATGTATCAGGGTCTGGTACTGTCAGCTCTTGTAAGAGCTTACCTGATTTCAAAGAATGAAAAAATCTATTCATCATGTGAGAGGGTTTGGAACAGTTATTCTGCTGATCTTGGGGAGAAATATGGGTTCCGATATGAAACAGATAATGAGCTCTGGTTTGAAGAAGCACCCCAATTACCTGCAAAACACATTCTTAACGGTGAAATATACGCAATCTGGGGAATATACGATTTTATGATCATAAATGACAACCCCGGCCTGAAGGATCAATGGAGGAAATCTGTCAGCACATTGGTTAATCACCTTTCCCGATATGATACGGGATTTTGGTCTTATTATGATCTGGCCGGCAACCTGGCTTCGTACTATTATCATACTAAAGTACATATCATACAGCTTGAAAGATTATATGAACAAACTTCAGAGAAGATGTTTAAGGATTATTCTGCAAAATGGGCATCATACAGCCGAAGTTTCAGATCTTCTGTCCTTAAGAAGTTGTATTCAGGCTATCACCTGCTTAACCGGAAAAGGCACAGATACAATAGAAAAATACAGGAGGGAAATTACTGAAGAAAAATTCCGATGTCCTCAATTTTATAACTTCCGGGGAATTAAAAGATGCACCATGCGGCAGGTATATTTATTACACTTATATGTTATCTTAGTATAATGCTTATTATTTGCTTCTGAAACAGAAACTTCAGATCAGTATTAATTATTTATGACGGTTTGGATATGTTAAAAACCTTAAGGTTATCTTTAAAAGATAGTCTGGTTTATGGAATCGGTAATATTGCCGTTAAGATTGTAGGTCTTGTATTGATCCCTTTATATACGGATCCGGAATATTTTTCTGTTGATGAATTTGGAACTCTTGCCCTCCTTGACATTACAGGCCTGATACTGTTGTCAATATTGGCATCAGGTCTTCCTCAGAGTCTTATGAGGTGGTACTGGGACAAGGATCATAAGCCAAATCAGCCGGGTATCTTTTTTATGACCCTGACATCACAGTTAATAATTTCATTTGTTCTGTGTATTCTGTTGATACCACTTTCAGGCACTTTTTCTGAAGTGCTGTTCAGGAAAAGCGACTGGTCCGGAGTAATATCCCTTGTGATTCTCGCCTCAGCACTGCAGTCTGTAAATAATATCATCAGCACTTTAATGAGGCTGCAGTCAAGATCTGTTCTATATACTGTAACAAATCTGGTGAAACTTGGCGTTGTTCTGTTTCTGACTCTTTACTTCATTATAGTAAGAAAGACGGGGCTCGAAGGAATATATCTGGCACAGGTGATCGGGAATGGTTTTTATATAATTATATCAGCCAGATATACTGTCAGCAATGCCAGGCCATTCTTTGACCCGAGCCTTTTAAAGGAAATGAATCTTTACGGATTCCCGCTAATGCTAGCAAATATTGCAGCTGTAATGCTTAATGTTATTGACAGGTTCACCCTGAATTCATTGACAGTATTAAAATTTGTTGCAATTTATACTCTTGCTCTTAAGATCACAAGTGTACTTAAGCTTGCCATTGTTGATTCTGTCAAGCTGGCCCTTGGTCCACTTATGTTCAAAAAGATGGATGCTCCTGACAATATGAGGTTTTATTCCAAAGCTCTGCTTTATTCATCATATGTGCTTATGACAGGAATTGTTGCATTTTCGCTTTTCTCGTACGAAATAACAAGCCTGATTACCATGTCAGATGAGTATCTGAATGGTGTGGCCCTGGTTCCTGTTCTGGCATTGTCGGTATTTTTCATAAACATGAGGGAAATAACGGTTTACGGATTGCATTTTGCAAAAAAGACGAAAATAATTGGTGCAATAGTGGTAATTGCCACAATTCTGAGCCTTATTCTTAACCTGATATTAGTTCGCTTGTGGGATATGACAGGAGCTGCCATAGCTACTATTATATCACAGTCGGCTTTCTGGTATGCATGCTATTACTTCTCTCAGAAAGCTTTTTATATTCCATATGAAATACGAAAAATTTCCGTTATGCTGATCACCGGAGCATCACTGTCCTTTTTAAGCCTGATCCTTAATGAGCTGCAATTCTTTCCGCGTTTACTTCTAAAAATATGTGCCCTTGTAAGCTTCCCGTTTATCCTGAATCTGTTTCAATTCTACGAACCTGCCGAAATCCAGGCTGTAAAGGGCTTTATCAGAAAATGGATGAACATAAGCAGGTTCAGGCAAAACATAAATACATTGAAGCATTTGTCTGACGATTTCTAAATTGTTATAACTGCCGGATTTAATTTGGATTTATTAGGTACTTTTGTCTTTATTCAATGTTATGCCCATGCCATCGATCAATAAATTAAAGAACCGGATGCCATATATTCTGGCCATAGTTTTGTTCCTTGTTGTCTCTTACACCTATTTTTACCCTCTTCTCGAAGGGAAAATCATTAAGGCCAACGATTCTTCGGTAGCAGCATATAATTCAAAAGAAATTAATGATTATCGTGAAGAATTTGGCAAAGAGCCATTATGGACCAATTCTATTTTCAGCGGAATGCCGGCTTACCTTATATCAACCAGGTATCCGGGCAATATGGTAAAACATATCGACACAATGTTGAGAAGGTACAAAATGCCTGCTTCAGTTCTTTTTCTCTCACTGGCAGGTTTCTTCATCCTGCTTCTGATCTTTAAAGCTGACCCATGGCTTGCCATGGCCGGAGCCCTGGCATATGGATTATCATCATATTTCTTCATTATTATTGGTGCAGGGCATAACTCGAAAGCGGTTGCCCTTGCATATATGGCACCTATGGTTGGAGGGATATATTATACTTACAGATTCAATCCTTTCAGGGGGGCTTTATTTACAGCACTGGCCCTGTCACTTGAAATTCTGGCAGGTCATCCCCAGATCACTTATTATGCAATGATATGTCTTCTTGTATTTTTTGTAACAGAATTAATATATGCAATCCGGCGAAAGACGATTTTTGATTTTGTGCGGAGATCAGCCATCCTTGTCATTCCTTTTATCCTGGCTTTAGGGATAAACTTTGCAAACCTTTACACTGTATATGAATATGGGAAATATTCTATCAGGGGGAAGTCTGAACTTACAGCTCAAAGCAGCATCAAAACTTCCGGGCTTGATAAAGATTATATAACTCATTGGAGCTATGGTGTTGATGAGACTATTAACCTGCTTATACCTGATTTTAAGGGAGGTTCTTCCAAACCATTTGATCATAACTCAGAAACCCATAAAGTACTCAGACAGAACAATGCAGCTGCTTTTGCTTCGCAACTGCCACGTTACTGGGGGTCTCAACCAGGAACTGACGGGCCCCATTACCTGGGAGCTGTTATCATATTTCTTTTTATTCTGGGGGTTGTTATTGTAAAAGGACCCGAGAAATGGTGGCTCCTGATCGCAACCATTCTTTCCCTGATGCTGGCCTGGGGTAAAAATTTCATGCCCCTTTCAAACCTTTTTATTGATTATTTTCCGGGATATAATAAATTCAGGGCTGTTACAATGATACTGGTTATTGCACAATTCTGCACTCCCCTGCTCGGAATGCTGGCCCTTAAGGAAATCCTGAACGGGAGCACAACAATGAAAGACACAATGAAGGGAATTAAAATTGCACTGGGAATATCCGGCGGATTGTCCCTTCTTTTCCTGCTTTTTCCGGGCCTTGCCGGTTCCTTCTTAAGCCAGTACGAAACACAGCTGCCCGAATGGCTTACCGATGCTATGATTGCTGACAGAAAAAATCTTCTCAAAAGTGATAGTTTTCGTTCTCTTCTGCTGATATTGCTTGCCGCCGGTACCATAGCCGGATTTCTATATAAAAAGCTGAAAAGAGAACATGCTTTGGCATTGATAACTATTCTTATCGTTTTTGACCTGTGGACAGTTGACAAAAGATATCTTGATGCTGACAGATTTGAGAGGCCTGCCTCAATTAAAAAATCATTAACCCCAACTCCTGCTGATAAATTTATTCTTCAGGATCAATCCACATACCGGGTACTGAATATGACTATATCAACTTTTAATGATAATTCTCCGACATCTTATTTCCACAAATCTGTTGGCGGTTATCATGGTGCAAAAATGAAAAGGTATCAGGAACTTATCGATTCAACCATCATCAATGAACTTAGAATGTTCCAGTCAGCTGCAGAAAAAGCAGTATCATATACAGACCTGCAGGATGTACTTAAAAGAACAAATGTTCTTAATATGCTAAATACCAGGTATGTTATCGTAAATCCTGATGCTGCTCCCGTTATAAACGCGAACGCATTCGGAAATGCATGGTTTGCAGAAAAGCCTGTGATTGTTGAAAATGCTGACCAGGAACTTAACCAGATTAGAAATTTTGATCCCCTGAAAGAGGCTTTGATTGATAAAAGGTTTTCAGTTATGGTTCCTGAACCTGTATACCCGGTTGAGGAAAATGATACTATCATGCTTTTATCATATCAGCCTAATGAATTGATCTACAGCTATTCTGCCACCGACCAGAAGATTGCTGTTTTTTCAGAAATATATTATCCTGCAGGTTGGAAAAGCTATATTGATGGCAATGAAGTACCACATTTCAGGGCAAATTATGTCTTAAGAGCAATGCTGCTTCCTGAAGGACAACATGAAGTAAAATTTACTTTTGAGCCTGCATCATACTTTACCGGAAATAAAATTTCCCTGGCCAGTTCAATTATTTTGATCCTGCTTTTTGCAGGATATTTTGTTACAGTAATCTTAAAAAAAGCAAAGGCCGACTGATATGGAGCATTTATACCGATGCCCTTTATGCTCCTCAGAAAATTTGCTTCTCCAGCTCAGAACCAAAGATTTCCTTACCGGCGGAGAAGAATTTGCACTATTCAGATGCGAAGACTGCCGTTTTGTTTTCACCCAGGATCACCCATCTGAAAAAGAAATTGAAAAATACTATAATTCAGGTGATTATATATCACACGATGATAGTGCTACAGGTATTCTTAATAGATTATACCATTTGTCCAGAAATTTTATGCTGAAGAGGAAAAAAAAGATTGTCAGCAATACAACCTCACTTAAAAGAGGAAATCTTTTGGATGTTGGAAGCGGTACAGGGTATTTCGGAGGGACTATGAAAGAAGCAGGCTGGAGCGTATCCTGTATCGAACCGAATAAAAAAGCCCGTGATTTCGGGATAAAAAAATTCAAACTCAAAATGATAAGGAATGATCAGGTATTATCTTTTCCTGATAATCATTTTGATTGCATAACGCTCTGGCATGTCCTGGAACATTTTCATGATTTTATCACCCATGCAGAGGAACTGAAACGACTGTTAAAGCCGACGGGTATAATGATTGTTGCCCTTCCAAACAGTGATTCATATGACTCAATCTACTATAAAGAATATTGGGCAGCTTATGATGTTCCACGGCATCTATGGCACTTTAATCCTGCTTCATTCAAAGTTTTTTCGGAACGTGTCGGACTTCATGTAAAGGAGGTAAAGCAACTGCCTTTAGATGTCTTTTATATTTCCGTACTCAGTGAAAGAAACAGAGGTTCACGTATATCTTTTTTACGGGGAATGCTTACCGGATCAATATTTTCGTTAATGTCAATATTCAACAAATCCGGATCCAGTTCTCTGATATATATACTCCGCAAGCCGCCTGATCAGTAACGGTCGAGCCATCTGAATTTTCTTGCACTGTCGCCGAATTTGACGGCGAGGGTAAGTTCGTGCGTTCCATATGTAACTCTCTGTATTTCATGCATGGTAAAATCAAATGCATAGCCGATGAATATATTTGTGTACCTGAATCCAAAATTGCCTATCAGGGCTCCGCTTGTCCTGTATGTCAGACCTGTCCAGAAGCTTTGGTCATAAATGTATGTTATTCCGATGTCGGCCTGGGGTCTTAACTGCTCCGACATCATTAAAAGTGCTGAAGGCTGAAGCTCGTTTTTACTCCCTGAGTTAAAAACATAGGTGCCGAACATATAATAATGCCTGTCCATCCTGAAATTCCTGTAAGCATTATCCCCCATCTTCCCGGCAGCACCAAAAAGCTGCTCGGTTGAAAATCCGAAAGTATAGGAAGGATTCAGGACGTAAACTCCAAAGGCTGCATCAGGCACAAATATTCCACGACGTAATTCATTATTCATCCAGGGGTCATCAGGATCTTCAAAGTTGATCTCTTTCTCATTTATTTTAAAATGGTACCCGGTAAATGAAAGACCCATTGAGAGCTGGGTATTACTCTTTACCCACATATGATAGGAATATGAAAGCTGAAATCCAGTCCTGTTAACCAGTCCGTTCCTGTCATTGAAGATATATCCGCCATGACCTACTTTTCCATCTGTCCTGGGCCTGTATACATTCCTGTTATGGCTGACCTGCCTGATTTTGTAACCCTGTTTGAGTAACCTGGATTGCCAGCTCACAGAGAAAGTCCTCGGAGCTCCTGAATAACCAATCCATTGCTCTCGTGCAGTCATGTTAATACTTGTATAGCCATCGCTTCCCGCAACACCAGGATTAATAAGGAATTTGTTGTAAAGATACTGGCTGTATAAAGGCAGCTGTTGTCCTTCAAGCTGAGCAACACAGTATAAAAAAAGAAATAATATCAATCCAGGTCTCTTCACTCAAATATGAATTATCTGACAATGGTTACATGACCGATTATTGGTTTCATACCGTTATGCAAATCAATCGTATAGTGATACGAGTCTATCGGAAGAACTGAACCTTTGCTTCTGCCATCCCATGGTCTTGGGTATCCTTTTTCCGACTTCCACAGCAGTTCACCCCACCTGTTATAAATTTTGACCTCCATCTGAGGATACAGTTCTTTGAGGCCGATATTCCATTCGTCATTTATAAGATCTCCATTAGGAGATATTGCATTTGGAATAACAAGGCATGTTTCTCTCTGCGGACTGATGAAAACCGAATCCCTGACCGTACAGTTATTGATATCGCTGACAATAACACTATACCACCCGCTAACTGCTGTTGCTATATTCCGTGTAAATGATCCGTCTGACCATAAGTATGTATATCCTTCCGATCCGGTTCCTCCTGTCACGGTTAACATGATAGATCCGTCAGGCATGTCGGTACATAAAGGCTGATTAACTGCAAACGATAATTCAAGAGGTGCGGGTTCTGTAAGTATTATTGTGGAATCGGCCTGACAGTTATTTGAATCTGTTATTATAATCCTATATGGCCCGGCAGGCAGACCATTCCTGTAACTGCCTACTACGCCATCGGCCCATAAATAATCAACAGAACCTGCATTATTTACCGCCTCGACTAATATGGAGCCAGTATAATCACCTGAGCAGTTAATATTCTGTTCTGTTACATTCATGGTAATTTTCCCCGGTGGCTCAGTCAACCTTATTGTATCACTTACCGTACACATATTTGAATCCGTGATAAGAAGAGCATAATCCCCTGCCTGAAGGCCTGTAAGATCTTTTGAATCACTCGTGGATCCATCCGGCAACTGCCACTCATAGATATAAGGTTCCTGACCACTTGTCGGAGTAATTTGAATATTACCGTCGGATCTTCCATAGCAACTGATGTTATAACCATTATAATCAGAAACGGTTCTTGAGAATTCCAGATCGGGAGGTAAACTTACGTATGTTGATTCTGTTTTGGTACATCCGTTGGCATCTGTGACTGTTACACTGTAGGTACCTTCAGTAAGACCGGAAATATCCTGAAGTGTGGCTCCGTTTGACCATTCATAGGAATATGGTTCAATTCCGCCCGACAGAACAAGATTTACTGAACCGTTATCAAAAGTCATTGACTGACATGTTATATGTGTCGGAATGAGCTCCAGTATCAGTTCCTCCGGCTGCGTAAGTTCAACTTCAGCCTCTGCTTTGCAACCATTTGCATCAGTAACAATGAGGTGATAATTACCCGCTGTTACCTGATCCTGATCTGCCTGACCTTCAATAAGGCCGCTGCCATTATTTGTTGTCCATGTATAAACATATGAATCCGGACTGCCACCACTGACTGTTATATCAATTTCACCGGTACCGCCAAAACAGTTAATGTTATAAAATCCGTCATCAGAATGTTGTGCAACTGCGGTAATCTCAAGAATATCGGGTTCTTCCAATGTATATTCCGGCTCGGGCACCAGAATGCATCCGTTAACATCAGTTACAGTGCATTTATAAGCCCCGGCTTTAAGCCCTGAAATATCACGTGTTGTTGAAGTAAAATCATCGGGCCCTACCCATAAATATGTGTAATTACCCGATCCTCCGATAATTGACAGGTTTATAAAGCCATCTCCTGCACCATTGCATGAAATATTGAAATTATTATCAGGACTGTGCGACAGTTCATAACCTTCCAGTGTCATGCCATCAGGTTCTGTAAGCGTTATGCTGTCAACTTTAACACAACCCATGATGTCTGTAATTCTGAGATAATATTTGCCTGCTGATATACTGTCGAGAATACTTTCGTTTGTATCAACTGTAAGAGGAGGTTCTGAGGGTGGGCGGTACCAATGATACGAATACCCCCCGGATCCTCCGGTAACGGTTTTAACTTTTACCTCACCATCACTGTATCCTTTGCACGAAACATTAAATTCACCGTCATAAATCCTGGCCTCAAAAGTCACGTTAATATCGTCGGGATTTTTTATCTCAACCACAGGATAACTATTGTCATAACATCCATTGGCATCCCTGATATGGAGGGTATAATGTCCCGGGGCCAGGTTGTAATATCTGTTGAACACCCCTTTTTCATAAAGAAAATCGTGAATAACAGTGTCCTGATCGTTGTAAACCACCCAGTATTCAAATGGAGCTATACCGGTTGAAGAATTATTTTGCCTTATCCATATCTCTCCGTCATCGGATCCATTGCATGTTGTACCATAACCCGAAGCCTTTTCCCGGACATAAAGATATGAATCAAGCAAAGCGCCAACCGGCCATACTGTCATACTGTTAACACAGCCAAGGTTGTCAGTAACTATAACCTGATATCCACCTCCCTCCAGATTTGAAACTTCATATATTGTTTCATCTGTTACGTCTTTGAGATAATAGCCGGAAGGTCCTTTGAAAACTATAGTATCAGGTGAAGCTCCTTTCGCAATAACAGCTGCAAGTGTTGCATCTGAACCTCCGTCACATGTCAGAGGCTTTGATATTATCAGATCCTGGAGCGGACGGGCATGAACTTGTACTTCTGCCCTCACTGTGTCTCCGATGCACCCCAGCAAATCGTTGGAAGCTGTTATCCAGAAATTGACCGACTGAATTGTATCCGAATTGTTTTGATAAGCCCTTGAAATTTTATCACCATGCAAAAGATCGTTTCCGTCCATAGTATTTCCAATAATATCGCCTGCTCCCCCGGTCACCGTAACAAAATAATCAAAGTTTATTACGCCCGAGGTCATTTTCGTCGGAGTAACAAGCGATATATCAGTTAATCCTTCTGAGCAGATCGGCTTGACATTTACCGGAATCACTTCCGGTGTGGGATTGATCCAAAGCCTTATCGTATCATTTATCCCGGGACATTTATTAGAACCATCTTCTGCTATTGTTGAAGGAGTGATTATATAAAGTACCATTCTTGGCTCTCTCTCTGAATTGAATGGTACATCTGTAATTATATCCAAATCTGTAAGTCCGGTCCTGTCGGATACTCCTGTCACTTCAGGATAGGGATTTACTACCCGTACATCAAACCGGACACCATAAATAGCAGTTGTAGTTGTTGAAAGGCTATAAGTTAAGGGCGAACTATTGCAGACCACGTTGTTACTGAAAAAAGCTGTTGCGTTTGGCGTGGGTTCCACAATTATCGTGATCAGTGTATCATACAGGTTGCCGCCATCACAATCTGCTGTTGAACCTGTATTTTTTGCGTACGGATGAAACCTGAAACGTATCCATTGTACTTCATTTGTATGGTTTGTCAATGTCTGGCTTATGATGACAGGCCCGGAACCCGGTATTGTTACACCACTTTGGGTGGTATAGCCGCTTATCATTTCCAGACCTCCTGACGATTCATCAATGCTGTAGTCAAAAATTACTTCTCCGGAATTTAATGAAGTTGGTGTGGTTATCTGTAATACAGATGTTCCGTTGTTACATAATGTATCTTTTGTAGCTGAAATTTCCAGCCGTGGAGAGGGATTTATAATAATGGTAACTACCTTGGCCGGTCCATCATTACATCCGCCCGGGCTCACCGGAACAATTGTATAGGTAACGGTTTGAGGAGTATCATTCGGGTTATTAAGCTCGTCAGCAATTATGTAATCCTCAGGAAGGTCCGTTTGCTTAGTGATAGCAAAGCCTGTTACGCCGCCTGTGCCTTCGGCTGTGTAACTGAATGTGATATATCCGTCGCTGAAGGTAACATTGCTTGCCAGAGTAATTTCAGTCTCCTCGTTGTTGCAAAGGATACCTGAGGCTACAACAGGAAAAACCTGCGGGGTGGGATTGACCGTTACTGCAAGATCAAAATCCTCTCCGTCACAGCCGTTGACAGAC
>Ga0334882_1005041_pt1 | contig 10669 bp, 8 predicted proteins | sample GraSluR1_MG_5_FD_207226 | JGI IMG/M metagenome (GOLD analysis project Ga0334882, IMG submission 207226) | Sludge microbial communities from methane-producing bioreactor in Wageningen University, Netherlands - Granular Sludge_15_04-R1 | ecosystem: Engineered > Bioreactor > Anaerobic > Unclassified... | reverse complement strand
TTTTGTTTGAAATAAGGAAAAGAAATACATCCAGCCAATATTAGCGAAGTGACAATCAAACTCCCCAAAGCTATCACTGAAATCAAATCAATTTTCAATGCATCCTCCTGTTATGAAATATGCCTTAATATTAGCTTCATTCATTGGCACCATCTTAACTGAGTTGAAATTATAATTCAAGAAAGATTTTTTATCTTATCATTTTGATGATGCATATTAGTTATCATAATGTAAAAACTAATAGTTACTGCGATTAATCTTTTTACAAATTTTATGATTTTAAGTGAACAATATAACAAATTATAAATGAAATTTCTTGCGCATTTGATTTATATCAATATAAATAATTCAAATCGACATACAAAAGGAGGGATCTTATGAAAAGCTTTAAGCAATTATATCCTGTTATTCTTGGTATATTTTTAGCTGTTTTTCTTTTCTCAGGATATTCATGTGAATTTTCAACGGAAAAAGAAGAAACTCAAACCCTGGATCTGGTATTCGCCATGGATGTTGCTGAAGGTCTTGCAGAGCCAATTGATGTTCGAGATGAAATTGAAGAAGGAGTAGATTTTTATTTGTATTTCTGGTCAAATCAAAAATTTGGCAAAGATGAAGTTACGATCACAATTTACGGTATTGATGAAAGTACTGGTGAAATTGCTGCTCTTGATGTCAGTACTTTTGATGTAGATCCAGAAAATGATACCATGGCCATTGCTTTGCCTATGCCAAGCGGTACCTATACCTTTGAAATAGATTTTGGAGATGGACTATCTGTTAGCAAAGAAGTATATATTTATCCTTCGGAATAATTATCTGTCTTCATAAAAAAAAACTAAAAATTATTGATGTTTTCATGCTGAATTACGAAGAGCAAGTAGCCAATTTGGTACGAAGTGATGGAATTACTTTTCAAGATAGTTTTATTTCTCTTGCTCCCTATGCTCTGAGGAGCGTTCTTGAATTATCAAAAGCACTAATTAATACTCCTATTTCTCACCAAGCATTGATAGGTCAGGTTAAAGATATTTCTAAAAATCTTTTTTTCCAGGCTTCTGAGCATGTCAAAGCGCATCCTCATGCTCCCGACGATCGGCCATTATACTGGGCACGCCTAAAACTACAGATGATGATCAAAGCTTGTCCCAATAAAATATTATCAGATCAATTAAAAAGCAGGCTTATGCAAGTGGTAGAAGAAAACTCCAGAAACTATGTTGGCATAAATTTTGATCAACTTCCTTTGGGATGCATCAAAGTCTTGATTACAGGTTTTGACACTTTTTTGTTAAATAGCAGGGATTACCCCGGAAAGCACAATATCAGGCAAAGCAATCCATCGGGCAATGTGGCTTTGAGCCTACATCATACCTTTTCACCAGAGAGGCAAGGTTTTATCCAATCCATACTTTTTCCAGTTCGTTATAGCGACTTTGATGGGTCGAGTGATCCTTCCCGGGGAATGGGAGAAGGAATAATCGAGCAATATCTCGGGCCATGGCTGAATGAAGTTGATTTGTTGATAACCATTAGCCAGGGCCACCCGGATGCCTATTCCATTGATTCCTTTGCGACTCGTACTCGTGGGGGTATGATCGACAACAATGGTTTTAGGCGAATCCCTGGATCACCCTGTGTTATTGATGGTCCATCATGGATTCCAACAACTTTGCCCAAGGCAATGCTCCAAAGCCCAATCGGTCTTTGCGATTCCTATCAAAGCTATCCTGATCAATCCCCCAAAATTGGACTGCCATCAACTTTCAAAGAAGAAGTCTTCTCGGGTCCTGGGGGTAATTATTTATCCAATGAAATCTATTACCGGGTGGCTCGTTTGAGAGAAAAGTGGTGCGAGAAACATAAATACAACAATGGTGTCAAGCCGGTAAAGCATACCCAAAATTCAATCCCCGGAAGTTTCTACTTTCAATGATTTTCCTGGCCAGGATCTTGACTATGTTGCTGCATCCAACGTTATTGAAGTTGTCCGGCAAGCCATCTATCGTGGTATTCAAGAGCTATCTAGGGTGCTTTAGCTGAAAAATAACACTAACAGCTGGACAATAATAACTTTTGCAATCAAAGCAATAGGATAAATACTGGCATAGCTAACTGCTGGCTCTACCGAATCTGTGTTGGATTGTGCTGAAGACAGTGCTGGTGAATTGGTCATCACTCCACCCATAGCACCCATGGTTGAGGATAAGCTTAGGCCCAGGATTTTGTAAGAGAAAATCACCATCAGGATAGATATTAGCAATGTTAGTAAAATACCCCAAAGCAACATCTGGATCCCATAGCTTTGTAAAATAGGGACAATTTTAGCTCCTGCATAGGTTCCTGCCCCTGCCAAAAAAAGCAATAAGCCAAATTCTTTTGAAAAATACTTCACCGATGGAGGTACATAAAACGGGATAGTACTCACTCGCCCGTAATGGCCCAAAAGAATGCTGACAATAAAGGTGCCCCCTGCTGCTCCCAGGCTGACTGAAATGGTATCACTCACTCGGAAAGGGATAACACCCACAATAACGCCTAAAAGTAAGCCAGCAAAAAAGGGGATGAGATTGGTTTGTTCCAGTTGGCGCAGATCTCCTTGTAATTCACGGGATACTTGCATCAGGTTTTCTTTGCTTCCTACTATCCGTATGATATCACCATACTCCAAAACTAAAAGTCCCCTGGGGGCAATTTCAATCTCACCTCTGCGCACCCTGGTGACCACTACTTCATGCTCTGACCAAATCGGGATTTCTTGGATTTTTTTTCCAATATAATGTTTATTGAGGATTTTCACATCCATTACATCATAATCATCTTCTGGAATAACATCCTGGGCAAGCTCTTCGCCAAGGAGTGTTCCCAATTTATGCAATTCTTCGATGGGTCCTACAGCTCTGCACACGTCACCCGATTGAATGAGCAGATTAGATTTAAATGGAATAGCCTTACCACCTCGAAATAAACGACTAATGTTAGCGTTGATCATGCGGTCAGGATTGATTTCAACGATTGTTTTTCCGATACAGCCAGGATTGCATACTCGAAAATGCTTGATTTCCAGAGAGTGAAAATCTGATTCTTCAAAGGATTTGAAGTCCTGGGCCTCCTGTTTTAAGTTGCGATGTATAATTTTCGGCAACAACTGATTAATAAGTACTACAATAAGCATGGAAAAGGGATATACGATGCTGTAACTACTTGATACTTTTGCCATTTTATCGGGAGCAAATCGGGAGAGAACGTCCAAGGCTTTGGCAAGAGCCGGGGTAGAGGTAAGAGCGCCGGAGTATAAGCCAATTGAAAACTCCATCGGTAATTTAAGCAAAATCACTCCGCCTAAAATCACAAATGCTCCAATCAAAGGTCCTCCAACGCCAAGAAAAATAAACTTCCAACCTTTTTTGCGAAACGATCGAAAAAGCCTCGGACCAACCATCATGCCAATGGCATATACATATAAAATAATGCCAATGTCCATAATCACCGAAGATAGGTGAAAACCAAGATATCCAAAGAAAAGTGATATGATCAACACCCCTGAACTGCCCAGTGAAAAACCTTTATAAGATATCTTACCCAATGTGTAGCCAGCGAACAAAATCAAAAACAGTATCACAAATTCATTTAAAAATGCATCCATAAATAAACTTATATATACCAAATCCCCCAAATATCAAGTGTCACGGGGACGGGGTTATTGACAACTTTTAACGCTGAAAAAATCAGTGTTTCAGGCTTTTTGAATAATACCTCGACTCAAATCAGTTAATCGCTCAATTTGACGGATAGAAAGTTTATGCTGATTTTTAAGCTGATTTAAGATCAAATCTCGTTGATGACGGTCCAGTTTTTTTATATCTGTTTTTTTATACTCACGCAAAGCTGTGCGAATTATTTCCTTGGCTTTCAGGTCATTGATACGGTGGGTGTCCTCTATCTCGAGGCAAGAATCTGTATTCGACTTTTGGTGGAAGCTAGTAAATGCTTTAATAGCTTTGGCGGTATCTTTATCAAACATTTTCAATACTATGGCAGTATCAAGAAAAATCTTCTGATCGGGAGTAGAGTGAAGATAAGCCTTAAAACTTGACCAGGGATACTTTTTTAAATCTTTTGACAATCCAGCTGCAATTGGATTACGGTGGATGTAACGCAATACCGTGAAAAAATAACTGTCATCTTCTACTGGCTCACTCCGAAAACGATCCTGAAAAAGTTGTCCGATGCGATTGTATTTGCGATTGTACCAATATACAAAACTCCCGCATATCCGCCGCATAATCTGTTCCAGGGGTTCACCCTCCACTTTGAGGAGCAGATGCAGGTGATTTCCCATGATGCAATAAGCGAACAATTGATATGCACAAATCTCTTTATAATCCCTTAAAGCTTGTAAGAATTTTAGATTATCTTCTTCGTCAAAAAAAACCTGACGGCGATTGATTCCTCGCAAGATAATATGGTATATTCCGCTTTCGCTTCGCTCTCTAGGTTTTCTTGGCATAGAATTACCTCCTGCCTACTATTGTGCACCAAAATGAAAATGTGTCAATAACCCCGTCCCTCTGACCGTTTAAGGCTTGGAGGGGAAGATATCAAAAAGTGCATTTTTAGCATTATATACGGAAAGGTTGAACGAGCGCCAATCGCGTTTATCTTTTGCAAAGCTACTTCTTTTATCAAGCAACATTTGATAAAGATCTTCTGGAATTTGATGTTTTTGATAAAAAGACAAAATGATAGGGATTGCGTCATAGGATAACTGATTTAAATAATACGCATCATAATAATTATTTTCAATTTTTAACGATCTGGCCAGGTTTTTTTCAGCGATAAAAGCATCGATATTAAAATAGTTGATGCCAATGTAAGCCAGAAGGCCTATAAGAATAAAGCTTTTTAGCAAAGCGATGCGCTGGGACCAGATTTTGAAAAAAATAATCACCAGTAGTATAGCCAGAAAGAAGATAAAGCTATGAGTTAAAACCCTCAAATAGGTATAGCTGTAGACCTCTTCGTATAGCAGCATCCTCAAATGAGCAGAATATAAAAGTATGCCTGTAAAAATGAAAGTAAGACTGAGTACGATTTTATTAAGCAAAGCTAGCTTTTTTGATCGAAGGATTAGAAATTTAATACCAAAAATGACAAGAATAAAATTGATGATAGTCACAAATATTAGCTGGAAGAAACCCTCACGGGCATACATGGAATAGGTCATGCCTTCTGGCAACCCATTGTTAAAAGCTCCAAATAAATAAGTAAACTGAATAATCCCAAAAGCCAGATAAACCAGATTGATCATGAAAAGCACTGTCATATACACCGTTGGATCCAAAAAGGGATAGGCAGACAAATTAGTCACTTGTAAGTCGTTTTGAAGATTTCTTTTGGAGATATGAAAACTCCACATAAAGCTGAATGCAAAGGAGCTAACGATAAGAATTATAAAAAACCTGAAAAACCATTCAATAAAGTTAATGTTTTTTAAATATAGCAGGAAATAATGATCAAAAACGATATCAGCTGATCTAAGAAGCCCAATGATGACAAATAGTAAAGGGATGGATGCTAGAAGGCCAAGCAGTATTTTGCCTATTATAGAAAACTTACTTTTATCAGAACTGTGGTCAAAAAATAATCTGAAAGAAAGGAAAAAATTCTGGAAGTAAGGGAAGCTTCGAGTAAAAATGGCATTCAGTACATCAACAGGAAAACATATGTCCCACCAGGGATAAAGGTTGTTGCGAAAAAGCAGGAGGGTCTGGGCAATGATTAATAATGGAACCAATACAAAGTTTATAGACCAAAAAATTTGATTAGAAAAAAGAAAAAAGGTAGCTGAAAGGGCTATGATTGGAATCGTTAATAAAACTTCATAGCTCCATTTCTTGTTAATTCGTTTCCAAAATACCCACCAAAAAACGATATAAAATGATAGAACAAACAAAAAATACGACAGGCCCAGTTGAATAAAAACAAAAAGGTAATTGTAAATCAAGCCCAATAAAATCGCACTCCAAAATATCTTTGGATAAAATGGTGGATCCTGCAAAACACCTTGTGCTTCATTCTGACTTGATTTTTGATCCATCTTGCTCCACCTCGCTTAAAGTCCCTATTAAAAGATTTAATTGTACGCTATTATACCATCTCTTTTATTTATAAACTCTTTTATAAATGCCAGCTGATTATATATTGCCAGTGAGGACGTTCGGGTACTAAGGGTATATTTTGTAGCGTTTCCCACCATCCTTTCAGTTGGAGATATCGAGTACTCAATTCAAAATGACACATTGCAATTCCTATATCCACGCGTTGAAGGGTAAATCCTAGGGCTTTGCTTGTAATTTTATTTTCATGCAGAAAAAAGTGAAAGAAGTTGTTGTCTTTGATAATTCTCCAGGGCTGATTGTTCGATGCTGACGGGGCCAGGCGGACCATTTCCAGGGGTAAAGCAAAAGATGCTGCATCAGATGGAGTGAATTCATTCATCGCAAAGTCGCTGAAAAAAAGATTAGACCAGTTGGTTCTAGAAGTTGATCTAGCACCCCATTTCATCGCTTTGCTGATTAAGCTTTCATTTTTAGCTTGATACCCCAGAGGAGTGATTGCTGGCATCAGCTCATCTTCTTCAAGTCCTAATTCCGTTCCCAGGAATTTTTTATTAAAGGTGCCTCCCAGCCAGCATGTGCCCAGATTCATGTCTGTAGCATGCAAAATCAGATGCTCCATGACATAGCCAATTTGCTCCAAATCATGATCACCTTGCTTGACTATGCCTGCAACAAAGTGTTTCGCACCACGGATAACACCATAGGTCCAAACACGGAATCCCTCTTTTTGGATTGCAGTATTGCTCCTGGTTTGAAAAAATTTAAAACGGAAGGGGACGTCAAACGGTCCCTTCAGATTCATTGCAAGCTTTTTCAATAAAGCTAATTCTTCCGATGAGATTTCTAAAGAATTGTAAGTTCGTACAGACTTCCTTTTTTTAATAGTTCCAAGTGCTTCCATAATGGCTCCTCAATAGATACTTTTTAAATATATCATATGAAAAAACCATCATAATATCAAGGCAAAAAGATGACAACAACCCCGTCCCCGTGACAATTATGGTTGTTTGGAGACGACCCACTTGCCTGATAAAAATTCAATCCCTTGATGGGGTACATTAAAAGTGCCTACCAGGTTGCCCTTGGCATCCAGGCTACCAGTAAAAAAGACTTTTTGGTCGTCTCCAATGGAAAAATCAAGCTTCCCATTGATATAACGAGCAGTAAAAACCTGTGGCTTATCGTTGTCATCAGGGTCCTGGTCAGGTATTACTTTGTTAAAATGTATGGTAAGACTTCCTGTATATTCTCCTTCTTGAGCTGTTTTAACAAATTCAATTTCCATGGGTACACCTTTGTTTAAAAGATCGATGATGATCTGCTCCATATCTTTGCTGAATTCCTCACAGCTATCCCTTGCAGCTTTTGCTTTGGCAGGATCTTTTTGATCAAGCGCAGCAACGTATAGTAGCGTCCAGAGGCCACTCCATTTTCCTTCGATGCCTCCAAAGTTTACACTAATTTCAGCTTCAGCAATGTCATCACCGGTACTGCTGTCTTTGGCTTTGACTTTTAGCAGGCAAATCGGGGGTGGATTAAGGTAAGTATAGCTAATTTTATGGGTTACCTGGCCTTTACTTACTTTAATTGAGCGCTCTTCCCCTTTGCATTATCTCCAAAATCCCATTCAAAATCAATTTCACTGATTTTTGATGAAATTCCGTCCAGCGTCAATTCAAAAGTATATTCTTTGTTGATTTCTGCTAGGGCTATCCCATCAGGTTTAATGCTGAGTTCGGTCTGCAAGAGCTTGATAGCCCAAAGCTTGGCGGTATATTTACCTGGAAGCTCAAAACGACATTCCACTTCCTCTTTTTGATCTTTTTTGTCCAATTTGACGGTCATATCCAGCACCTGATCTGAATCGTCGGAGTTACTGGCCAAAATGTACAACACATCTCCAGCATGAATATTGTTTCCTTGCAAGACGTATTCATCTTCGGTCATTAAAATCGTTCCAAGATGCTTCGATCCTTCTGTTCGTGAGCTTTCTTTCAACAGCAGCAAATCTACCCAGGATTTTCCAGCGCTTTTGGTAATTCTAAGATTTTGCCCTTTTTCAAAACTTAAGGTATCTTTTTGAAAGCATATTTCCTGAGTTCTATCCGTGTTCATGTCTATAAAAGATCCCAAGGATTTTCCAGTTAGAACCCCTGAGTTCGAAAAAATAGCCCATCGGACAAAATCCCGATGACACAACTGCAAATCTTCATCTGGATTGACTTCCTTTGTATAATCTTCGAGTGTTGTCAGTGCATTGCCTTGAGCTACTTTTTCTACCATCTGCTTAAAATCAAATCCCTTTTTATGAATTAGGAAATCAATAAAGTTAGACGTTACATACTGGTGTTCACGGGCAGATCCGCCTATCCCCTTTTTTTCAAAGGAATCAAGCGAAAAGTCAAAATAATCTGTCGCAAAGCCTTCTTTAAGCTCAAATTCAAATTTGGTTGAACCATAAGCCACCATGCAACCAGCATATTCTGCACAGGCTTCTATCCACCAATAATCACCACTACCAAAATATCCTTTGGAAAATTGACGCGCGCCATAATATTGCGCCTGCAAACGGTGAAACAACTCATGCCCTACGGTGGAGTAAGTTTTGTTTGGATCCGAAGAGATTTTCATAAACAAGTGATGGGGAAAATGGAGGCCTCCAAAAATCTTGTCATAGGATGCACTATCCTGTGTAGCACCAATATTGGATAAAGCCCCATAGACCCCGCTGATTTTTACCGAAATGGGAGTATGCCAGGTTCCCCATACCCGACCTGGGACATCCACCGGATTTTTAAAGCCCAGGGCCATATAATTTTTAAACGCTACTTCAAAAACTTCACCGATGTCCTGGATATAGTTTGGATGAGCAGGATTGTAGCTAATAAGGTTGCTTGCCATCTGAGGTTTTTGCCAGGTTTCGTATTGTTCGAAAACATCCCAGACTCTTTTATTGTAAGTTATCTTAAAATTTTTCTGAGGTGTAGTATAAGTAGACAAGGTAATGCTTTCAGCTATCCAGACTCCAGCAGCAGCAGCACCAGCAAGAGCTGCCCCGTAGGCTGCAGCTTTAAGGGCTCCTGTTGCTGTCGTTCCACCTAAAAATGTCTTGAACCAACTGAGATGATTCGTGATAAATTCAATTCTCTGCTTGGATTTATCAACTTTAAAAGGAAGACTATGCCAGATTTTAAGCTCATCGTCCCAACGTAAAGCAGAAAACTGGTCTTCAAGCGCAAGATCCGGATCAATATCATTCATCGAATAGGGGATAGAAATTTTGATGTAATCATTCAACTGCTCTAATCCATCAATTTTGATATCATAAGCAGTTGATATTCCAAAAGGTTCCAGATGAAATGCAGGAGCATGGTCTATCTTGCTGATGGATAGGTTGCGGGGAGTGTCCAGTAAGCCTGGAGGCAAACTCACACTGATCTCCTCTTTGTAAGCTATGGTTTGAACGGAGCTGGAGGGTTGAACTACCTGGTTTAGCAGCGGAGTAAAAGCTGAATCCAAAACGGTAAAAGAAATATCTGAGCTTCTCCCCTGATCTGAGGAGAAATAGAATTTTCCTGTTTTCGCCTCAAAAGGTAAAATGAATTGCGCTACATTGTCATTAATTAACATTGCAGGGAGCTGTTCTTTTTCATGCCATGCAGTCAGGCTATCAGCAAGATCTTTGATGGGAGTTTCAAATTTAACAAAAATGCTTGATCCAGCAGGTCCTGATTGAGGGTAATAATCTACAATCTTGGGAAATTTACCTCCCCTGTTTTTTACGGTACGAGCTACCCCTCCATATAAAGGTTTTTGGCCCCGGTAGTGTAATACTATTCCAATGCCAGAGGCTATCAAAGCAACTATGAGGATTGACGCTAAAACAATCACAGTAGTTTTTCGAGTAGGTACTTTTTGTAGGAACATATCCAGCTGTTGAACCTTTTGCCATTGATTGGCTAGAGGATTCCAAATCAAGTCATTCGGAGTTAGATTTCCACTTTGCTGCATTTCGGCAATAAGCTCTTTATTATATGGACCATACGATTGATTGTTTCGAAATAAATACCAAAGATCATTGCTCATGATTTGGCTCCTTTCACCAAAACAATTTACGGACAATGATTTAATGATTTTATTATTTTCATGAAAATTCTACTGTCAATAATTTAAATACTAAAAAAAAGGTAATTTTTTCTTTTCAATCGAAGTTTCTGTGCTATATATAGCCCAAGAATATCTATCCTTAAACAAAGGAGAAAAAAATGAATAAAATAACAAGTTCTTTTATTCGTACCCTCCTAATTATAACAATGCTATGCCAATCCTTATTTACTTCGACCTTCGCCCAGTCCTACAACTTCGATCTCCAGGCCAAAGGCGAATGCGGCTTTATTACCCTCAGCTGGAACCCCATCCCTGGGGCTTCCTTTTACTGGATCTACCGGGGCAGCAGCCAGGAAGCCATCCATCCCATGCCCCTGACTGATTTTCCTATCGAAGCCACCAGCTATGTCGATGAAAATGACATCATCTTGGAGCAGGAG
>Ga0334882_1005032_pt1 | contig 10683 bp, 8 predicted proteins | sample GraSluR1_MG_5_FD_207226 | JGI IMG/M metagenome (GOLD analysis project Ga0334882, IMG submission 207226) | Sludge microbial communities from methane-producing bioreactor in Wageningen University, Netherlands - Granular Sludge_15_04-R1 | ecosystem: Engineered > Bioreactor > Anaerobic > Unclassified... | reverse complement strand
TGGGGACTGCTGCACGATCTGACGTGGTGGGAGAAGGTGACCCTGTGGCCTCTTGTGGCTCTGATGGTGATTCTGGGTCTCTATCCGGCGCCGTTGGTCAATACGTTCAACGCGGCGGTGATGACGTTGCTGCGTTCCTACGTGCTGCGTTAGCGAGGTTGATGCTTGGAGCCTCTACTGCTGGCCTGGTATCTCGTGCCTGCACTCTGTCTGGTAGGCGGGGCGCTGGTCATCTTGCTCGTGGACCTGATCCTGTTGCGCCCGGGGCTAACGTCAGAGCTCGTTGGGTGGTTGGCAGTGGCGTCGGTCGTTTTGGCCGTGGCCCTCTCCTTCGTGTCCGAGCCCCGGGCTTTGCTTGTCGCCTGTCCTGAGTGCAGTGCGACACTGCGACCTTCGGTGACGATCTTGGCGGTCTTGACCTACGATGCTTTCACGGCGTTCGTCTGGCGTCTGATCCTCGCCTCATTGGGGCTTATCCTGCTCATCTCCCGCGCGTATGTTCGGAAGCTCGGGCTGGAACCCGGTCTCTTCTATGCGAGTCTGTTGCTCTTTGGGTTCGGCGCCTTGGTGCTGGCGGCGACGAGCAATATCGTCATGCTCCTGCTCGCCGTTGACTTTGTGAGCATCGTCGGCTATCTGCTGACGGGATTCCTCCACAACGATCGACGGTCGACGGAGGGCGCGATCAAGTACCTCGTCTATGGGGCCGTGCTTTCGGCGACCATGGCGTTTGGCCTCTCCTGGCTCTATGGCATGACAGGCACAGCGGACTATGCCGCGGCTGCCCGAGCTCTAGCGAGCGGAGAGGTTGCGTCGACGGCGTGGTTGCCGATGCTGGCGTTTATCCTGGCCGGCTTCGCGTTCAAGATCGGCGCCGCTCCCTTCCATCAGTGGGTGCCGGATGCTTTCGAGGGCGCACCCACGCCCGCTGCGGCGGCACTGGCTGTGGTCTCGAAGGTCGCCGGCGTTGCGGCGCTGGTGCGCCTCACGACCGTGATGCTTCCCGCTCATCTCGAGCTTGGCCTCTGGTGGCGCTGGCCGATGGTGGCTGTGCTGGCCGTTATCGCGATGTGTGTCGGCAACCTGGGAGGGATGTGGCAGATGGGCATGAAGCGTCTGGTCGCCTACTCCGGTATTGCACAGGTCGGCTACGCTCTGACCTGCGTAACACTCGCCAACCAGCGCAGCATGTCGGCCCTGCTCGTCTACCTGACGGCGTATGCTCTTGCCGAGCTAGGTGTTTTCACCGCGATTGTCGTCGTGGCTGCACACGGAGCGCGTGTCGTTCCCGACATGGCCTGGTCCGGAGGGGAGGAGGGGGCTGGGACCCTCGCGGATTACCGTGGACTCTACCATCGCTCGCCCGTGCTGGCTTTGCTCCTGGTCGTCAGCGTGCTCTCCCTATTTGGCATGCCGGGCACCGGCGGCTTCATAGGCAAGCTGGGCCTCCTTTCCGCGCTGTTAGAGGCACGCCGTGTAGGGTTGCTGGTACTGACCGCCCTCAACACCGTTGTGTCGATGGTCTACTACTGGCGCATCATCCGCGTGACCTTTGTGGAGTCAGATCCTGAAGCGCCGTCCGTGCGCGTGCCTCTTGCGACGTTGACGGTTGCCGGCCTCGTGCTCCTGGGGGTGATCGCGATCGGTATCTATCCGGCCCCCCTGGTTCGCTGGGCAGAGACGGCGGCCCTGAGTCTGTTTGCGGGATTGTTATGAGCCGGGCTACGTCTCACGGCCCATCGGTTGCGTTGCTCCACGATTGGTTGAATCAGTATGGTGGCGCCGAGCGAGTGCTTGAGCACCTCGTGGCGATGTTTCCCCAGGCGCCGATCTACACGAGCATCTACTGGCGCGATCGCTTGCCGCCTGCCTATGCCGCGTGGGACATCAGGCCCACGTGGATGGACGATCTCCCGGGCATCCACCGGCGGCACCAAGTCTACTTCCCTCTGTACGCCCTTGCCTTCAGCCGGATGGACCTGAGCGACGGCGGGTATGATCTGGTGCTGAGTAACAAGAGCGGCTTCTGCCACGGCGTCCGCACGGGCGAGGTACCGCACCTCTGCTACTGTCTGGCCCCCACTCGCTATGTATGGCAGTTCGAGCACTATGCGGCCCGCGAGCAGCTCTCCCCTGCTGTGCGGTTGTTGCTCGGGCCGATCGTAAAGCTGCTGCGCCGTTGGGACTACGACGCAGCTCAACGGGACAACCTTCACTTTATCGCCATCTCGCGCGAGATACAGCAGCGCATCAAACAGTTCTACGGACGGCCCTCCACCATCATCCACCCCCCGGTTGATGTCCATCGGTTCGCTCCGCTTCCCGACGCATCGCGGCACGAGCGCGGTGACTACTACTTGGTGGTCTCACGCCTCGTCCCGTACAAACGCATCGATCTGGCTGTCCGGGCTTTCACGCGGCTTGGTCTGCCGCTGCTCATCGCCGGTGAGGGGCGTGATCGTCCGGCCCTGGAAGCTATCGCAGGTCCCACGGTTCGTTTCCTGGGCCGTGTGTCTGAGGAGGCGTTGGGCACGCTCCTGGCGGGCTGCCGAGCCTTCGTGTTCCCGGGCTACGAGGACTTCGGCATCGCGCCCGTTGAAGCGCAAGCTGCCGGCCGTCCTGTGATCGCCTATCGTGCCGGTGGGGCGCTTGACACCGTCATCGAGGGGGTCACGGGCTGTTTCTTTGATGAGCCCCTCGTCGAGTCACTGATGGAGGCTGTGGTGTCCTTCGATGCCGATGGTGTCGAACCGATGACCCTACGTGCGCACGCTGAGCAGTTCTCGGTTGAGCAGTTCAACACGCGGCTGATGGACCAAGTACGGAGAGTTCTCGATGGGTCGTCCTAAGCCTGAGTCCTACGGAAGCGCCTGGATCTCCCATTCCGGTCGCTTAGTCCACCAAGGGAGGACCCCGTACGACTCGATGACCTCGTCCTCGGGATAGACCTCCAGCATGCACTCATACCAGCTCAGGCCCTCGGTCTTCTGGAAGTGCCACCACTCGATGTCGAAATAGGAGCTTCGCCAGTTCGATAGGGCATTCCGCCGCTCCCATCCATAGTCCAGGGCGATCGTTGTAAAGTCGACGTAGTAACCCGACGGAATCGCCTTGAGTTCGCCGCCCTGCGCTGTCGGCAGCCCACCCCTTGCGCGCGCGTTCAGGTCCCATGGAGCTATACGCAGGGGCTCACCCAAACTCCCGTCTTGCGTCCGCGCCCGGATGAAAACGCGCCAGTAGGTGACGCCGCCGACGTCCTCTCGGATCAACTCGATATCGCCGGTGCGCAGGAATCCCTGGTTGATGTCGACGGCTCGACCACAGACGTGCCAGGAGATGCGCCCCTGACCTGGTCGCGGTGTGTGGTTCATCGGACGCCAGGAGTCCCCTAGAATGGAGAGATAATCCCACCCCGTCTCCATCTGGATTCGCTCGCGCAACGCGTTATAGCTGTCGTTGACACGATCGCTGAGCTTCTCTGCCTGGTGACTGCCGTTGACGTTGGGTAAGTTGACCAGTTGATAGCGACCTGAGGAGGCGCCTTCTCCCGAAATCGCTGTTAGGAGTAACTCGGTGTAGAGTGGGGCTGTCGCCATCGCGCCCTGACGCTCAAGGTGCGCCTCCAGCTCCGGATCCAGTCCGTCCGCGCGCCATTGTGGTCGGTAGATCGTATCGGTCGAGCTGAAGCCCTCTTGCGTCAATCCCCATCCTCGTCGATCCGCGGCAACCAGATAGGAGGTCCCGCCTTGCCTGGAGACAAAGGCGAGCGCCTGTCCGTCAGGCGACCATGCCGGCTTGCCACCGATACCGAAGAGAATCGGTCGAAACTCTGGGAACGCCTCGGCGGCGTCATCCAAGCCATCGGTGTCGAGATCGGGGCCGGCCTCGAGGGAGTTGGGATCGAACGGCATAAGCCAGATCATCTCGCCCCCGGGAACGCCCGCTGAGTAAGCGATGTACTTGCCGTCCGGTGACCAAGCGGGGTAGTCCTCGTTCTGATCCGGGGTGTTCGTTAGGTTGATCGTCGTGCCGTGGTCCAGGGACAGGACAAAGATGTCTTGATTGTTGTCGCGATAGGATGTGAATGCAATGTGGCGACCATCGGGAGACCACGCCGGCGAGTACTCCGGCGCCGGGTCAAACGTGACCTGCTGGGATTCACCCGTCTCAAAGTTCAGGACATGGATGTTCAGCGTCTCATCCGTATAGGCCTCATAGGCAAGCCAGTGGCTGTCAGGCGACCACGAGGGGCTGCCTTTGAACTCCGGCGAGTGGGTGATGCGGAGGATCGTACCGGACGTCATCTCCATGGCATAGAGGTCCCATGTCTGGTTGCGTCGCGAGGCAAATGCGAGGTAGCGACCGTCGGGCGACCACGCGGGATCTCGGTCATCCGCCGGCGAGAAGGTCAATCGGAGCAGGTTACCCGTACCTTGAGAGAGCAGGTAGACATCGCTGTTGCCGTTGTGTCGCATCGCGAAAGCCAATGTCCCCTGGGGACCCGCCGTGTCTGATGCCGGTTCGACTGCGGCGATCTCGTCACGCTGTCCGGTCGATGCTGCCCCCTCGTCGCCGAAGGCGGCGCTCGGGGTCGGGGTGAGGACCACGAGGCGCTCGACGATCTGCAGCCCCGGCTCTCCGCCCGGCAGTGTGTCGAGGGCGACGAACGCCGCAACTAACACTGCGATCCAGAGGGCCGGCGGGATCTTGGCCCGCCCGGGGACCAGCAACCAGCCCAGGACGGCCTTGAGAATGGCGACCCAGCGGCGCTCGCAAGGCTCTACCGGGTCGCCGGCTAACGGTTCTCTCACCATGACTCCTGGGCTTCACGCAACCTGGATCTGGAGGCCAATGTCAGGCGCCGTCATCGATCTGCCGGCTAGCTCCTCTCAAGCTCTCCCCTGTCTCGCTGTTTCGCTGCGACGCGTGCCAGGATGATGCCGACTTCGTAGAGCATCAGGAAGGGACCTGTTGCCAGCAGCATCGTGATCGGATCATGGGTGGGGGTGACGATCGCCGCAAAGAGAGCGGCACCAAACCAGACGCCACGCCGGGCGCGGCTCAGCTGCTTCGGTGTGACAAATCCGATGCGGGCAATCACAAAGACGACCAAGGGCGTCTGAAAGAGCAATCCCATCCACGTGATCAGGGTCGTCACGAATGACAAGTAGGACTCAAGGGAGTAGGTGGGCTGGACGACATCGCCGAGGAAGCCCATCAGGATCGGCAAGCTGAGCGGGATGAGCACCTGCAGAGTAAAGACGGCCCCGAGTAAGAAGAAAATGAATACCGCCGGAATACCGACCAGGACGACCTTGCGTTCATTAGGATAGAGACCCGGCTTGATGAAGCCGTACACCTGATAGAGGATATAGGGCAGAGCGATGACGAAGCCGATCGCCAGAGACACCTTGAAGTAGATGACGGGGGCCTCTGTCGGGCTGAGCACGATGATGCTACTACCCTCCAGGGGTCTGACGATCCAAGCAATGATCGTATCTGAGAAAATGGAGGCCACGATCATAGCTAGGATCGTGGCGATGATGGCGCGGAACAGCCGCTCGCGCAGCTCCCTAACGTGCTCGAAAAGCCCCATGGCGCGTTCGTCGTTCGACATTCTACGCTTCCTCGTGGGTGGTTGTGGTGCTTGTAGGCTCGGTGGTAGGTTCCGGGAGACCGTCCTCTGGCCCAACGCCGGCAGTGCCTGTTGTCACCTGATCCGCAACCGGTCCGGGCTTGAGTTGATCCTTGAGCGCGTGAGCTGCCTCATCGCCCTGTTGGCGCACGGTCTGCTGCGCTTCGGCGACATCCTTTTCCACTGCCGAGGCGACCTCACCGACCGAGGTGTTCAGGGCTTGAATCGCTTCCTGAGCTTCGCCGATTGTGGCCTTGGTCTCCTGGATTGCTTCTGAGAGCTCATCAGAGTCGAGGTACTCCGACTGCAACGTCTCGTTGAACTGGCTCCACATCCCTCGCGCCTGGCGCGCGTAGCGACCCATGGTACGCATCATCTTCACGATGTCCTCGGGACCGAACAGGATCAGCGCCAGGAGCACGATCACGAGAAGCTCACCGCCTCCGATGTTAAAGAACTCCATACTGTTCTCCAGTCACTGGGTCGGGGTGGATGGCGCGGTCAGGCTGAGCGACCATCTCGCGAGTTCGTCGCAGTTCCGTCCTTGGGCTCCATCTCGTTCTTGAACCCACGAATGGCCTTTCCCAACTCGCTCCCCAGCTTTCCAATACGGCCTGGGCCAAAGATCAGAACCGCCAAGACCAGGATCAGCAGTAACTCGGCAACTCCAAAGTTTCGGAATAGCATTGTAACCTCCGGTGCCCGTCGACTAGATAACAACATGGGATCATTCGCGCTTCCGCTTGGGGTAATATACTATATTATGCCCATCGGGCAATGAACGCGTGAGTCAAGGTGCGGACCATCCCCTCACAACCAGACAACGGCCTGCCAAGCCTAGCAGGCCGTTGTCTATGGACAGAGTCCCCGGTGAGACTCGAACTCACAACCCCCTGGTTCGAAGCCAGGTGCGCTGTCCATTGCGCCACGGGGACAAACTGATTAAGAGAGCAGGGCACCTAAGTGCCCTGCGAAGGAGGGGTGGATGATGGGATTCGAACCCACAGTTTCCTGTTCCACAGACAGGTGCCTTAACCGTTAGGCCACATCCACCAAGACGACAACATTGTACCACAAAGTGTGGAGACGGCAAGCAATCTGAAGCCGCGACCGTTGAGCCGTCGCTCGGCGCGCTCGACGTTTGTACTCGGTATGATGGTTTGCTTTTTGCCTGCATGTCCTTATAATCATGGCAACCTCCAGGAGGCTGCTGCGACTATGACTGAAGAGAAGCGCAAGTCCAACACAGACTCAAAGCCCGATGCGATGGGCGTCCCTCAGTCTGCGCGTGGTTTGTCACAGCGCCTCCGCCGGATCTCCTCGCCTGATCATGATAACGAGATCACGTCCCGTGCGGAGCAGGTCTCAAGCCCCGAGCGCAGCGCGCCGCGGTCGCCTTCCGCCCGACCACCACGCGCCGATGGGGCGAGTCTTGAGACTCGTGTCGTTAGCGGAAAGTCAGAGGACACACCGCCTGAGGGGTTACTGTCGGTCGGTACGCAGCTCCAAGGTCGCTACAAGATCCTGGGCGTCATCGGCGTCGGGGGCATGGGGGCGGTCTACAAAGCACAGGATCTACGCTTCCCCGGCGTGTTGCGACTCTGCGCGACCAAGGAGATGATCAATACAGCCACCGACCCGCGGGTCCGTGAGATGATCACCCGCAACTTCGAGCGTGAGGCCAGCATTCTTGCTACGCTGAACCATCCATCCATCCCCCAGGTCTATGATTACTTCAGCGAGGATGGCCATCGTGGCATAGGGGCACGCAGCTATCTCGTAGAGGAGTATATTGAGGGACAGGACCTTGAGGCACGCATAGCTGAGACGGAGGGCTTTTTCTCGGAGGAGCAGATCATCGATTGGGCGATCCAGCTCTGTGATGTCCTTACCTACCTCCACAACCACAAGCCCCGCCCCATCATCTTCCGCGACCTCAAGCCCTCCAACATCATGCTGGATGTGCATGCGCGCATCCGCCTGGTCGACTTCGGGATTGCCAAGCTCTTTCAGAGTGGAGAGAAGGGCACGATGATCGGCACCGAGGGTTATTCACCACCCGAGCAGTACCGCGGCGTTGCCGAGCCTCGCGGTGATCTCTATGCCCTCGGCGCTACGCTGCATCATCTGCTGAGCAAGCAGGACCCACGGCTCGAGCCGCCGTTCTCGTTTCGTGAGCGTCCGATTCACGTGAAGAACCCCACGGTCTCCAAGGAACTCGTGGCCATTGTCGACAAAGCACTCGAGTACGACACGAACAGCCGGTGGGGCTCAGCGGAGGAGTTGAAGCGCGCCCTGCTTACTCTGGTCCCGGGCGGGATCAAGGGCGTCACCGGACGTCGGGGAACGGGTTCGGTTGCCGTAACCACGGCCTTTGGCGGCGCCGTACGTCCCCTCTGGCGCTTTGCTTGCGAGGATGAGATACGGGGATCGGTGACGATTGCCGATGGTATCGTCTACGCGCCCTCGTATGATCACAACATCTATGCACTGGATCTGCAGGAGGGAGCCTTCCTCTGGAAGCATGCGGTGGAGGGGGGGGTGGCCACAACACCGTGTGTCACCGATGGTCTGGTCGTCTTCGGGTCCACGGATTACTCCGTCTACGCAGTCACAACCGACTCAGGAGAGCTGAGATGGCGGCGTCCGACGAAGGGGCGCGTCTTCTCCTCGGCTGTTGCGATGTTTGACCACGTCTTTGTGGGGTCTGATGATGGCCATCTCTACGCTATTCACAGCTACTCGGGACGGCAAGCATGGACCTATGCGTCGGATGGGGAGGTGCGTTCACGGCCCCACGTCAACGATGAGATGGTCATCTTCAGCTGTAACCAGGGCTATGTCTATGCGTTGACGTTGGCCCGCGACCTTCGCTGGAGGTTCCGTGCTCGTCGCGGTATCCTGGCCTCACCGGTGCTCGCACAGGGCCTCGTCTTCATCGGTTCGTTGGATTGGAGCTTCTACGCGCTGGACCAACGTTCGGGATGGTCCGCGTGGAAGCATCGAACCGGTGGTGCGATCGTCTCCACAGCGGCGATTGCCAAGGATCTGGTGATCTTCGGCTCGGCGGATGGCTACGTCTATGCACTTCACGCCGGCGATGGCCGCGTCGTGTGGCGCTATGAGACCGCCGATCAGGTGACCGGCTCGGCGACCGTCTACGAAGGGGCGGTCTACATTGGCGGCGTTGATGGCGCGCTCTACTGTCTGGACGTCGAAACCGGTGCGCTGAGGTGGCGCTATCAGACCGATGGCGCGATCACGGGAGCACCCCAGGCCGAAGATGGGATTGTCACCTTTGGCTCGAACGATCACTATGTCTATGCGCTGCCTGCGTGAATATCACATCCGAGGGATGCGTCATCTGATCTATGGCTGATATCGATCCCAGTAAGGATTACTATCGGATCTTGGGCGTCGCCGCTGACGCTTCCGAGGAGGAGCTGCGGCGCGCTTATCGGTCCCTGGCCAAGTCGACCCATCCTGATACCGGGCGTGGTGATGTAGAGGTCTTCCGGACGATCCAGGAAGCCTATGATGTGCTCTCCGATCCTCTGTTGCAGCGTACCTACAGCAGGCAGCGTGCAGCGCGAGGCATCGGCGTTGGGGCCGTCTCCTTGAGAGTCCATCAGAGCCGGCAGGTCGTATTGCCGATGGCAGAGGAGCAGCTGCTCTACGTGATGGTTGAGATTCAGCCTCAGCAGAAGGACATCGCCACCGGACATGGTGAGACGAGATCTCGTCAGCCCCTCAACCTGGCGGTGGTGATCGACCGCAGTACCTCGATGCGCGGCACGCGGATGCAGAACGTGAAAGCCGCCGTGTTGGATCTCGTGGATACGTTACAGGCTCAGGATCGGCTGGCGATTGTGACCTTCAGCGATCGCGCGGACGTAGCGGCGCCGAGTTCGAAGGTCACGGATCGGCGTCAGCTTCGCTCGGCGGTCTCCTCTATCAGCCCGGATGGAGGTACCGAGATCTATCAGGGCTTGGCCGCCGGATACGAGCAGGTATCGCGTCACGCATCCGATGGGGTCATTAGTCACGTGCTGCTGCTGACCGATGGGCGCACCTATGGAGATGAAGAGCTTGCCCTGGCAGCCGTCACCCGCGCTCAGTCTCTGGGCATTGGTATGTCGGCTTTCGGCATTGGAGAGGATTGGCATGATACGTTCCTTGATAGCCTCGCACACGCCGGCGGTGGGACGTCTCACTATGTGGATTCGCCGGGTAAGGTCCAAGCCGTGCTTCGTGAGCGGATCTCGGGGCTGGTCAGTGTCGCGCTGCGGCGAGCCAGGCTGCGCATAAGCCCGGTGTCCTACGTGCGCGTCGCCGATATCCATCGCGTCTCCCCTTATATGGAAGCGCTCGAGGGCGCTTTCAGCGGTGATGCCGTGACGGTGACGCTGGGTGATCTCTCGGGTGACGAGTCGGCATCCGTGGTGTTCGAGTTGGTGATCAAGCTCAACGACACGGGCACGCGGCGGGTGGCGCGCCTGGTCCTGGAGGGTGAGCTCTCAGCTTCCACCTCGGAACCGCAGGCCTCGCCCGGCCCTCAGCGTGCGCTGACCTCATCTCGTCGTGAGGAGACGTGGTGGCGCGATATCGACCTGGTCTTCTCCCAGGAGGCCGAACATATGCAGGCAGAGCCGCCGTCGCCCATGCTGGTGCACGTGTTGGCCCGTCTGGCTATCTTCCGTATGCAGGAGCGAGCCTGGCGTGCTGTAGAGTCTGGGGACACGCCACAGGCCACGCGTCTGTTGGAGTCCGCCGCGACACGTCTGTTGGACCTGGGCTATCGTGAGCTGGGCCAGGCGGCGATGTTGGAAGCGGGGAGGATCGAACGCGGGGTGGATCCGAGCCTAGGAGGGCGCAAGAAGCTCCGCTACGGAACACGGCTGCTCACGGTGGCTCGAGTTCTTTAATTAGCTAGGAGGGTGTTTATGGCTCAAAAGAGCGGCAAAGTCGTCTGCCCATCGTGTGGTGCAGACAACCTACCCGGTACACTGTTCTGTGTGCAGTGCGGTACGTACCTCCCATCAGGTGGC
>Ga0334882_1005024_pt1 | contig 10692 bp, 8 predicted proteins | sample GraSluR1_MG_5_FD_207226 | JGI IMG/M metagenome (GOLD analysis project Ga0334882, IMG submission 207226) | Sludge microbial communities from methane-producing bioreactor in Wageningen University, Netherlands - Granular Sludge_15_04-R1 | ecosystem: Engineered > Bioreactor > Anaerobic > Unclassified... | reverse complement strand
AGCCGTCCTGAGGCTGTCCGGGTCTTCCAGGGCGTCGAGAGGCCGGCTGTCATCAAGGGTGAAGGCCCCGCTGGCGATGCGGCGCAGACCACGAAGGTGTGCGCCACAGCCGAGGGCCTCGCCCAGATCGTAGGCCAGGCTGCGAATGTAGGTGCCTGGTGAGCAGTGGATATCGAGCGTCAGGTCCGGCGATTGCCAGTCCAGGATCTCGATGCTGTCGATGGTGACAGGGCGTGGTTCGCGTTCGACTTCCTCACCGCGGCGGGCCAGCTCATAGAGCTTGGTGCCCTGGACCTTGATCGCGGCAACCATCGGCGGTATCTGCATGAGGGCACCGCGGAAATGCGCGAGCGCCTGTTCGATCTCCGGTAGATCGACGTGCACCGGGCGGCGTGCCGTGATGCGGCCTTCCGCGTCGTAGGTATCGGTGATTTCACCCAGCCGCAGCACGCCGCGATAGTGCTTGTGACCGGCCATGGCGAACCGTGAGAGCCGGGTGGCGGGACCCAGCAGCAGGACCAGGACCCCTGTCGCCATCGGGTCAAGTGTGCCGGCGTGGCCCACACGACGTAGCCGAGCCAGCCGGCGCACGCGGTTGACGACATCGTGGGACGTCAGCCCTGCAGGTTTATCTACGATCAGTAGGCCGTTCACCAGTTGGGTCCACGGAGGTCCGCAGCTTAGCCAGCACGCGGTCGACGGCGACATCCAGGGGGCCGTCGATCGTGCAGCCGGAGGCTTGCCGGTGTCCTCCTCCGCCTAGATCGTAGGCGATCTGGGCGACATTGTAGCCCGGTCGCGCGCGCATGCTCACCTTGACCGTGCCGTCGCGCATCTCGATGAAGGTGGCGATGGCCTTGGCCTCGCCCACCCGGCTTAACAGGTTCCCCAGATCCAGATCGTCGTGATCGCTGATGCCGAGGGCTTCTTTCTCGGCAACCGGGAAGGTCGTCCAGGCGATGGGGACGGCGCCACCGTCCTCATCGAGTTGCAGCCGATCCAAGGCGATGCCCCATCCGCGCATTTTGCGGTAGGGCACGGAGTCGAGCGTCCTCTGCATCACTCCCAGGTAGTCTCCGCCGGCCTCGATGAGGTCGCTGACCGTCCTCAAGACAGCAGGCGTCGTGGTCTCCGTGCGTAGGCCGCGCGTGTCGGTCAGGAGCCCCAGGAGCAGGTGGGTCGCAATCTCGCCTGCTGCCGGGACGCCGAGCGCCTCGATCACGTCGATCATCATGATCGCCGTCGCTGCGGCCCCTGGCCTCACCAGATTGACGTCCCCGAACTGATCATTGGTCTCGTGGTGGTCGATGACGAGCAGCGGTATGCGGCCCCGCCACGACTCACGATAGATGCCGCCGGTGCGACTAAGGTCGCTCATATCGATCGCCACGACGAGGTCGATATCCGAAGTCTCGGGTACTTCGGCGACGAAAGCTTCGGCCCCGGGAAGGTAGGCGAGGTTTTGGGGAAGTGGGTGTACACAAGCTACGATGGGGTGCTTCCCGAGCTGCAAGAGAGCCCGTCTCAGCGCCAACGTCGACCCGACGGTATCACCGTCGGGTCGCGGGTGGGCGATGAGCAGGGGCTTATCACTTCCCTGAAGCAGTGCTGCAGCCTTATTCAACATCGTCATCGACGTCGCCGGCCTCCCATTCGTCTTCATCTACGCCTGTCTCGTCGCGTTCGTCAGCCGGTACAGTAGCGCCGGGTAGTCCGCTCGCGCTGAGCAGCTCCTCGATGCGCGCGCCGTGGGCGAGCGAGGGGTCGTAGATGAACGCGAGTTTGGGGATGTTGCGCAGCCTAAGGCTCGGTGCCAGTTGGCTGCGTAGCCATCCCGATGCCCCCTGTAGTGCTTGGTGGACTTCGGCAATGTCCTCTTCGTTGCCGATGATGCTGAAGTAGATCTCGGCACGTGTCGTGTCACGGTTCACGCTCACATCGGTGATCGTGACCTCTGAAAGCCGGGGATCATTGCTCTGCTCCAACAGCAACTGCGTGACCTTGCGCTGGACCAGCTGGTTGATGCGTTGGGCGTACTTCTTGCTCATCTCGGATAGTTCTCCTATTCCTGCTCGACGCGGCGCATCACGTAGAACTGGAGGCGATCTCCGACCTGTAAGCTATTGAACCCGTCGAGCTTGATGCCGCACTCAAAGTTCTGTCGCACCTCACGCACGTCCTCGGTGAAACGCTTCAGTGAATCGAGGCTGCCGTCGTGAATGGCCTCATCGTTGCGAATGACACGGACCTTGGCATTGCGGCGTACGGTACCACGTGTGACGTAGCAGCCGGCGATGGTCCCGAGACTTGAGATGTCAAAGAGCTGCCGTACTTCGGCCTCACCGATCATCACCTGCGCGTAGGTGGGTTCGAGCATACCCTTGAGCGCCTTCTCGACGTCGTCGACTAGGCGGTAGATGATCTCGTAGATGTGGATGTCCATCCCTTCCATATCAGCCGTGCGCTGAGCGGCGGTATCTGCAGAGACCCGGAAGCCCAGGATGATGGCGTCTGATGCCATCGCCAGGTTGACGTCAGATTCGGTGATGTTGCCGGCTGCGGCGTGGATCACGTTGACCTTGGGCTTGTTTGCGTCCTGGTCACCGACGCTTAGCCGCTCAATGCTGGTAACGATGGGCTCGATGGATCCCTGGACGTCGGTCTTGAGGACGACGCTGAGTTCCTGTGCCGCGCCCTCGCGAATCGCCGATGAGAAGTCGTCGAGCGACAGCGGGCGGGTGGGACGTGAGAGGTCGCGCTGCTTCGCCTCCTCTGACCGCTTCTCGGCGATGGCACGCGCGGTCCGTTCATCCTTGACCACTTCGAGCAGATCGCCGGCCTCGGGCACATCGTGCAAACCGATGACGACCGTCGGTGTAGCGGGGGGCGCGGTGCGATGTCGTGTGGTGTTCTCGTCTTCGAGGGCTCGAATCTTGCCCCACGTCTTGCCGACCACGACGACATCACCTGTAACGAGCGTGCCGTTTTGGACCAACACCGTTGCCAGGGGGCCACGACGTTTATCGAGTCGTCCCTCCAGCACGGTACCCACGGCTTCGCGCTTGGGGTTGGCCTGGACGTTGATCTCGTCGGAGACGAGGATGATGGCCTCCAGGAGGTCGTCCAGACCGGTCTTCATCTTGGCCGATACGGGGATGACCATCGTCGTACCACCCCAGTCGTCGGGCATCAGCCCGAGATCGGCAAGCTCCTGCTTGACGACCTCAGGGCGCGCATTCGGTCTGTCCATCTTGTTCAGCGCGACGATGATGGGGACGTGGGCCGCGCGCGCGTGATTGATGGCCTCGATGGTCTGCGGCTTCACACCGTCGTCAGCCGCAACGACCAGTACGGCGAGATCGGTGGTATTGGCGCCACGGGCGCGCATGGCGGTGAAAGCCTCGTGTCCGGGCGTGTCCAGGAAGGTGATGCGCCGTCCCTCGTGTTTGATCTGGTAGGCGCCGATGTGCTGGGTGATGCCGCCACTCTCACCGCCGACCACGTCCGTGTGCCGAATGGCGTCGAGTAGGGATGTCTTGCCATGGTCGACATGTCCCAGAACGGTCACCACAGGAGGTCGTCCCGTGAGATCCTCGGGGTCCTCATCGGCAAGCAGGATCTGCCAGGCCGAGAGCTCCGATTCGACCCCGGCTTCCTCTTCCAAGTCCGCATAGGGTTGTTTGACCTCAAAACCGAACTCCGCCGCAATGATGGAGGCGGTATCGAAGTCGACCTGTTGATTGATGCTGGCCAGCACGCCGTTGCTCATCAGTGCCTTGATGACCTTGATGGGTGTTTCCTCCATCAGCTCGGCCAAATCGCGCACCGTGACGATCTCGGGGACTGTAATTTCTTTGTCTGCCATACGCATTCCTCCCTTTATGTCCGCGTCCGAGGGGCCGGATGATCCGGTATCCCAAGGCCTACGGACGGTAGTATCTCTCAGTACTCTATCTGCTCTGGGCCGGCCTCAGCCGCATCGGCCGCGGCCGCATGATCCTCCACCATCAGTGCCGATGCGAGCGAAGCCGCATACGCCTCCAACACGAGAAGGTCCTCAGGTGTCAGGGTCGTGCGCAACGCACGTCCCAGGCTTCCCCGCTTGATGGCCAACTCCCAACAGGTTGGTTGCCTGCACACATAGGCGCCGCGCCCGTTCCTCTTACCCGTCTCATCGACAGCAACACCTCCTTCAGTGAGCAGCACGACACGTACCAGTTCCCGTTTGGACTTGGTCTCTCGACACGCCACACAGGTTCGCTGTGGTATGTGCTTCTGTCTTGGCTTACCTTTGCTCTTGACCATGTGCCATCTCCGCTCACCTTTGATAGGCACCAAAAACGGGACGCCAGTCGTCTGACGATGCAGACCCTTCGGCGTCCCGTTATCCGAGACCGAGTTCGCTGTGAGACTACGCTAGTAGGATCATCGATCGCTAAAGCAACGGTGATCGTCGGAGCGACTCGCGTCGCCATGCCGCGCGCGCGGTCTCAACATCGAACGCCATACCCCGACAGATGTGCGGGGCTCATGACAGGGCCCATCGGAAAAGGACTCCCGATGCTCGGGAACCGGCTTCCGGCAGCCAGAAGGGTCATCATCTTGCTCTCAGTGACATCAATTGTTTCTAGGCTAATAGTCGTCGCTGTACTCGTCCCATCCTTCGGTGGTGCGACTGCGATGTTTCCGCATCACGAAGGTTTCACCGGTTGAATCGTCATAGACGACGGTGCGGCGGCGCTTGCGTCCCTTGCGTCCCTTACGCGACGTCGACCCATCCTCCAGCTCCGGTTCTTCCGTCTCCTCGAAGATCGCGGGCTCAAAGTCCTCAATCTCCGAGACGATGTCGATGTCCACGATGGAGGGAACCGGCTCCTCGTCATCCTGTGTCGGCGGTGTTTCGTCCTCGTCCGCGACCAAAGGCTCGCCTTCATCCGCGACGTCCTCAGCCATCGCCTCTTCGACCGGCTCCAGCTCCTGCTGCGGCGTCACCGGTGACTCGTCATCTGCGATCATCGCTGTCTCGGCGGGTTCCTGTACGTCTTCAACGACGTCTGAGGTATCGGCAGCAAGCTCATCCTCAGACACAGCGACCTCATCGACCTCACCGTAGTCAAGAAGCCCGAGTCCGCTCTCGTCAATGGCGTCCTTGATCTCGCGCAGTGCCTTGACGCCAATGCCGTTCAGCATCAGGAGCGCCTCGTCGCCGACGGCCATTCTCTCCATCAGCTCGCCCGCGTTTTCCAGGCCGTTGGTGAGGAGGTGTGTATGGACCTTCTTGGAAATGCCGAGTTCGCTCAAGGGGATCTTGTAGGCCCCTCTCGGCACGCGCGCGTGGGCCTCTTGCTTGGCCTTGACGCGCTCTGCGTCTGCCTTGCGCTGGGCACGCTGCCGCGCCTGGGCCTGGACCGATCCGGGCCGCTGCGCGTCGCGGCGGGCGATGATGGCCTGCCGAACCGCTTTAACCACCGCACCGATGATGTGGCGTTCCTCATCCGTATAGGGGTATTGATCCTGCTCGTGCATACGCACGATGGATGCCAACCGTGGGATCTGGGCGGCTGTTCCCTTGAGCGCATCCAATAGCTCGGGTGTCTGATTGACCTGCTCGAGCGCCCAGATGGCTGCCTCGGTACCTCCCTGAATGTCCACACGCCAGTTGGTGAGTTTGGCCGCGAGTCGGGCATTCTGTCCTGATCGCCCGATCGCCAACGATAGCTGATCGTCCATCACGACGACGGATGCGGTCCGTCCGCCCGGATTGTTCTCATCCAGGATGACGCAGACGATGGCGGGCACGCTCAGAGCATTGGTGATGAACGTCTCCGGGTCGCTGTGCCATTCGACAACATCGATCCGCTCGCCGTGCAACTCACGGGAGATGGTCTGAATACGAATGCCCCGCATACCCACGCAGGCGCCCACAGGATCAATGCCCGGCTGCCGTGCTGACACGGCGACCTTGGCCCGCGTCCCCGCTTCTCGCGCCACCGCATTGATCTCGACCTGACCGTTGCGGATCTCAGGCACCTCGAGTTCGAGCAGCCGGCGCAGCATCAAAGGGTGGCTCCGGCTGGCGATGATCTCCGGACCCCGTGAGCTCCGGCGTACCTCCAGCACGTAGACTCGGATCTTCTGGTGGATCGTGTACCGTTCGCCGGGAATCTGCTCACGGCGAGGCATCAGCGCCTCTTCGGTTCGTTCCAGGTGCAGGGTGACCCCATGGGGGTTGACCGACTGCACGGTACCGATGATGATCTCGTGCTCCTGCCGGCTGAAGCGGTTGAACTGGCTCTCGCGCTCCGCCTCACGCAGTCGTTGGGTGATGACCTGCTTGGCTGTCTGGGCGGCGATGCGACCGAAGTCATGAGGGGTGACGTCTACCAATACAGCGTCGCCCACCTGTGCGTTGGTGTTCTTAAGGCGAGCCTCTTTGAGGGAGATCTCCGTCTCGGGATCCTCGGCCTCCTCGACGACCGTGCGCTCCAGATAGATGCGTGCCAATCCTGTCTCGAGGCTGATCTCCGCGGACACGTTCTGCGTGGCTGGGACCTTCCAGTCACGTCGGTATGCGGTTGCCAAGGCTGCACGGACAGCGTCCAGCACAACCTCTCGCGGCAGGCTGTACTCTGCACAGATCTGGTTAAAGGCCAGGGAGAACTCGCTCTTCATTAAGAATCTGCCTCCACAATCTCTTCCTAATGCATTCTACGAAGAAAAGTGGGGCTCGCCCCACTTTTCAGTATACACTATACTGCTACACTGATGATTATATCATGGCTGGGGTGAATAGACAAGATGTCTTGGGGCGCCGCTTAGGGAGATAGCTCACTTCGATGACGACTCAAAAGGCTGCTGCTATTCTGACCTTTCTCTTGGCTTTCGTTGTCCTCTTGGGGGGCGCCACGACGACCTTCCGCTCCGACTCACTGGTCGAGCTTACCGGCAAATGGAGTGGCTCAGCCCACGCTGATCGGACAGCTCGGTCGTTCACCTACTGGAATGCCGATGACCCTCCTGTGATTCCGGTCGACTGTGCGAAGTGTCACAGCAACTACGGCTTCCTCGATTACCTTGGTGAGATCGGCGAGAATCCCGGTGAAGTGGATCACGAGCCGTTGGTGGGGTCGGTGGTCTCCTGTACGACCTGCCACAATGTGACGGCGCATGCGATGACGCAGGTCACCTTCCCCTCCGGACTGCAGGTCTCCGCTCTGGGTGGAGAGGGCGAGTGCCTGATCTGTCACCAGGGGACGCAGGCCGGCGCAGATGTCGACGAAGCGATCGCCGGGTTGATGGATGACGAAATCGGGGAGGCCTTGAGCTTCATCAACGTTCACTACGGCGTCGCCTCGGCTACACAGTGGGGCGCCGAGGTCGCAGGCGGTTATCAGTATCCCGGACGGAGCTACGTGGGCTTCTACGGCCACGTAGCCGGCTATCGAACGTGTATTGACTGCCATGATCCTCACAACTTGATGGTCGACCCTCAGGACTGCAGTCCCTGTCACTATGGCGTGGTCGACGCCGCCGACCTTGTCACGATCCGGACGGACCCCCGGGACTACGACGGTGACGGCGACACGGATGAGGGCATTGCCGCGGAGATAGAAGCTCTGAGGCAGGCTCTGTTACAAGCTATGAAAGACTATGCCGCCGCCGTCATTGAGGCCCCGATCGTCTATGGCCCGGATCGGTTTCCCTATTTCTTTGCGGTCGATCTCGATGCAGATGGCCAACCCAATCCGCTGGAGCTGCATTTCGGCAACCGGTATGTCACGTGGACGCCACGGCTCCTGCGTACGGCCTACAACTACCAGTTCGCGAGCAAGGATAGCGGCAACTACACGCATAATCCACGTTATGTCCTGCAGCTCCTCTACGATAGCCTTGAGGATCTTGGCGAGCGCGTCCCTGTGCCCGCGCTGTCATCGCTGACGCGACCTTGAGCACTCACGCGATATCGGAAGGGAGACGCCTAGAACGATGAAGGATACGACCAAAGCCAGAGGGTGGATCGTCGTGTTCCTGGTGGTGTTGCTGGCCCCGATGGTGCTGCTCTTCGTCGCGCCGCGCCCACCGGGCCGCGAGCTCCTGCGGGAGTTCGCAGTTGGGCTCGGTTTTGCCGGCATGTCGCTCCTGGGGCTCCAGTTCCTGATACCCGCCCGCTTGCCGTTTCTCCTCAAGGCCTTTCGCCTGCCGAAGCTGAACCATTTCCATCACAACCTCTCGTTGATCAGCTTGGCGCTGATCGTAGCGCATATGCTGCTGCTGGTCGTCAACAACCCGCGGCTGCTTCGCTCGCTCTCGTCGGTCTCTGCCGCACGGCCCACGTGGCTGGGCATCGTGGCGCTTGCGGCTATGGGCGTGGTCGTCTGGACCTCGCTCTGGCAGGGGGAGGTCAACCTGGGGTATCAGCCATGGCGTGTTATCCACACCTTTTTGTCGGTCTTCGCCATTGTGCTGGCGATGCTCCACATCTTTGACATCGGTTACTACATGAGTGTCTTGGCCCATCAGGTCCTCTGGATCATCTTGGCGATAGCGTGGGCGGTGGGGGTTATCGTCTATTTCCGGCGGGCCAATATGTCCAGAGCCGTCAACACCGTGATGGGGGATCTGGCTACGATGATGGCCAACGGTGGTCAAGAGGACGCAGCGGACAGGGCCCAAAATGGGGCGCCCAACGCCTCATAGGAGATCTGACGATGGATAAGGAAGAGTTGGGACCGCAGCTTCTGCTCGCGTTGACGACGCTCCTGCTCGTGCTGGCAGCGGTGGCGCACGCATGGATGCAGGCTCGCTGACCGCGCCGCTACTCGACGCGAAGCACCGTACATCAGCCGGATGCCGCGCACAGTTGATTGCGCTGGCATGAGCCCTGTGCTATACTGCTAACGACGCAGACCACAGTGACCTGGGGGCAAGGGCGGGATCTTGACCGACAAACTGTACTTCAACGGTATCAACGGTGCGACGGGAGCGTACGGCCTGCCGCCGATGACCGCCGAGGCATTGGCCGAGCGAGTTCTGCGTGATCGCTATGGTGCCGTACGACAGCTGCGCGATCTTCAACGCGAACTGACCCTCAGGGCGACCCATGAGCGCAAGATTCAGGCGATCGTTGAGCTCTTGGTCAGAGATCTCGTCGACCTCCTGCGGGGTCGCAAGCCCCCCTCAGAGGCGTGGTATCACGAGGCGGCAAGCAGTCTATTGGTGATCCTCTTCGGCGGGCAGGCACGTCCTCTTCCCGGGGATGTCGAGGTCCTGGCGCACCGATTGAAGCAGGAGCCTGTCGAGACGTTTGGGCGCATCGTCAAGCTGCTGGGAAGTGGTCAGGGGGCCGTGCTGGCTCAGTGGCTGCTGAACCACGACGGTGCCAATCTGGGAACGTTGCGCCGCAGCCTCGAATCGCGCTTTGACCAGGCCTTGGTCACGTTACGCCGGACCTATCTGCAGGAAGGTGGGCCGAGCACGGTCGATGCCCAGGGCATCCTGCGCGTGGAGTGGATCGAGGGATTGTGTCTGGCGTTGGATCAACTCCCGGTGGACTCGCTGAAGCTGCTGCCGGGGGTCGACGCCATCGGTGTGCCTCTACGCACCCTCGTCTACGGGCTGGGGACCCTGGATGGGCTGCGCGATGAGGGCGCATTCCGTGCTGCGCGCGCCCCCTCTGAGCCCCGTAAGGCATTGGCCGCGCTAGCGCTGTCCGATGCCTTCGATGCGTGGCACGAGATCGTGGCGGGCCTTCGCGGCGTGTTGGTCGCGCTAAGGCGTGCCAGGCAGCCCTTGGTCACCGGGGCTCTCCAGGAGGCCCTGCGTGCGTGGCTGGATGAGCTCCGCCGTAGCGTGACCGGGCAGCTGGGCACCGTGCCATGGGTCGACCCCAAGAAAATCGAACAGGCGGGGTGGGGGATTGTCTTCCCGGCCTTGATGCCGGAAGAGCGCTGCCAGGCCATTCAGAAGGCCCTTTTGCCCTTGTTGACCGTGCGCCAGCGTCAGGCAGGGGGACTCTACCGCGTCTATGCGGGCCGCCACGGCTACCGGCCCGGTGATACGGCGAGTACGTTTCTGCGGCGTCCTCCGCGCAATGCGGATGCGGCCAACCCGGCTGATCCCAGGACGACGAGCGTGCCCTACTATGTGCTGCTCGTGGGCAGTCCCGAGGAGATCCCGTTTGAGTTCCAGTACCAGCTCGATGTCCAGTACGCTGTAGGTCGACTGGATTTCGGCGAAGATCTGGCGGCGTACCGCAGCTATGCGCTGAATGTCGCATCGGTCGAGGAAGCCGGCGCGCCGTCGCCTGCGCCTTCGCAGGGTACGAGCCACGCGACCCCCGGGACGCAGGTGGTCTTCTTCGGACCGGAGAACTCAGGTGATGTGGCGACCTCGCTGAGTGCTCGGCATCTGGTGGCGCCTCTGGCTCAGCACTTCAGAGCCCGGACGGTGGGATCACCCTGGCAAGTCCTCCACATTGACCCGCAGAAGGCCACCAAGAACAACTTGCTGAAGATCCTTGGCTTGCCGACGCCCCCCGCGCTGCTGTTTGCCGCGACCCATGGCCTGGAGTTCTCGCCCGATGACCCGCGCCAGCGCGAGCTTCAGGGCGCGCTGGTCTGCCAGGATTGGAGCGGCCGGCACGGGGAGTTGCCGCGAAGGTGCTACGTGTCGGCGGCAGACGTGCCTGGGACG
>Ga0334882_1005018_pt1 | contig 10699 bp, 8 predicted proteins | sample GraSluR1_MG_5_FD_207226 | JGI IMG/M metagenome (GOLD analysis project Ga0334882, IMG submission 207226) | Sludge microbial communities from methane-producing bioreactor in Wageningen University, Netherlands - Granular Sludge_15_04-R1 | ecosystem: Engineered > Bioreactor > Anaerobic > Unclassified... | reverse complement strand
GCAGTGCAGATATATACTCGGCCTATCTTGTGGATGGAGACAGAAAACAGGATCTTTACTATACTACAAATCATTTTGGCAGAGAAAGTACCAGCAACATGGTCATAGAAGGTGTTCTGAAAGACAGGGCAAGGAAAGTATTCAAGGGAAATATAGATTTCAGGAGAGGTTCTTCCAAATCAAAGGGAGCACAGGCTGAAGAGGTTCTTCTTTTAGATCCTACGGTTAAAACTGACAGTGTTCCAATACTCCTGTGCCAGGAAGAGGATGTGGATGGACAGCATGCTGCAAGTGTGGGAAAGATAGATGAAAATCAGCTCTTTTATCTCATGAGCAGAGGACTTGATTATAGTGAAGCGGAAAAACTTGTTATAGAGGCCAGATTCAGTCCGATTTTTGATAGAGTGCCGGCAGATGATTTAAAAAATTTCTTGTCTGAAGAACTTAGAAGGAGGCTCGTAAGATGAGTAATACAAATGTAGAAATTAAAAAAATAGATGTAGAAAAAATAAGAAAGGATTTTCCGATACTTTCCATAAAAGTAAATGGAAAAGATCTGGTCTATTTTGATAACGGGGCAACAACTCAAAAGCCAGTTCCTGTTATGAATGCTGTGAGAAATTATAATGAAAAGTTGAATGGAAATCCCCACAGAGGAGCGCATTATCTGGGAGTTACATCTACTAAAGCCTATGAACAGGCACGCGAGAAGGTGAGAAAATTCATAGGTGCTGAGAAGGCATCACAGATAATTTTTACAAGGAATGCTACGGAATCACTTAATCTGATAGCATATAGCTATGGGCTGAATTTTATAAATGAAGGTGATGAAATAGTAATAGCTGTTTCCGAGCACCACAGTAATATACTTCCATGGCAGATGGTGTCAAAAGTCAAAGGTGCGGTATTGAAGTACATGTATACTGACGATGACGGCAAAATTACCGAGGAGGAATATAAAAATAAGATCACAGACAGAACGAAGATAGTGGCAGTTGCACAGATGTCAAATGTACTTGGGACCAAACACCCCGTGAAGCAGATTGCAAAGTATGCCCATGAAAAAGGTGCTGTAGTTGTAATAGATGGAGCCCAGAGTGTACCGCATATGAAGGTCGATGTAAAGGACATTGATGCAGACTTCTTTGTTTTTTCAGGACACAAGATGCTTTCCTCCATGGGAATAGGGGTACTTTATGCAAAGGAAAAGCTGCTTGAAGAAATGCCTCCATTTTTAAGAGGTGGAGACATGATAGAGTATGTTACAGAACAGGATGCCACTTTTGCGGAGCTCCCATTCAAATTTGAAGCAGGGACGCAGAATGTAGAAGGAGCGGTATCACTTGGAGCAGCTGCTGATTATTTGAATTCCGTAGGACTTGACAATATAGAAGCTTATGAAAAAGAGCTTACAAAATATGCCCTTGATAAACTTTCAGATATAGATTACGTTACAGTTTATGGACCGGGGAATGTGGAGGATAGAGGAGGAATTATATCCTTCAATATAAAAGGTGTGCATCCACATGATGTTGCAACTGTCCTGAACAGTTATGGAGTAGCAGTAAGATCCGGACATCATTGTGCACAGCCCCTGATGAAATATCTTGGAATTCAGGCTTCTTCAAGAGCAAGTTTTTATTTTTACAATACTTATGAGGAAATAGACAGATTTATAGAAGGAGTCAAGAATGTAAGGAAGTGGTTGGGCTATGGACGATCTTAGTCTCATATATTCAGAAATAATAACAGAACACAATCAGGATACTACAAATAAAAGGGAAATAAAAGATCCCGATCTGAAGGAAAGAGGACACAATCCGAGCTGTGGAGATGATATAACTCTTTCCATGAAATTCAAGGGGGATGTTATAGATGATGTAGCATATCAGGGAAGTGGATGTGCCATATCACAGGCATCTACGTCCATGATGATAGATCTCATAAAAGGGAAAACTATTGATGAGGCCATGGAGTATGTAAAGACCTTTATTGGAATGATAAAAAAGGAAATTACAGATGATGACGAGCTTGAAAAACTTGAGGATGCCATAGCACTCAAGAATATATCGATGATGCCTGCAAGGGTAAAATGTGCAGTGCTTGCATGGCATACTCTGGAAGAAGCTATAAAAAAAAGAAATACGAAAAAGTAAACACGGGCTGTTAAAATTGAAGGTATTCAGTTTTAACAGCCTTTTGTCTAAAATTTTTATGCCGTGCTGTAATATATGTGGATAATATAGTACAATTAATATGATCATCAAACTAGTATCAGGAGGTATTGTAATGGACAAGAAATGGGAAAATGTAAAAAATGGTACAGATATCAGGGGTGTCGTAATAGAAAATGATGAGAGGGATGTAAATCTTACATATGATATGATTTCTACCATAGCCAGATCATTTGCAGTATTGCTGTCATCCAAAAAAAATAGAAAGCTGGCAGACTTGAGGATATCCATAGGAATGGACTCAAGGATAACCAGCAGCAAAATAAAAGAAATAATGTCCAGGGAAATTTCAGGGCTTGGCTGCAGTGTAATTGACTGTGGACTTTGTTCGACACCTGCAATGTTTATGAGTACTGTGCTTGATGGCTGCAAGGTGGATGGTGCAGTTGAGATAACCGCAAGTCACCTCCCGTATTATTATAATGGACTGAAATTTTTTACAGAGAATGGTGGCTTTGAGAGCAGTGATATAACAGAACTGCTTGCCATTTCAGATAGTGGAGAACTTCCAGAACAAACTGAGGAAGGGGAAATAGAAGAAAGAGCTTTAATGGATGATTACAGCAGATTTTTAATAAATAAGATAATAGATGGAATAGATGACAAAGTTAACAGAATACAGCCGCTCAAAGGATTCAGGATAGTTGTAGATGCCGGGAATGGCGCGGGAGGATTTTTTGTAGAAAAGGTTTTAAACAAACTTGGAGCAGATACGGTTGGGAGTCAGTTTATCGAACCGGACGGCAGATTCCCCAATCATATACCTAATCCTGAAAAAAAGGAGGCAATGGATTCTATAAAGGATGCAGTACTTAAAAATTCTGCAGACCTTGGTATTATTTTTGATGCGGATGTAGACAGGGCTGCAGTAGTAGACAGCAGGGGCGGAGAGATAAACAGGAATGCACTTATTGCACTTGCATCGGCTATTGTACTTGAGGAACATCCGGGTTCCATAATAGTTACAGATTCAGTTACAAGCAATGGACTTAAGAAGTTTATTGAATCACATGGTGGAATTCACCACAGGTTCAAAAGAGGATATAGAAATGTCATAAATGAGGCTATAAGATTCAACAAGGAAGACAAAGAGTGTTATTTTGCCATTGAAACTTCAGGACATGCAGCATTAAAGGAAAATTATTTTCTGGATGATGGCGCCTATCTTGTTTCAAAAATACTCGTAAAGATGGCAAGATTGAAAAATGAAGAAGGAAAAACACTTACGGACCTCATTTCAGACTTGGAAGTTCCACGTGAAAGTGTGGAATACAGGATAAAAATCAAATGCGATGAATTTAAAAAATATGGAGCAGGGGTATTGGAAGATCTTAGAGCATTTGTGGACAGTGTAGATGGATGGAGTATTGAACCAAAGAATTATGAAGGTGTAAGGGTAAACTGCAATGATTCAAGTGGCTCCGGATGGTTTCTCCTTAGATTGTCACTTCATGAAGCTGTTATGCCGTTGAATATAGAATCTGACAAGGATGGTGGTACATTGTTCATAGCATCCAGGCTGGTGGAGTTTCTAAAGAAGTATGACAAACTTGATTTTTCAAGTGTGAAATAGATATTGCAGGGGATTCCTAAAAATATATGATTAGGAATCCTCATTTTTCAAGAAGTCTGAAAATTGCATTTGAAGTTTCTCTTTGTCGTTTTGATTCATAAAAGAGGCAGTTATGCCGTTCTTTATAGTCTTTTTTATGTCAGCCACAGTAAAGTTCTGATATTTTACAAGAAACTTGAATTCATCAATTATATTTGTATTGGAAACAGTAGTATTATCTGTATTTACAGTTACAAAGAGTCCATTATCCAAATATGTTTTTATGGGATGGGATTCATAGGAGGAAACTGCAGATGTATTTACATTGCTTGTAATGCACATTTCCAGGGGAATATTATGATTTTTCAAGTACTCAACTACGGAGCTGTCTTTAAAGGCAAATATTCCATGTCCTATTCTTTCGGCATCCAGGAGCTGTATGGATTTTATTATATTTTCAGGTTTTCCTGTTTCACCTGCATGTACGGTCCGGTGAAGCCCATAATACCTGGCCATTTCAAAGGCTTTTCTGTGTATTTCGGGAGGAAAATCCTCCTCGTTGCCGGCAAGATCTATTGCGGCAACTCCCATACCAGCAAAATCTTTTGCAATATTCACCAATCTAATGCTTTCTTCCGGAGGTTCATGGCGCATGGCACACAAAATCAAGGCAGACAAGATCCCATATTTTTTAAAACCGTATTGCATTGCTTCAAGTGCTGCCTTTATAACATCATGTGCAGATAAGTTCCTTGTATGGTTGAAGGGAGCAAATCTTATTTCAATATATTTTATATTGAGTTTTTCCGAATCTTCCAGAAGTTCCAGTGTAGTTCTGTATATATTTTCGTAGCTCTGCATGACTTTTATAGGTATGTCGAATTTGTCCAGGTATTCTTTTAAAGAAGAACATTTTCCGCATACGCCTGTATATGATGTCAATTTGTGCATATCATAAGTTGGAAGTTTAATATTGTCTTTTTCTGCAATGTCTATCATTGTAGAAGGTCTTATACTTCCATCCAGATGACAGTGCAGATCAGTTTTGGGAATATCCAGAAGAAATTTATCCAAATTCATTATATTTCCTCCAATGGTTATATTTTAATATAAATTATAGTTGAAATAATGAATAATAACAATGTAGCTACAATGATATTTTCATGAAATGCATCTTTGATGCCCAGTCTTTTTCATAGGGAATATTCAAGACATCCGGAGTATGCTGGGATATAAGAGGATAACTGTAGTGAAATGAAGTTATGATTGCAGAATGCTGTATTTTGCCACTGATGTTTTCATAAAATATAAGATCACCTGGTTCAAGCATTGATATGGAATTGATTTCTTCTCCTTTAATACCATATAATTTTTCTGCATGGTTTATTTTAAGATACCAGTAGAGAGATCCGGCCACAGCCCAGGAAACTGAAGAGGCATTTTGATTGTACCACCACTGATTTCTGCCTGAAAAAATCAGTGGTGCACCTCCGGCTCTCAGACACTGGGATGTGAAATTTGTGCAGTCACCACCGTTGCTGCCCTGAACGGCAAAATATCTATAAGAAGAATTTGGAACTACGGCGTAGTTTACAGCATAGTTTACCGCCTTGATTCTGTTGTAGGATGAAATACTTCTATAATGCATAATTTCTCCTCAATTATTAATTCTGTTATTAATGTATGATTGCATTTAAATAGTTATTCGGCAATATCTGTAAAAGTTTTATCATCACGAGAGGAGCTCTTTTTACTGCTCAACAAAATGGAAGTTATAATGCTGGTTGTCAATATTATGAATATGATTGCAAGGGAAGCTATTACAGAAACATTTATATGGAAAAAGGTAATGGAAAGTTTGATTCCGGTAAACATCAATATACAGGCAACTCCGTATTTTACATAGGCGAATTTGTTGTGGAGTTTTTCAAGTAAAAAGTACATGTTCCTCAGTCCTAATATTGCAAATATATTGGAAGTATATACTATAAAGGGATCGGTAGTTATAGAAAATATAGCGGGTATTGAATCTATGGCAAAAATTATATCTGAAGCTTCTATTAATATCAGTATTGCAAAAAGTGGAGTTGCATAGAGTACTTTATTTTTTCGTGTAAAAAATTTCTGACCATCCAGCTCTTCTGAAACAGGAATGATTTTGTCCAGTAGCCGAATTATTCTGCTTCGCTTGAAATTAACTACAATATCATTTTTAATCATCATTTTTATGCCACTTATTATCAATAGTATTCCAAATATATACAGCATCCAGTGAAATTTGTTGATGACAGTAACTCCTAGAATTATAAATATAAGTCTTAATATTACTGCGCCAATGATTCCATAGGTGAGTATTCTTTTTTGGTATTCAGGCTTTACAGCAAAACATTCGAATATTATTAAAAATAAGAAGAGATTGTCCAAACTAAGACTTTGTTCAATAACGTATCCTCCAAGGAAAGACAGGGCCTTTTCCTGCCCCATGAAAATATAAATTCCGATGTTGAATACAATAGCCAGTCCTATCCAGAAACTTAAATGCAGCAGCGATTTTTTTGTAGACATAAATTTACCTCCAAAACTTAAGATTGATAAAGATTATTATGGTAATTATAATAACATAAATATTGCATTGCATCAAGTTATTAATATTGTTTTTAATAGATATATTTTGCTTATAAACAGTTATTTAATACTACATATGATATGCAAGATTATTGATTTATTGTGATATAATATTACAAGGTGATATTATGGACAGGAATAAACTACTTAAAATATTTAACAGTCAGATAAGTGGAAAGAATCATAGTAAGGGAATTAGGGTATTTAACGGTGATCTTGTTTCTTCCGTAGATATTCAAAATAAAGATGGACTTATCTATATAAAAGGAAATGTGATTTCAGAAAATCTTTTTAATGAGTATAAAACTCAGATTGAAATAGATGCTCAAGATAAGAATGTAGTTTCAACCTACTGCAGCTGTAAGGATTATGAAAATAATGAATTCAGCAAGGGCAATTATTGCTGTAAACATTTGATAGCTACATTTTATAAAGCTGTGGATGATCTTGTGAAGAATCCTCTTTTTAATAACTGTAATCCGGTAGTTGAAAATACTGTTGGATTTCGCAGTCAGTCAGATATTCTATCAGTGCTTTTGGGTGGAAAAGAAGACAGGGAAGAAATAAAAATAGAGGTATATGTGAGCAGAAATCAGTGGGAAAACAAGTTGTCAGCTGAGTTTAAAATAGGTCTTGGCTCTATGAATTCAGGCAGCCTGTATGTTTTAAAGGATATAAATCAATTTCTGATTTCAATATACAATAATATACCTGTAATCTACGGAAAAAACTTTACACTTAATATGAATGAAAACAAATTGAGTGTAAAGGATAAAATACTTGTTGATTTTATCCAGACTCTGAAGGTTGTGGAAGGAAGTTATACATACCGCAGCAAGATAAGAAAGTCAAATATAGATGGAAAATACATACATATACCTGATTATCTGGTGAGAGAATTCTTCCGTATAGTAAAAGGACATAAAGTCTATCTTGATGAAGGATTTCTATATAGATGTGTGGAAACTGAAATAGTCGAAGACAATCCTCCTGTAGAGTTTGATTTGAAAAGCATAAATGAAAATTATGTGCTTAAAGTGGAAAATGGAATTCCTCTCCCGCTGGATTCAAGGAACACTGTGCTTTTTTACGGTTCGACCATATATATTCCGGATGCGGAATATTGTATAAGATTCAGGGCTTACATTTCCGTATTTAATAATGCAGATTCGGTTGTATTCCCTTCTTCTGAAGCTGAAACCGTACTTAAAAAACTGATACCGCAACTTAACCTGCTTTCAGACAATGTGAAATTGTCAAAGCCCATAATGGATAAGATAGTAGATGAAAAATGTGAATTTAAATTTTACTTTGATAAAAAGAGTAAAAATATAATACTTACAGTAAAGGTAAAATATGCAACTTTTGAATTCAATATATTTCAGGACTGCAGGGAGAAAATTGTATATAGAGAAGCCAGAAGAGAACTGGAAGTTGTAAGACTGCTGATAGCATTGGGATTTGAAAGAAGACAGGATGAATTTTATTTTTTGAGGGAGGATGACTACATATTTAATTTTTTTAAAAGTCAGATACAGAAACTTCAAGATATTGGAGAAGTATTTTATTCTGAGAATTTTAGAGGAATTAGGTCCATTGGAAACCAAAGTCTAAGTGCAAGTATTAAAAGTGGAAAATATGACTACTTTGAAATGAAATTTAAAATAGGAAGTATATCACCTAAGGAGACCTCCTCTATATTGAAAGCTTTCAGGGATAATCTCAAATACTACAAGTTGAAAAATGGAGAGTACCTTGACCTGGAACAGCTGGAACTGAAAAAGTTTTTGAAACTGCTTGATTCAGTAGCTCCTAAAAATATAAGCGACAATTGCATAGAAATACCAAGGAATAAAGCCATTTATGTAAATGAGTGTATAGATCAGGGCAAAATGAGATATATAAGCGGAAAGTCAGAACTGGAAAGAATAAAAAACAGGTTGAAAAATATAAACACTCTGGAGTTTGAGAAACCGAAAAATTTACAGGGGGATTTCAGGGAATATCAGAAAATAGGTTACAATTGGTTTAAGACACTGGACTATCTTGGGTTTGGCGGAATATTGGGTGATGAAATGGGACTTGGAAAAACCTTTCAGACCATTGCTTTTCTGATGTCCAATACAGGAGGCAGATCGTTAATTGTAGTTCCAACCTCTCTTGTATATAACTGGGTAAATGAATTTGAAAAGTTTGCTCCGGATATGAGAATAGCGGCAGTTAATGGAATAAAAAAAGAGAGAATGAAACTCATAGACCATATGAGTGAGTATGATGTTTTTATAACTACATATAATCTTCTGAAGAGGGATATGGATGTATATAAAGACATTGAGTTTGACTATTGTATCCTGGATGAAGCCCAGTACATAAAAAATTCCCATTCCGAAAATTCAAGAAGTGTAAAAAAGATAAAATCCAGAAGAAGATTTGCGCTTACAGGTACTCCGGTGGAAAATTCAGTTATGGAACTCTGGTCCATATTTGATTTTATAATGCCTGGATATCTTTATGATGAGAAGAGATTCAGTGTAAGGTATTACAAGAGATTTAAAGAAGAACCTGTAGTTATAGAGGACCTCAACAGACTTGTAAAGCCATTTATTCTCCGTAGAAGGAAAAAAGATGTTATAAGGGAGCTGCCTGATAAAATAGAAAGGACCATTATGGTAGATATGGGTGACAGGCAGAAAAAGGTATATGGAACTTATGCCGGACATGTTCTTGATCTTGTGGAAAAAAAGGTAAAGGACAATGAATTCAAAAACAGTAAAATTGAGATACTTGCATATATTACAAAACTCAGACAGCTGTGTCTTGATCCGTCAATAGTAATGGAAAATTACAGTGGTGGAAATGCGAAAATGGAGGTACTGCTTGAATTGATTGAACAGGGAGTGGATGAAGGACATAAAATACTTGTATTTTCACAGTTTACATCTGTTTTAAAAAATATCTGCAGTAAAATAAATGGCGAAGGGATAGAGTACAGCTATCTGGATGGTTCAATACCATCAAAGAATAGAATCGTGATGGTTGAAAACTTCAATTCGGGTAATGTACCGGTATTCCTGATAAGTCTAAAAGCAGGTGGAACGGGGCTGAATCTTACGTCTGCAGATATAGTGATCCATTTTGATCCCTGGTGGAATCCTGCCGTAGAAGAACAGGCTACGGACAGGGCTCACAGGATAGGACAGGAGCATGTAGTGGAGGTTATAAAGCTTGTGGCAAGAGGAACTATAGAGGAAAAAATTGTATTTCTCCAGCAGGACAAGAAAAAACTCATAGACAGCTTGCTGGGAGATGAACTATCCGGCAGTCATGGAATTTCCTCACTGTCGGAACAGGAAATAGTAGGTCTGTTTAGATAGATGAATTTACTCTTAAAAATTTTTGCCCTTATATATCGAATAAGATATAAAAAAGGATACTAGAAATATGATAAACATTGTGATTACAATACCAGCAGTAATTATGTTATCTGGAAGACTGCCTAAATAATTTGTGATGTGTTTAACGTTTTGTATTTTCCCAATGGTGGTGAATGCAAAGAATATGACAAGAAATAGACCTATAGCTGCATATCTTGTGGCAGCATAACCGTATTTGAAGTATACTGGCAGGACGGAACAGCTTAAAAGTAGGACACCTGCAAAACTTCCCAATATATATTCTAAAGTCATTTTGCCGGATAGTTGTATTATGTACAAGGATTGCATAAGGTTTGGAAGTATAAATGCTGAAAGTATACCCAAAAGTCCGAATATCAATATGGATATATATTTTGACATAACTATGGTAATTCTATTTATAGGAAGACTGTTAAGCATGACATTTGCTTTTTCATCTTTATAGAAAGTTCCAGTTACGAGTGCATATGCGGAAAAATTGGATATAAATGCAAACATGAGAGAGGGATCATCCTTGAAATTAATACTTGTTAATAATGAAACAAGTATAATTATTATAAAAGTTTTTTTCTGTATCAATATATCCTTTAAAATCAAATTAATCATTGTTTTTACCTCCATTTACCGTATATACCAGGATATCGTCCAGGCTTGCTTTTTCAAAAAGTACTTCTCCTTTAGAAAAATTTTTGATGCTCTCCATATTTTTTGTAAGTGCTTCAAAACCAAAGGAGTTTTCTTTTATACTTATGAGATAGTTTTTGATATCAGATGTCAGCAGGCTTTTATTTCCTTTTACAATTTTATAATTGTCGAGAATGCTATCTTTGGTATCTGAAAAAACTATTTTGCCTGAATTTAGAAATGTTATATAG
>Ga0334882_1005015_pt1 | contig 10709 bp, 8 predicted proteins | sample GraSluR1_MG_5_FD_207226 | JGI IMG/M metagenome (GOLD analysis project Ga0334882, IMG submission 207226) | Sludge microbial communities from methane-producing bioreactor in Wageningen University, Netherlands - Granular Sludge_15_04-R1 | ecosystem: Engineered > Bioreactor > Anaerobic > Unclassified... | reverse complement strand
ACCCCTTCCCATTCCGAACAGGATGGTTAAGCTTCATTGTGCCGAGAGTACTGCAGGGGAAGCCCTGTGGCAGGGTAGGTTGCTGCCGGGTTTTTATGGCCAGATAGCTCAGTCGGTAGAGCAGAGGACTGAAAATCCTCGTGTCCCTGGTTCGATTCCTGGTCTGGCCACCAAAGGTTTCAGGTAAAACTTGAAGCCTTTTTTTATCTTATAAAGAGGAGACAAATGTATGGAAGATAAGGTACTTGCAGTCGTAAATGGAATTGAAATAAAAGAAAGTGATATTCAACATACAATCAATAAGTTTCCTGCTGATAAGCAGATGCAATTAAACACAAAAAAGGGTAGAAAACAATTACTGAATGAAGTAGTATTTTTTGAATTGGTGTATAACTATGCAAGAGATTTGAATCTAGAAGAAGATAGTTCATATTTACAAAAATTAGAGGAAGCAAAAAAAGAGATTTTAACACAAACTGCAATAGCTAAAGTTGTAGCTGAAGTCAGTGTAACAGATAAAGAAGTTGAGAATTATTATGATGCAAATAAAAATATGTATAAAACTCCAGAAATGATAAGTGCAAAACATATATTAGTTGATAGTCTTGAAAAAGCTCAGGAAGTTTCAAATAATATATCAATGGGTATGTCTTTTGAGGAAGCAGCCGAAAAGTATTCAAGTTGTCCATCAAAGGCTCAAGGTGGTAATCTGGGAAGGTTCTCCAGAGGGCAAATGGTTCCTGAATTTGAAAATACTGCTTTTAACTTAGGTATAGGAGTGATTAGCGAACCAGTAAAAACTCAGTTTGGATACCATCTTATAAAAGTGGAAGAAAAGATAGAACCTGCCGTAATAGCCTTTGATGAAGTAAAAGATACTATAAGAAGAGGGTTGTTACAAGAAAGACAGGCATATAAATATTCAGAGCTTGACGGTGATCTTAGGAAAAAATATAAAGTTGAAATAAAGTGAATCTAAATTGTATAAAATACTCCTGGAAAGACTAATCCAGGAGTATTTTAAATTAGGCTAAAATGATACCTAATATTGTATTCTTTGTTTGTATTTTTAGGTAATATTATATCTCCAAAATTTGTATGATTAATTGCATCTGGAAGTGTTTGTGGTTCCAGTGCTATTCCCATATGTGCCACTGCCGTTTGACCGTGTATTTTCCAAACTCCTTTTACCCCATTGAGAGTATAAACAATCAATCCATTTCTATCTGATTCTATATCCAAACGTCTTCCTGTGTTATGATTTACTAGACATACTACATTTTTACAATTTACATTAAATGGATGGTCCAATCCATCAATATTTAAGTCATTATTTAATTTATTTAATGTATCTTTCAGGTTTTTTGATTGGCGAAAATCAAAAAGGGTTCCTGAAACATCCCTTAAAATTCCTGTTGGCAATAAATTTTTATCGATTTCGGCATAGTGCGATGCATTTATCTTTAAGAAGTGACCTGACAGAAGTTGATTGACATCATTATTCAAGTTAAAATATGAATGAACGGTAGGATTAAAAAGTGTGTCCTTGCTGCTTACAGCATTAAACGTGATTGACAAATCGTTATTATCATTTAAAGTATATGTTATTTTTATATCTCTTGTTCCAGGAAAACTATCTTCTTTGTTTGTAATAGTTCTGTAAAAAATAATGCTGTTAGATTCTTTTGCTTCAATGGTTTTACTGTTCCATAGAAGTGTATTGAATCCATGACTGCCTCCATGAAGTGTATTATTTGATTCATTTTTGGATACTTTATAGTCGATTCCATTGATTTTAAAACATCCATTTGTAATACGTCCGGCAACGGGACCTATTGAAGCACCCAGGAATATGGACTTGTCATTTATATAACTTTCCAGGTCATCAAAATTAAGCAATATATTTGAAAAGTTATTGAACTGATCCGGCACAATAATTTCTGTTAAGGTGGCTCCGTAGGATATACAGGAGACTTTTACCCCTTTTATATTTTCAATTGTGTATTTATAAATCTTATTTCCATCAAAAGAGCCCAGGATACTTTTTTCTATCATTATAATATACTCCTTTAATTGTAGATTTTAGTATCAGAAATTTATATTTGGCATATTGATTATCTATAGAAAAATAATCAATATGCCAGTTAATGGTTACCGTGTAGTTTGATTTATAATATCTCTTAATTTTGTATTATGGTCAATAATAACTGTTTCCAAATTCACCATTCTGCTCCAGTCATAGATTTGTTCAGCAGATAATGACAGGGTAACAACTGTATGGTGACCACCTCCGGCATAAATCCAGGATTTTACTCCATCACTGAAGTTCGGTTCAGGTTTCCATACCAGTTTGGCTACAGGAAGATTTGGAGTATCTTCAGCAGGTTCAACAGCATTTATTTCATTTATGAGAAGACGGTAATGTGTTCCAAGATCACACATTGACACTGCAATACCCTTGCCTGTAGAACCGTTAAAAATCAAACGTGCAGGATCTTCACGGTCTCCAATTCCGAGAGGCTTTACAACTACCCTTGGCTTGTCGGAGGCAAAAGTCGGGTCAACTTCAAGCATATGTGCACCTAAAATTTCTTCACTGCCTGCACCTAGTTCATAAGTGTAATCTTCCATAAAACCTGTTTTCTTGTTGTCAGCCATAATTTTAATTAAACGATCCAGAGCTGCAGTTTTCCAGTCACCTTCACCGGCAAAGCCATATCCTTCTGCATTCAGGCGCTGAACAGCAAGGCCTGGTAGTTGTTTCATTCCATACAAATCTTCAAAATTTGTACTAAATGCAGTATAGTCTCCGGCTTTCAGGAAATTTCGAAGAGCTATTTCTATTTTTATTTGTTCTTTTACTTGTTTTTCATAAAATTCAGGATCATTATCACCTGTATCCATAATATATATCTTTTTAAAATCTTCATAGGTTTTGTCAATGTCACTTTGTGAAACCTTGTTTATTTCAGCAACCAAATCACCAATTCCATAATAGTCTACTGTCCAGCCAAACTGGATCTGGGCTTCAATTTTATCTCCTTCAGTGACAGCCACATTACGCATATTGTCTCCAAAACGTGCCACCTTTATATCCTGACTGGCAATGTATCCAACAGCTACATTCATCCAGTCAGCAATTTCTTTTTGAATTTCGGTTTTTTCCCAATAACCTACAATTACTTTATTGTGTTTATTCAATCTTGCATTGATAAAGCCATATTCTCTGTCACCGTGTGCACTCTGGTTCAAATTCATGAAATCCATATCTATTGTATTCCATGGTATATGTTGATTGAACTGAGTTGCAAAATGGAGCAAAGGTTTTTGCAGCAATTTAGTACCTGCTATCCACATTTTAGCTGGTGAAAAAGTATGCATCCATGTTATTACGCCGGCTACGTTGTCATTGTAATTTACTTCTTTCATAAGTTTTTTAATTTCATCTGCAGAAGTTGCCAGGGACTTGAATGTAACAGTATAAGGTAAATTTCCGCTTTTGTTCAAGCCATCTACAATTTTGATAGAATCACTTTTAACCTGTGTAAGTGTATCTTTACCGTATAAATATTGACTTCCTACTATAAACCAGAATTCCATTTTCTTGTTTTTTAACATGATTATTGATCCTCCTATATTTTATTTCTTTTGACCATAATAAGCATTCTTTCCATGCTTGCGTTTAAAATGTTTGTCCAGTAAGATTTGATCCATTTTGATGTTATAAGGGTTTAACTGCAGTGAGTGATATGTCATTTTTGCTACCTCTTCCAGTACTACTGCATTGTGAACTGCATTTTTAGGACTGGTTCCCCATGCAAATGGACCATGATCATTTACAAGCACTCCAGGTATTTCATTAGGGTTAATATTATTGAGTTTAAAGGTTTCAACAATTACGGAACCTGTTTGCTTTTCATATTCAGCTTCAATTTCACTTTTAGTCATTGGACGAGTTACGGGTATATCCCCATAGAAATAATCACCGTGTGTTGTGCCGGCAGCTGGTATGGAAAGTCCTGCCTGGGCAAATGCAACGGCCCATGAAGAATGAGTATGGACTATACCCAGTATATCTGAAAATTTTTTATATAAAATCAGGTGAGTTGGAGTATCACTTGAAGGATTAAGATTTCCTTCAATTACATTTCCATCAAGATCTACTATAACCATGTCGGATGCTTTCATTTTACTGTATTCAACACCGCTTGGCTTAATAACTACTAATCCGCTGCTCCGATCAATTCCACTTACATTTCCCCAGGTAAATGTTACCATGTGGTATTCCGGAAGCATTAAATTGGCTTTCAGCACCTGCTCTTTTAAATCTTCCAACATTAGAGATTAACCTTCTTTCTATTATGAATTCTTTCTAAAAAAGTTATATTACAAGTAAGATTCTCATTATACTAAGAATTATTCCTAATTTTGCAATTCCATTTTTTAATTAAAGTATATTTATTGCACCATGAGGTAATCCTTTACATAAAGAGAAAATAATATTAGCAGCATATAAACAGGCAACTTTTTTTTATTTGTCTGTATACTTTCAAGATAACTATAATATTTATACTTATAAATGTCAATAATTTTTTAAAATTTATAGGTATAAATTTTAAAAAATTATAAATAAATAGTTAATATAAACATTTGGAATAAAGAGCTTTACAATTTTTATTTTGTCATTGGAGATTCTTATGTTGAAGGTTAATAATAAAAAAATAAGTACGTACCTTTTATATTTTTTTATTGACATGTACGTATGTATATAGTAATATTGTCATAAAGAAAGCGTTTACTACTGTTTTAAGGTTTTAATGAGGAGGTTTTTTTATTGACTATAAAGGTAAAAAGAGCTGAAGAAATTCAAAATGGCAAAACATCGTTAGGAATAGAATTTGGTTCGACCCGTATTAAAGCAGTTCTTATTGCAAATGATTTCTCTCCATTAGCTAGTGGTAATTTTGAATGGGAAACAAGCTTAGAAAACGGGATTTGGACATATCCACTGGAAGAAATCTGGAAGGGACTACAATACAGTTATCAAAAACTTTTTGCTGAGGTAAAAGAACAATATGGAGTTACACTTTCAAAAATTGGTTCAATTGGTTTTTCAGCAATGATGCATGGATATATGGCATTTGACAAACAGGGGAATCTTCTTGTCCCATTTAGGACCTGGCGTAATACCATGACAGAAGAAGCAGCTAAAAAGTTAACGGAAGTATTTGAGTTCAATATCCCCGAAAGGTGGAGCATAGCTCATTTGTATCAGGCTATTCTACGTAATGAACCACATATTGAGAAGCTGGATTTTCTGACTACCTTGGCAGGTTATGTTCACTGGCAATTAACAGGTGAAAAGGTTTTGGGCATAGGCGATGCATCAGGAATGTTCCCGATTGATATGGGAATACGTAATTATGATAGGCACATGTTAGAGGTATTCAACCATTTGCCAGAAGTTACAAAACAGTCATTAGATGTAGAGAAGCTTTTGCCGAAGGTTTTATTAGCTGGCGAGAATGCGGGTGTCTTAACTCCAGAGGGGGCAAAAAAGCTTGATATAAGCGGAAATCTCCAAGCCGGAATTCCACTGTGTCCACCTGAAGGAGATGCAGGTACAGGTATGGTTGCAACAAATTCAGTTTCACCCCGCACAGGCAATGTTTCTGCAGGTACATCAATTTTTGCAATGGTAGTTCTTGAGAAACCGCTTACCAGGGTCCATCAAGAGATTGATCTGGTAACAACACCTTCGGGAGATTTAGTAGGTATGGTTCATGCAAATAATGGCTATTCTGATATAGATGCATGGGTTAATATATTTCGGGAATTTACAGAAGCTATAAATGTAAAGATCCGAAAAGATCTTCTTTATATGGCGCTTTATACTCAGGCATTTCTGGGTGATCCTGATTGCGGCGGAGTTCTTGCATATAACTATCTTGCAGGTGAAAACATCACAGGTGTTTCGGAGGGTAGACCTTTGGTTGTAAGAAAACCGAAAAGCAAATTTAATCTTCCCAATCTTATGCGGGCACATCTATTTACTTCTTTGGGAGCATTGAAAATTGGCATGGATATGCTTTTAAAGGAGGAGAACGTGAAACTTGACAAATTACTTGGACATGGGGGATTATTCAAAACACCTGTTGTTGGGCAAGCAATGGTTGCAGCTGCAGTAGATACTCCTGTATCGGTTATGAAGACTGCAGGAGAAGGTGGTGCATGGGGTATTGCATTGTTAGCCAGCTATTTAAAAAACAAGGGAGATAGTTCCACATTGGCAGAATTTTTATCAAAAAAAGTTTTTGCAGGTTATGTGCCTGAGGAAATAAGGCCCGATCAAAAAGATGTTGATGGATTTGAACAGTTCATCAAGCTTTATAAAAAAGGAATTCCCATTGAAAAGGCAGCAGTGGATTATTTGACTTAGATAAATACTATTTAATGAATAATTAGGGAGGAAAAATATAATGAATAAAAAAGTATCTCCAACATTAATTTACTTCTTTGGAGCTTTTGGAGGATTTATGTTTGGGTATGATATCGGAATAATTAACGGTGCGTTACCTGGAATTAAGGCCACGTGGAATATTAATCCATGGCTGGAGGGTTTGATTACTTCTGGATTGTTTGTAGGAGCTATGATTGGTGCTTCACTAATGGCCTCATTGGCAGATCGTTTCGGTCGCCGCCGAATGATCATGTGGAGTGCGATTGTATTTGCAATCGGTGCCATAGGATCTGGATTTTCTACTAATACAAGTTTTTTGATTATTGCCCGTATTATTTTAGGAATGGCTGTAGGTGGTGCATCTGCTTTGGTTCCAATGTATATGGGAGAAATCAGCCCTGCTGAAACACGCGGGAAGCTGTCAGGTTTAAATCAGTTGATGATAACTATAGGAATGCTCAGTGCATATGGTATAAATTATGCATTTGTGCATGTATTTGAAGGATGGCGCTGGATGCTTGGAGGTGCTGTTGTACCGGCTATGGTATTGCTATTTGGAACATTTTTGTTGCCGGAATCACCACGATTCTTGGTTAGAATCGGTAAAAATGAATTAGCCAGACAGGTGCTACAAATGTTACGTTCTCCTGAAGAAGCAGAAAGAGAATATAAAGGAATTATTGATGCACAGCATTCTGATGCAGGCTCATTTAAGGATTTATTTTCTAAAATGGCACTGCCTTCTGTAATTGCAGGCTGTGGATTGACACTATTGCAGCAAATTCAAGGTGCAAATACAATTTTTTATTACTCGTCACAAATTCTAGCAAAGGTTTTCGGTTCGGAACTAGGTGGGGTTATCAGTACAGTCGGCATTGGTGTAGTCTTTGTATTGGCAACGATTGTAACATTATTGATTGTAGATAAATTTAAACGTCGTACACTATTTATGTCAGGTTCTATTGGTATGGGAATCTCCTTATTATTGGTAGGACTGATCTATCCTTCTGCTCAAGCCAATCATGTATGGGCAATGTGGACTGTATTTTTCTTTATCTGTATATATGTTATCTTTTATGCATACTCTTGGGCTGCTGTTACGTGGATCGTAGTTGGGGAATTGTTTCCAAGTAATGTTCGTGGAATTGCTACCGGTATTGCATCAACGGTCAACTGGTTTGGCAATATTTTAGTTGCTCTGTTCTTCCCGGTATTACTTGAAACAGTAGGATTGTCTGTAATTTTCTTTGGCTTTGCTGCAATTTGTGTTTTAGGATTTATATTTGCTAAATATCTTCTTTATGAAACAAAAGGAAAATCACTGGAAGAAATTGAAACATACCTGTATGAGCGATCAATTGGAAAAGTTGTTGGATTGATGAAAAATTAATAATTATCTATAAAAAGCTTTCTATGATATAGAATTAAAATATTCATAGAAAGCTTTCTATCATACACTGAAAATAAATATTATAATGTGGAATTAATATCTTGTATATCCTTGTTTTTATACCATAAAATGCTTGTAATTGCTCCTAATATGCCTGTGAATAAAAACATAACAGCCATTCCGCTTCCGGCACCATAGCCTACTACCTTTTGTAAATTTAAAGCAACTATATTGTTAGATTTCATAAACGGCTCAAATATATAATCTGATAAAAATCCCCCTAATATAATACCAATAGGTATAGTACAAAACTGAACTGTATTTCTGACAGCAAAAACTCGCCCTTGAATTTCTTTTGGAATAGTATTATAAATAATAACATTTTGTCCGGCACTTATGAATGGAATTGGTACGCTTGCCATAATAGCTGCTATACACCAAATAAATAGTGTTTGTCCTAACCCCATCAATAAATCACCAAATAGGAATGAAAACGCAGCAGAAAAATATATTAGCTTTACGTTGTCATCTATAATCTTTTTGGTTGAAACAACGATTCCTCCTATAATACCGCCTATACCAAGTATTCCACTAACTATTCCAAGAACATAAGTATTTCCACCACTTCTTGCCAATATCATTGGAGATAAAATATTCTCGTAAGTTAATCGTGAAAAAAAATTTAAAGATACCATGCTAATAATTATATAAAATATTCCTTTATGATTAAGTAGAAATAATATTCCTTCTTTGCAGCCATACAAAATACTACATTGTCTATTTATTTTTTCTGGTATTTTTATAAATATCAACAATACGGTGAAAGCAAAAATAAAGGTAATTAGATCAATTATTATAACCCCTTGTAGGCCCATAAAAGAACTTATAAAAACAGCAAGCATGGGTGTAACCACGGCAAGCAATGAATTTGAAAAAGAATTCAGCCCACTTATCTTGAAATATTTATCTTTTGGAACCAGTATACTGATGGTTATTGATTCAGCTGGTGATTGAAAAGAATTCATAAATCCAACAATGAAATTTACCATATATATATGAACAATTTCTAACTTGTTGACAAATGTTAATATTAAAACAACCATCGAGCACATAGCTGCTATGCAGTCAGAGCATAAAATAATTGTTCTTTTCTTATGATTGTCAATAAATGCTCCGGCAAAAATGCTTACAACAATATATGGTAAATAGTAAGAAAATGTAATAAGTGATACGGTCATTGCTGAATTTGTCTGTTTATATGCCCAAATAACTAAAGTAAAACTTGTCATTGAACTTCCTAATTGTGAAATTGATTGGCTTAACCAAAATACTATGTAATTTTTAAGTTTATTTATTTTCATTGTTTTTCTCCTTTTAAGTTGTTTATAATAAACTTAAAAGTGCAAAATCCAATGTGAGCGATATTTTAATTTACATCATGGATTTTTCTCTGTACAATTTTCGCCCAATCATTAAATCTTGCACAGAGAAAAACATCTAAATTGTAAAACATTATATCTCATCTCCGATTAGGTACTATTTTATATAAATAATAATATCATATATTTTTATATATGAAACTTTTTATATAGGGTATCCTTTGCTATAATATAATAAATCAACATTATTAAGGAATTACGGGAGAAAAGTTTATGAAGCATAAATATGAAGTTGTCAAGGAAAAGATTATAAAATGGGCAATAGATGGCAAATATAAATCGCATGAAAAGATTCCAACTGAGTCAGAAATGATGGATTTGTTTAAAGTAAGTAGGCATACTATAAGAAGGGCTTTAAGCGACTTGTCTTCTGAAAATTATTTGTATAGAATACAAGGCAGCGGTATATACCTGTCCGATTTTAAACAAAATGAGTCCTACTTAAAAAGGTATAAAAATATAGGTGTGCTTACTACATTTATTTCTAATTATATATTTCCAGATATAATTGGGGGAATTGAAGATACTCTTTACGAAAAATCATATTCTCTTTTATTGTCTTCTACAAGAAACAACATAATGTTCGAAAATAGAAATTTAAATAATTTATTAGCCCACAAAATAGATGGACTTATAATGGAGCCTACGAAAAGTTCATATCAAAATCCAAATACAGGATATTTAAATAATCTTGTAGAACAAAATATTCCATTTATTATGATAAATGCGTCTTATCCTCAAATACAAGCTCCAAATTTATGTGTAGATGATTTTAAGGGGGGGAAGATAGCGGCTGAGTATTTTTTTAATTTGGGGCATAAAAATGTAATGGGGATTTTCAAAGTGGATGATTTACAAGGTGTTCACAGGATGAATGGTTTCATATCAGAGTGCCAGAGAAATGATGTTTTGCTGCATCAAGATCAGATCGTAACTTATTTATCTGAAGAGACAGATAGTTTATTGCCTGATAGAATTAAAAGAATTATTGGCAAAGATGAGCATCCAACAGGAATTTTTTGTTATAATGATGAAATTGCATTTATGGTCGTAAATATTGTACATAGTTTGAATTTAAAAGTTCCTGAAGATATATCTGTTATTGGATTTGATGATTCACAAATATCAAAAATTATTACTCCGAGGCTTACTACAATAACTCATCCGAAACAGAAGATGGGAATAGATGCGGCCAAGTTAATTATCAAGCTGATTAATAATAACAATCAATTTAGCAAAAGTGATTCTGTATTATATGAACCCAAGCTTATAGTGCGTAATTCCACGACTTCAATAAATTAAAGTTAATTATGGTCAATAATAATATAAACATAACCAAGCGTATCCATATATAAAAAAGTGAGAAATGAATAGAAAAGAGAAGAAAGGATAAAATAAACTTGTATTATAATAAAATAAA
>Ga0334882_1005013_pt1 | contig 10711 bp, 11 predicted proteins | sample GraSluR1_MG_5_FD_207226 | JGI IMG/M metagenome (GOLD analysis project Ga0334882, IMG submission 207226) | Sludge microbial communities from methane-producing bioreactor in Wageningen University, Netherlands - Granular Sludge_15_04-R1 | ecosystem: Engineered > Bioreactor > Anaerobic >... | reverse complement strand
CCCATCCCGAGGCCTATCGTGACCTGATCGTGCGCATCGGCGGCTACGCGGACTACTTCACGCGGCTGTCGCCGGAGATGCAGGATGAGTTGATCCTGCGGACGGAGTTTGGGGAGTTCTAGGAGGTCGTATGACGGAGCGGTTGGCGTTGTTGGGCGGACCGCGGAGCGTGACGCTGCCCGTAGACGACACGTGGCCCGTGATCGGTCAGGCGGAGATCGACGCCGTGGTGGCGCTGATGCGTCGCGGGCAGATCTCGATCGGCGACGGCTCCGGCCCCATCGGCGAGCTGGAGGCGGCGTTCGCGCGCACCACCGGCGCGGCGTATGCGCTGATGCACAACAGCGGGACGTCGGCGCTGCATGCTGCGTTCTATGGGGTGGGGGTCGGCCCCGGCGACGAGGTCCTGGTGCCGTCGTACACCTGGCACGCGACGGCAGGCGCCGTCGTGGCAGCCAACGGGGTGCCGATCTTCTGCGAGAGCGATCCGAGGACGCTCAACCTCGATGCCGACGACGCTGCCGGGCGGATCACGCCGCGAACCAAGGCCATCGCCGTGGTCCATATGTGGGGCAACGTCGCCGACATGGAGGGTGTGCTGGCCCTGGCACGCGCCCGCGGTCTGGCGGTGGTCGAGGACTGCTCCCACGCACACGGCGCGACCTGGCGCGGGCGGCACGTCGGGACGATCGGTGACGCCGGCGCCTTCAGCCTCCAGGGGAGCAAGGTGCTCGTGGCGGGCGAGGGCGGGATGTTGATCACGAACCGCACCGAGGTCTATGATCGGGCGCTGGTGTTGGGCAGCCACGGGCGGATCCAGTATCATGCTCATGATGTAGCCATCCGCGAGTTGACGACGGGTCTGGGGTTCAAGTATCGACCCCACCCGCTGGGCGCGGCGATTGCCCTGGCACAGTTCGAGCGGTTGGACGCCTATAACGCCGGACGGCGCGGCAACTACGAGTATCTGATGGCGGGCCTCCGGGATCTGCCGGCCCTCCGGGTGACGGAGACGCCGGAGGGCGGTGTGCGCGGTGGCTATTACGGCACGCGGCTCCGGTACGATTCCCGCAAGCTCGTCGGTATCTCGCGAGGCACCCTGCTCAAGGCGCTGCGTGCCGAGGGCGTGCCGTGTGACATCGAGCGCTACCCCCTCCTGCACCTGACGCCCTACTACCGCCACCGTCAGCGGGCCTACGATGGCTATCCGGCGCCGGTGGCCTCCGCTGCGTACCCGACCGACCCCTACGCGCCGGGCGACCTGCCCGCTACGGAGGCCTTTCACGAGCAGCTTCTCGCGCTGCCGGTGCTCACTGAGCCGCAAGCGCCGTTGCTGGATCAGATCATCGCGGCGTTCCACAAGGTCATGACAGGGGTCAATGTCGAGGAGCTACGCGACGCACAGGAGCGTGGCGATCCGGTGCTCGATGCCGGGGTCTAGAGGCGGGATGCCTACCGGATGGTGTCGCGGCTGCGGGATCAGGTGTGAAAGGGAAAGGCTGAGTTGTGACTGTTGACGTGATCCTGACTGCGGATGCTGCCTCGGGCGAATGGGCGCTGGAGGAGGTCGTGGCGGCGGCTCGGGGCGCTACCCTCTCACAGTGGCTTGCGCCCGGTGTGGGGCTGGTGACGCTGCTTTCCGATTGGACGTCGCTGGCCTGGCAGCTCCGTGTGGCCCCGCCGATCTTCTGCCGGCATATCTGTCCCGTCGAGACGACGGTGGATCTGATGCGAGAAGCGGTCGATCTGGAGGCATTGGCGGCTGCAGGCAGCCGGTTTGTCGATGATATGGACGAAACGCGACCTTTCTCGGTGCAGACGCGGCTCCTGGGCAAGCGATGGCCCTACGGCCCCTACGACGTCAACACGCGGCTGGCGGAGATCTTGGCCCGGAGCAGGGCGCCTCTGGACGTACGCAAGCCGGTGGATGTGCTGTCGGTGGTGCTGGCGGGCGATCGGGGCTATCTCGGGCTTTCCCGCGCGGACGACAACCTGAGCGATTGGGCCGGCGGTATGCGGCGGCTGCGACGCGACCCTCAGCAGATCAGCCGGGCGGAGTTCAAGCTGGTGGAAGCGCTCGAGGTCTTCGGCCTGGACCTCAGCGGTACCACGATGGCGCTCGACCTCGGCGCGGCGCCGGGCGGCTGGACGCGCATCCTGCGGAAACAAGGCGCCCGCGTCGTCGCCGTCGATCCGGCGGACCTGGCGCATGCGATCCTGCAGGACGCCGGCGTGCACCACGTTCGGCAGACGTCTGAGGCCTATCTCGCGACGACGGATCAGGTCTTCGACGTGATCCTGAACGATATGCGCATGGATGCCCGGGATTCGGCCCGGGTGATGGTCGCTGCCGCGGGGCAGCTGCGCCCCTCAGGATGGGCTCTGATGACACTCAAGCTGCCGCAGGATGCCCTGGTGTCGACGATGGAGGCCGCATTGAAGATCCTGAAGCGTAGCTACGACGTGATCGGGGTGCGGCAGCTGTTCCACAACCGCAGCGAGGTCACGGTCGCGCTGCGCCGATCTGACTACCCTTAGCCTATGGGGAGGTGATGATGCCGATGACACCGCGCGAGGTGGTTGCGCGCACGATTCGCTTCGAGGGCGCCGATCGGCTTCCCTTCAGCTTGCCGGAGCCCTTCGGCACCGACCTGGCCTGGGTGGGGATGACGCCCTCGCCCGATGAACGACCCAGGCAGGGCGTCGATGAATGGGGCTGCGTCTGGGAGAACATCGGCGTGTCGAATCTCGGGGAAGTGAAGCAGTTCCCCCTGCAGGACTGGTCGATGTGGGAGCGCCTGCCGATACCGGACATTCGAGAGCCGCGTCGCTGGCGGGATCTCGAGGGGGCACGGGAGCGGGCCGGGGACAAGTTCCTGATCGCCAACGGCATCTCGCTCTATGAGCGGGCTCACTTCATCCGGGGGCTGGAGAACCTGTGGATGGACATCCATCTGGCCCCCGAGGCCCTTGGGCAGCTGATCGATGTGCTGGTGGAGATGAACCTCTACGCGATCGAGCGCTATGCCGAGGCCGGTGCGGACGGGTTCATGTTCTGCGATGACTGGGGGCTACAGACCGGACTCATGATCTCGCCGGCTGCGTGGCGCCGGATCTGGAAGCCGCGGTATGCGCGGGTCTATGAGGCGGCTCACAGGGCGGGATTGCTCACGCTGCTGCACAGCTGTGGTGACATCACCCAGATCATGGGGGATCTGATTGGGATCGGACTCGATGTCATCCAGATGGACCAGCAGGAGAACATGGGCGTCGAGTTGCTGGGGGAGCGCTTCGGCGGGCGGATCACCTTCTGGTGTCCGGTCGATATCCAACAGACGATGGTCCACGGCACGCTGGATGAGATCCGCGCCTACTGCCGGAAGCTCGTCACCACGCTGGGGCGCCCTGAGGGCGGCTTCATCGCGCAGTGGTATGGTGACCCGGTCGGTGCGGGCCATCGACCGGAGGCCATCACGGCGATGGCTGAGGAGTTCGTCAAGCTGAGTCAGGCTCACGGTACTTCGGCGGTCAGTTGATGCGTAAGGATGGGGTCCTGCGGCGCCCGTTCAAGGGCGATGATGATCGTGAGCGGATGATCGCGTTGGCACGCGCTCATGCAGACGAGACGGTGCACTACGTGGATCTCCCCTACCGCCTCAGCTCGTGGGCGCCGGATGACCCGGACAATGTCGCGCTGTGGACCGATATCGAGGGGCATCTCGTCGCCTGGGCGGTGATGCAGGCGCCCTTCTGGACGATCGACTACGCCTGCGTGCCGGGCGAACCGGCGGAGCTTCACCGGCGCATCCTCGCTTGGGCTGACGAACGCGCTCGACAGCTGATGGGCACACGCTGGGGACACCCGGCTTGGTTCGTCAACGTTTTACGTGGTCAGGCGTCGCGTGTTCATGACCTTGAGGATGCGGGCTTTGCCTGTCAGGCAGCGGTGCCCAAGGACCCGTGGTCGGATGTGCTGCTATGGCATCCTACAGATGCGCCCTTGCCGCCGCCCAGCCTCCTCAAGGGCTTCGTGATCCGGCCGCTGAACGGTGAGGATGAGGTGCCGGCTTACGTCGAGCTGCATCGGGCGGTCTTCGAGAGCAGCGCGATGACGGTCGCATGGCGCCGGCGTACGCTGAGGTCTCCCGACTACCATCCTGAGCTCGACCTTCTGGTGATGGCGCCCGATCGTACGTTGGCGGGTTTCTGTGTGGGGTGGCTGGGGGTTGACGCAGAGGGTCGACGGGTTGGTCAGATCGAGCCGCTGGGTGTACGTGCCGACCTGCGCCGCCGCGGCTTGGGGCGTGCCCTGCTGGTTGAGGCGCTGCAGCGTCTGCGACTCAAGGGCGCAGCCGGGGTCCTCATCCAGACCGAGGCCTATCGGGGTCCTGCCCTGCAGCTCTATGCCTCGGTTGGGTTTCGCGTGTTGCGCGGCGTGTGGGTCTACCGCAAGGACTATGGTTGAGGCAGCGTGTCCGACGCAGGCAAGGCGCGGGCTTTCGATAGGAGGGTGCGATGACAGCGGAATCTCCTATGGGTCAATCCATCAACGAGCGGATCTACACGGTCATCCGCCAAGTGCCGGCGGGTAGGGTGACGACCTATGGTCAGGTCGCCAAGATCGTGGGCACCGTGAGCGCGCGTCAGGTGGGGTACGCCCTCGCCGCTGTGCGACCGCAGATGCAGGTGCCGTGGCAGCGGGTGGTCAACAGCCAGGGCAAGATCAGCCTTCCCGGCAGCGATCAGCAGCGTCTACTCGAGGCGGAGGGCATCGCCTTCGATGCTCATGGCAGGATCGATCTCAAGCGCTTCGGCTGGTCAGGGCCCGATGACGCATGGCTGGAGGCCAACGGCTTCGACACGATGTGGTTCTGGAGTCGATGAGCGTATCACCGGTGGGCACGGGAGCGTCGCCGTGGCGGTCCATTTGCGCCTCCCATCGACGTGTCTACAATAGGCGCTAGAGGAAGGAGGCGGTATGTCACGTACGTCGGATCGCGTGTGTCTCGAGGGGGACCCGAATCAGATCGACTCGTTTGTCGCGTGCGTCGTAGCGGTGATGCATGCCTGGGAGCGCCCGGTGAGTTACGATTGGGTTGCCGGTCTCGCGGGCGTGGCTTTCTCGCCGGTGTTGGACGAGCGGGAGACGTGTACCGCCTGGTGGATGGAATCGGGGTCGGATGCCAGGGTCGGTTTCCTGGGCAACGTTTTGGGCTTTACGGTGGATCGTGTGACACGTGAGGTGCCGTGGGACGACGCCGCACGTGAGATCTACTCGACCACGGGGTTGTTGCCGGAGGGCCACGAGGTTCACTTCGCTCGGCTGCGCGCGGCGTTCGACCGTGGGGACGCGGTGTTGCTGCGCACGTGGCCGGCTTGGAGCGTGCTCACGGGATGGGATCAGGATCTGGACGCTTTGCCCTTTGCCACGGTACCGGGGTTTGAGGATCTCGTGAAGGGTATCTGGGGCCCGGCCCAGGCACAGCGTGCCTATCTGCTGAACCCGATTGCAGCTTGTTACACCCTGGAGAAGAGCATCGGTCTGGCGTTGCGTTTCGGGTCGCGTCTTGCCCGGGGACGTGGTCCCGATGATGAGTTGGCCTACGGCGCCGCACTCTACACCGCTACCGCCGCCCGGCTGGATGACGAGATCTTCTGCCCTTCGTGCGGCACCGCGGGGGACAGCTGTGCCCACCGCACCCTGATGCGCATGCTGGGAACGCAGCGAAGCGCTGTCGGTTTCCTGGAGGATGCTCGCGCGCTCACGGGCGATGAGCTGCCATGGGGTGGGGCCGTCGTCTGCTTCGAGCGGATGGTCGAGGTTACCGGAGAGCACTGCAGCTGGCCCGCGTTTCAGGAGAACTGGGGTGATCCGGCCTTCCGCCGTCGGTTGCAGGCCGACCTCGAGCGCTTGTCGATTATGCAACTGGAGGCTGCGGATGCCCTCACCGAGCTCTCGCTGGCCTGCGATCGCGAATTTGCGATCCCTTCTTAGCCGAACCGGCCCGTGATGTACTCTTCCGTGCGGTTGTCCTGGGGGGTCGTGAAGATCTGTTGTCCGTCGCCCCATTCGACCAGCTCGCCCTGCAGGAAGAAGGCCGCCCAGTCGGCGATGCGGGCCGCCTGCTGGACGCTGTGGGGCACGATCACGATCGTGTAGGTCTTCTTCAGCTCCTGGAGCGTCTGCTCGACCTTGAAGGTGGAGATGGGGTCGAGACCGGACGTGGGCTCATCCAGCATGATGATCTCAGGCTGTAGCGCCAGGGAACGCGCGAGGCAGAGCCGTTGCTGCTGTCCCCCGGAGAGTGCATAGGCGCTATCCGAAAGACGATCGGACACCTCATCCCAGAGCGCCGCCTGTTGCAGGCCCCGCTCGACCGCTGCATCGAGCTCGCCACGATCCGTGACCCCTGCCAATCTGAGGCCGTAGACGATGTTCTCGTAGATGGACATCGGTAGGGGGACCGGCTGGGCGAAGACAATGCCCACGCGACGTCGCAGCGCGATGACATCGAGATCCGGATCCAGGATGTCCTCCCCGTCGAGCAGGATGCGACCCCGCTGGGACGCGACGTCGGCTTGATCGTTGAGCCGGTTGAGTGTCCTCAGCAGCGTGCTCTTGCCGCCGCCCGACGGTCCGAAGAGCACGTTCACCTGGTGGGCGTAGATATCCATCGTGATGCCCATCAGGCTCTCTGTGCCGTCCGAGTAGTTGACGACCAGATCCTCGATGTGAATCTTGACCTCAGGTCTCGACATAGGCTCCTCCTCCGTGCCCGGCGCGGCTACCAGACGCGCTGCTTGCGGTAGTGGCGACGGATGAAGGTCGCGATCAGGTTGAGTGATAGGACGAAGGCGAGCAAGACCAGGGCTGTTCCATACTGGATCCGGATGGGCATGCCCGGCACCTGCGTGCTGATGACGTAGAGGTGGTAGGGGAGGGCCATCGTCTGATCGAAGATGGAACTGGGGAGCCGAGGCAGGAAGAAGGTGGCGGCGGTGAAGAGGATCGGCGCTGTCTCACCCGCGGCGCGCTCGATACCCAGAATGATGCCGGTGATAATGCCGGGAAGCGCCTGAGGGAGGACGACGCGCCGCACCGTCTGCCAGCGAGTGCCGCCGAGGCTGGTGCTGACCAGGCGGAACGACTGCGGGACAGCGCGCAGGGCCTCTTCCGAGGTGCTGATAATCACCGGCAGCGTCATGATTCCGAGGGTCAGCGACCCCGCGAGGATCGAGGTGCCGAAGTTGAGGAAGATGACGAAGAGCCCCAGGCCGAAGAGCCCAAAGACCACCGAGGGGATGCCCGCCAGGTTGATGATGGCGATGCGGATGGCGCGGGTCGTTGTGTTGTCAGGGGCGTACTCAGAGAGGTAGATCGCGCCGCCCACGCCGATCGGGACGGCGACGATAGCGGTGCCGAGCGTCAGCCACAGCGTGCCGACGATGGCCGGCATGACGCCTCCCGCCTTCATCCCATCGCGAGGCATCTCGGTCAGGAAGGACCAGGAGATCGCGCCTACGCCCTCCACCACGATATAGCCCACGATGTAGAAGATGGGCAGGATCACCACGATAGCCGCCAAGACGATCAGGCCGAAGGCGATACGTTGGGCGAGTTGTCTGCTCATCGCTAACTCAGCATCCGCTCGGAGCGCTTGGAGCTCCGGAAGACGACGGAGGCCGCCGCGAGGTTGACCAGAAAGGTAATGACGAAGAGGGTCAGGCCGACGGCAAAGAGGACGTGGTAGTGGGTACTCCCACGGGCGACCTCACCCATCTCGGCGGCGATGGTGGCGGTCATCGTGCGCACGGGATGGAAGATGTCCAGAGGGCTCGTTGGGATGCGCGGGGCGTTGCCGGTGACCATCATCACCGTCATCGTCTCCCCAATGGCCCGCCCGACGCCCAGCATCAGCGCCGTCAGGATGCCCGACTTGCCGGCGGGGAGCACGATCTTGGCAATCATCTGCCAGCGCGTCATGCCCAGGGCGAGTCCCGCATCGCGATAGGTCCGTGGCACTGTATCGAGGACATCCTCGACCACGCTGACGACCGTCGGTAACGCCATCCAGGCCAGCAAGACCATGCCGGTGAAGGCGGTGAGGCCGGTCGGGATGTTCAGCGCGGTACGGAAGAAGGGAGCGATGACGATCATACCCATAAAGCCGATCACCACGGAGGGGATCCCTGCCAAGACCTCCACGAGCGGCTTGAGGATCTCGCGCGCCCACTCAGGGATGATCTCGGCGATAAAGATCGCGGTCGCCACGCCCAAGGGTAGGGCGATGATCGCCGCGCCGAGGGTGATGATGAGCGAACCCGCGATCAGCGGGACGAGGCCATAGTAGGCCTCGATAGGATACCAGCGGGCCGCCAGCAGATCCTGTAGCGGAATCTCCACGAAGGCCGGTATGCCCTCGCGGATGAGGAAGAGGAAGATCATCACCACCAACACGATGGCGCTGATCCCGGTGGTCTGGATGGCCCGCTCGATCAGTGTCTCCGCGAGACTGCGCCGCGGCCTCCGCGGCTGAGCGCCCGAGGGCGGGGTAGCTTGTCGTTCCTGAGCGATCCGCGGTCTGTCCGTCATCGGCTACTCCTGAATGGGCACGAAGCCCAACTCAAGCACGATGGCCTGTGCTTCAGCCTGCATAATCCAATCAAGGTACGCTTTGACCTCTCCGGTGGGTTGTCCGGCCGTGTAGATGTAGAGGTCGCGCGCAATGGGGTAGTGGCCCTCGTTGACGGTCTCGACGCTCGGCTGCCAGAAGGGGCCGTCATCGGTGAGCCCGATGGCGATGGTCTTCATATAGTCGGCCACATAGCCGAGCCCCTCGTAGCCGATCGTGTTCGGGTTCTGGCGTACCTCCGCGCCGATGCCCTCCGATGAGGGGAGCAGCAGCGTGTCGGTCGAGAAGAGCGTGCGATCATCTGAGCGCCCTAAGCGAACGACGGCCTCCAGGAAGTAGACATGGGTACCGGAGTTGGTCTCGCGTGAGAGTCTCACGATAGGTCGGTCCTCGCCGCCGAGCTCCTGCCAGTTGTTGAACTTGCCGCTGTAGATGTCCGAGACCTGTTGGAGCGTAAGGTGGTCAATGGGGTTATCGGGATGCACCACGACCGCGATGGCGTCGCGGGCCACGACAAACTCCACCGGATCGATGCCGTTGGCGTGCGCGGCATCCAGCTCCTCGGCCTTGATGGCGCGGGAGGCACCGGCGAGGTCCACCGTCCCGTTGATCAGGGCGGCAATCCCAGTTCCCGATCCACCGCCGGTCACGGCGATGCTGATGTCGGGGCGGACATCCTGATAGCGCTCAGCCCACGCGAGCGCGAGGTTGACGAGGGTGTCGGAGCCCTTGTTCTCGATCACCCTACCCGTACCCGGCACCGGGGCTGCGTCGGTCGTGGACCGGCAACCGGTCGTCACGACCAGCAGGGAGGCGAGAAGCGCGGCTAGCGTCAGGCGTCGTATCAGTGTGCTCACGGGAGTCCATTCTACACCGAACCCCAGCGGCTGCAAGGGAACCGGCAGCTATGGTATCCGACCCTCCGGGAAGCCGGCCGGCCCGTTGCGTCGCGCGGGCTATGGCGTCCGATGTTTTCTCTGTGGTGAGGGTGGCTCTGCGAGCTTCCCGGAAGGCGCTGCCCTGAATTGACACCGGACCGACGTCATTTATACTCGGCCTTGTGATGAGCCACGTGAGAGGGTCCGCCAAGGATGGTACGGATGCAGACTGAGGAACGTCCGAAGTTGGAGGTGCGTAACCTCAACTTCTACTACGGCAGCTTCCAGGCACTGTTCGATATCAGCCTTGCCGTCTACGAGAAGGAGATCACGGCCTTTATCGGCCCCTCCGGATGCGGCAAGTCGACGTTCCTCCGCTGTCTGAACCGCATGAACGACGAGATCCCCGACACACGCCATGAGGGTGCGATTCTGCTCGACGGTGAGGATGTCTATGCTCTGGGCGTGGATGTGGTCGATCTGCGTCAACGGATCGGGCTGGTTTTCCAGAAACCTAACCCCTTCCCACAGTCGATCTTCAACAATGTGGCGATGGGGCCGCGTTCGTTGGGGCTTGCCCGCGGTGAGACTCTCAAGGAGCTGGTGGAGACCTATCTCAGGCGTGTCGGATTGTGGGATGAGATCGATGGCGATATGTCGATTCCCGCGCTGAGCCTGGGGTTGGGTCAGCAGCAGCGACTCTGTATCGCACGGACGCTCGCGGTGGCGCCGGAGATCATTCTGATGGATGAGCCGTGTTCGGCGCTCGATCCGATCGCCACGTTGCGGGTCGAGGCGTTGATGCGCGAGCTGCGCGAGGAGTACACGATCATCATCGTCACCCACAACATGCAACAGGCTGCGCGCGTGTCGGATCGTACAGCGTTTTTCTGGCTGGGCGAATTGGTCGAGTACGCGCTGACCACGAAGCTGTTCACCAATCCCGATGAGGAGCGGACGGAAGCCTACATCACCGGACGCGTAGGATGAGGCTGCTCCGTCTCTGTGGCTGCTGAGCGAAGATAGCAGCGGCGGAGGCGTGGGCGCAGCAGCCCGGCGTTTCCTGAAAGCGAAGACGCCTCGATAGGGCGTCTTCTTTGGTGTCACGACACTGGGATGGACTGGATATGGTTGACCTACTGAAGCTGCTGTTGATCCTGGGGCTGATGGTCTTCCTTCTGGCGAAGAAGTGGGATCTGG
>Ga0334882_1005012_pt1 | contig 10712 bp, 9 predicted proteins | sample GraSluR1_MG_5_FD_207226 | JGI IMG/M metagenome (GOLD analysis project Ga0334882, IMG submission 207226) | Sludge microbial communities from methane-producing bioreactor in Wageningen University, Netherlands - Granular Sludge_15_04-R1 | ecosystem: Engineered > Bioreactor > Anaerobic > Unclassified... | reverse complement strand
CTATAAGAGGGGAGTAGAGGGTGTGGTCATGTTTAACAGGTTCTATGAACCTGATTTCGATGTAGAAAGAATGGAAGTCATTCCCGCATCGGTTTTCAGCGAAGAAAGTGAGAAAAGGTATGTGCTGAGATGGATAGGTATGGCCAGTGCCCAGAATCTAAAAATAAATATTTCTGCTTCAACAGGTGTCCACAGTGGTGAAGACGCTGTAAAATACCTTCTTGCCGGAGCTGACTCTGTCCAGGTTTGTTCGGTTTTATACAAAGAAGGGATCGGATATCTGAAAACCATGAACAGTGAAATTTCGGCATGGATGGACAGGCATTCCTTCACGAGAATAACCGATTTCAGGGGCAGACTTAATTATGCAAACTATACAAAGCCGGCTGTTTTTGAGAGAACCCAATTCATGAAGCACTTTTCTTCACATGAATAGCGGCTTGTTATCAGTTTCACGGTGACTGCCTTAACAGAAACAGCAGCTCCTTGAGCAGAGATGTTTTTTCATCACCGGGAGGCAGAGGATTCTCTTCAATGATCCTGATAATCATATCTTTTTGTTGTGCCTTAAGATTCTCTGCGGATGATTCTATTACAGTAAAACATTCAATAGCCGTAATATAATCAGAGGAAAGGAACATCTCCGCAAACTCATGGCAGTAATCTGAATAGTCAAGACCTGATTGCCAGCACGATGATACCAGCATATTTATGGTGTCCGGTTGCCAGCCTTTTTTAATTTCAGCAATTACTTCACCGGAAACCATCTGTCCTTTAATGTCGTTCATAAATTCCCTGACAATTTTTTTCAGGACTGTATCATCGCTTCTGTCGTAAAGTGCTACAAGCAATTCAATTGCTCCTTCCAGCGGGGGTCCCTGCCTCAACGATTTAATTGCCTCAGCTATTTTGGAATTATTCTTTTGCCGCAAAATAATAGCGAGTTCTTTCAGTTTCTTATCGCTGCCGTTCATTATTAAAACTTTAATACAAAGTTAGGAATACCCGACAAATGAGTTAAGCTCTTTTGGATAAAATATAATATTGTACTAATTTAGTCGTTATAAGCCAAGACCTTAATAAAAAAAATACTCAGCCATGAACAAATTGTTTAACAAAGGTATCAGATTGCCTGTCCTGTTATTAATTACAGCCGCATTACTGGCCGGTTGCAAGCAGGGGGGAAAGAGATCGAAGGACGAGGGAGCTGTCTCAATACCAGGAGGGAGTGCAGCGATATATGACGATATAAAGCAGGCAGAAAGAATATTTTATACCCTTCCGTCTCCGCTTGAATCAGCGATGCTTATCAAATCGGCCGGAGCGGTTTTTAATGAAGGCCTGCTGAATCCTGTGGAAAATACGAGAAATTACCTTACTAATCGCAGCAGAGCGCTTAATCTTGGCATTTATACATGCGATCTGAGTTTTGCCAGCCTTTATGACCAGACACAGCTTATAATCGATTACATGAATGCGGCCAAAGCAATGGCTGACGGTCTTGGTATTCTTGACGCAATTGCCGATGCCGATCTGGATAGGCTTGAAGAAAATATTCATGACACCGAGACAATTATGGATATAATTTCTCAGACTTATCTCAATTCCAGTTCATATCTTGAAGACAACGGACAACCAGCCATGGCTGCGATTATATTGGCTGGCGGATGGATCGAGGGCTTATATCTCTCAACCCAGCTTGTAGACATGAATAACTTCAGAGGAAACAGGCTTGTCGGACGAATAGTCGATCAGAAACTGTCCGTTGATATCCTGTTGAACCTGCTTAATGACAATAAAGGGCACCCGGTAATTGATGAGCTTATTTTACAGGTTGCCAAAATCAAGAAGGTGTTTGACAAAGTAACTCTGACAACCTCACAGGTGCAACCGGAGTATGATCAGGCAGCAGATGCAACTGTTTTGAAATCGGAAACAGATGCCGACATAACACCGGAGGTTTTCAGGGAATTATCATCGGTGGTTACTGAAATAAGAAATTCATTCATTAAATGAGAACTGTCATGAGAAGTGCAAGAATAATCCCATTGATAATAATTACCCTGCTTCTGCCTGCCCTTTCCGTCAATGGACAGTGCAAAGCTTTTGCAAAAAAAATATGTCTCCCGGAGCTGGGTTCATATACTCACGACGGGAATTACCATGCAGCGGTTCTTAATGAAGGAGAAGAAGCTGAGCTCTTCAAAACATTTTATTCCGACATGGAATACAGGCTTTCGGTAGCCGGTGAGGAAAATCTGCCGCCTGTTGAGTTCACGGTTTATGACGCAGACAGCAACGTTCTCTATTCAAACAAAGAGAACGGGCTTGCAGGAACATGGGATTTCAGGCTTGAGTCAAGCCAGCAGTTGCGGTTTTCGATCAGGGTTCCTACTGCCAGCCAGCAGGGAAGCACTCCTGCAGGAGGTTGCGTGGCAATAATGTTCGGATTCCGGATAAAGTGACAATTGTGTCAGGGGATATTAGATCACCCTAACTTGGCGGAAAGAAATCTGCCTGTGTAAGAGTCCCTGCATTCAGCAAGTGCTTCAGGTGTTCCCTCAAAAACAACTGTTCCACCCTCCTCACCACCTTCAGGACCGAGGTCGATCACCCAGTCGGCACTCTTGATCACCTCTGCATTATGCTCAATCATAACTACAGAATGCCCGCGATCGACGAGGGCATTTACAGACTTCAGGAGCTTCTTTATGTCATGAAAATGAAGCCCTGTTGTGGGTTCATCAAAAATGAACAGTATATGGCCAGATTCCCTTTCCTGACTAAGAAAAAAGGCCAGTTTTACCCTCTGGCTTTCTCCTCCTGACAGGGTGCTTGATGATTGTCCCATTTTTATGTAACCCAGCCCGACTTCAGCAAGTGGCCTTAGTTTGTCAATAATTCTCTTTTCATTTTTACCCTGGTGTTCTCCAAAAAACTCTGTTGCTTCATCAACAGTCATCTCAAGCACATCATAAATATTTTTGCCATGGTATTTTATATCAAGAATGTCTTTCTTGAATCTCATACCTTTACAGCTCTCGCATGTCAGCTCAACATCAGCCATGAACTGCATTTCAACCCTGATGATTCCTTCACCCTGACACTCTTCGCATCTTCCACCGTCAATGTTGAATGAAAAATGTGAGGCTTTGTAATTATTCTGTACTGATGCCTGAAGGTCGGCAAAAAGCCTTCGGATCTCGTCATACGCTTTGAGATATGTTATAGGATTCGACCTGCTCGATTTTCCGATAGGATTCTGATCAACAAGTTCCACACGGTCCAGTGTTGATAAGTCCCCGCTAATTTCCCTGTAACGTCCTGGTTTCTGAACGGCTGCTCCTGTTCTGCCGGCAACAGCCCGGTATAATATGTCGGTAACAAGGCTTGACTTTCCCGATCCGCTGACACCTGTGACTGCAGTGAGTGCATGAAGAGGAAATTTTACATCAATATCCTTGAGGTTATTCTCTCTTGCACCTTTTATAAATATATAACTGTTCCATTTTCTTCTGCTCCGGGGTACAGGGATTATCATGCGTCCGCTCAGGTAGGCTGCCGTCAGGGACTTATTGTTTTCAGAAGAGTCGGGAGGACCAGCAAAAACGACTTCCCCTCCCAGTCTTCCTGCTTCGGGTCCCATGTCAATTATCTCATCTGCCGCCCTGATAATTTCCTCTTCATGCTCCACAACCATGACGGAATTGCCCAGATCCCGGAGGTTTTTCAGTACTCCCGTCAGAAGATTGGTATCCCGGGGGTGCAAACCTATGCTTGGCTCATCGAGGATGTACATCGAACCGACAAGACTGCTGCCAAGCGATGTGGCAAGATTTATCCTTTGAGACTCACCGCCTGATAATGTTGAAGACAGCCTGTTAAGAGTCAGATATGGAAGTCCGACGTCAATGAGGAATTTCAGTCTCGAAGTGATCTCCCTGAGAAGCCTGCCGGCAATGATGGCGTCTTCACCTTCAAAGGTGGTTTCTGAAAATATTTCATACAAATTGCCTACAGGAACTGACACCAGTTCCTGAATGTTTTTTCCGGCAATCCTTACATATCCTGCTTCTTTTTTCAGTCTTGTACCCCTGCACTCAGGACAAACAGTCTTGCCCCGGTAACGGCTCAGAAGAACCCTGTACTGAATTTTATATTTCTTTTCTTCCAGGTGTTCAAAAAAGCGGTTTATGCCATAAAAATATCTGTTTCCTTTCCAAAGGAGCTCCTTCTGGTCTTCAGTTAACTGATAATAAGGCTTGTGTACGGGAAAGTCAAAGAGACCCGCGTTGGAAATCAGACGTTCTTTCCATTTTTTCATTGTCTCGCCTCGCCAGCATGCTATGGCATCCTGAAATACCGACAGGTTCTGATCGGGAATTACAAGATCTTCGTCAATCCCGATGATTTTGCCGTATCCCTCACAGACAGGACAGGCACCCAAAGGATTATTGAAGCTGAACAAATATTCATTTGGCTCTTCAAATTCAATGCCGTCTTCCTCAAATCTTATGGAAAAATTCTCCCTTACCGGAACATCACCTTCAGCCACGATGACCTGGCAGTGTCCTTTCCCGGCCTGAAAAGCTGTCTGGGCAGAATCAGCCGCCCTGCTCAATGTGTCGGTAGAATCGTCGGCGACGAGCCTGTCAATCACAACGTTTATTATCTGCTGGTGTTTAAAACATTTTTCAATACCCTGTTCATCAAGCCTTGTGAATCCGCCGCTATCTTCGATCCGGTTAAAGCCCTGTTTTACAAGGAATGAAAAATATCCGGCTATTTCGATACCTGAAGGTATGACAAGCGGCGCCGTTATTATCACAACTTTACCTGAGGGTAAAGAAGATATGTAATCGACCAGATCGCCCGGATTATGACGCTTTACCTCCTTACCTGAAACCGGTGAATAGGTTTTTCCGACCCTGGCAAACAACAGTCGCAGATAATCATATATTTCTGTCGAAGTGCCAACTGTTGATCTGGGATTCCTGGAATTTACTTTTTGTTCTATTGCTATGGCCGGTGGTATCCCATTTATGAAATCAACCTCAGGTTTATTCATCCGTCCAAGGAATTGCCGGGCGTAGGAAGAAAGACTTTCAACATACCTTCTCTGTCCTTCAGCGTATATGGTATCAAATGCAAGTGAGGATTTCCCCGAACCAGATACACCTGTTATTACAATCAGCTTATCTCTCGGTATCTTTAAACTTATGTTTTTCAGATTATGTACCCGCGCACCCCTGATCTCGATATAACCTTCCATTGATTCTTGAGAATATTTTCAGATAAGAAATGAATCATTATAGTACAATTCTCTTATTATCAGAATTTTAAAAAATATATATGAATTTTTTACAAAAAAAAATCAAAAATAATACTTTCAATTAAAAAAAATTATTTTCTTTGCATAATCAAACCAAATAACCTAAAAGGAGGACTGCCTATTCAACAACTCTACTCTTGATTTCTAAAAAGAGTAAGTTATGAAAAAAATGATGACCGATTATGAACTGATCGAAAGGTTCATAAAAGGTGAGCAGTCCTGCTTCGAAACCCTGGTCCACCGTCACAAAAACAAAGTATTCGCTTATATAAGTCTTTATATACGCGATCAGGCATTGGCCGAAGACTTGTTTCAGGATACATTCCTGAAAGTTATTCAATCAGTAAAATCCGGAAAGTATTATGATAATGGAAAATTCATTTCCTGGGTTATGCGTATAGCACACAACCTTATCATTGATCATTTCCGGCGTGTTAAACAACTGAATACGGTCTCTAACGACGATTATGAATCAGACCTCTTTAATTCCAAAAAACTTGCTGAGGCAAATGTTGAAGAGGGCATGATAAAAAAACAGATACAGAAAGATATCAGGAAACTTATCAGTCAGTTACCTGACGATCAGAGAGAGGTGGTAATCCTGCGACATTACTCAGGTCTGAGCTTTAAGGAAATAGCTGACATAACTGATGTCAGTATCAATACAGCTCTGGGAAGGATGAGATATGCTCTCATCAATATGAGAAAAATGATGGAAGAGAAAAAAATAAGCCTTACAATCAATTAGGATTATACAATATTTTTACCCATAGGTCGTTTTTAAATAAAAAATGAAGCCTATGGGTAAAAATTCTACTCCTTCTCTTTCATATCACGAAATTTTACTTCACGATACAGACCTTTATGAAGATGCATGGGGGTTTTATTCTGAGTTCCATGATGTGATAGATGCACTGAAAATGGTCAAAGTTGTCCCGGGAAGACAGCTTACCAAACGGCTGATCCGGCGGATCAGAAACGGAAATTTTTAAAACACAGGAAATTTTTCCTGTGTTTTTTTTGACTTATCCAATTTAAAATAATATATTTGTGATATTAAAATAATATCATAAGCTATGAAAAAGGAATTTAGTCGCAAACCAATCTCAGGTTACGTTGCAGTACTGGCTGCAATACTGATGCTTGCCGGTGCAGTTGCCGGATTTGTCTATGGCGTGATCTGGCTGGGGGTGGTACTCACCGTTCTTCTGCCATTTGCCTTTATCGGCATGACCGTAGTAAACCCGAACGGTTCATGTGTGATGGTTCTGTTTGGTGCTTACAGGGGAACAATAAAAGAAAACGGATTTTTCTGGGTGAATCCGTTTTATGTGCGGCACAAGGTATCACTCCGGGCCCGGAACTTTGACAGTGAACCGATCAAGGTAAATGACAAGATCGGCAATCCCATTAAAATCGGCTTTGTTCTTGTCTGGCGGGTTGCTGATACATTCAAAGCTGTTTTTGAGGTAGATGATTACCAGCATTTTGTTCTGGTACAGAGTGATGCGGCACTCCGTAAGCTGGCGGGTCTGTATCCCTATGACAACCTGGAGGATCATGAGGCGGTAATAACCCTTCGAAGCGGTGGCGAAGAGGTGAATAATGAACTTGAAAATGAGATACGCGAACGGCTTGTTATAGCCGGGATTGAGGTAATTGAAGCCCGCATAAACTATATTGCTTATGCTGAAGAAATTGCTAACGCAATGCTAAGAAAGCAACAGGCTGCTGCCGTTGTTTCCGCGAGGTTTAAAATAGTTGAAGGAGCAGTTTCTATGGTCCAGATGGCTCTTGAGCAGCTTTCTGACAAGCAGATTGTTGATCTTGATGAAGAGAAGAAAGCATCGATGGTAAGTAATCTTATGGTGGTGCTTTGCAGTGATAAGGATGCCACTCCCGTTGTTAATACGGGAACACTACATACCTGATATGAGTGGAAAAAAACCATTTGTTCTGAGGCTTGATCCGGATAAGCTCAAGGCTCTTGAAAAATGGGCTGCTGATGAATTCCGCAGCACAAATGGTCAGATAGAGTACCTTTTGGACCAGGCTCTCCGGAAATCAGGCAGATGGAAAAAGAGATTATCAAATTCCCAAAATGAGAAATGATGGATACCAAGATGAAATACTCCTGCCCCAAATGTGGCCGAAGGGTCTGTGAGGTAGGAGAAGTACGGACGGCAAGCAGCTTTTTTACAAAGATATTCAATATCCAGAACAGGCACTTTACTTCATTGACATGTGTAAATTGCAAATATACAGAGCTTTATAGTGTACCGTCGAAGAAAATAGGTAATATTCTCGATTTTATTGTTGGTTAGATTTGTGACAGTGGATCACTGATTTATCAGATAGACTGAATGACAGGCGGCGATACCTGCCGTCTCGGCCCTGAGCCTGCTGTTACCGAGGTGAACAGGAATAAATCCCCAGGTTACGGCCATCCCGACTTCATCTTCGCTGAAATCTCCTTCAGGTCCGATAAGTATTGTGGCAGGCTCATTACTTGAGTATATGTCGCTTATTTTGTATCTTTTTCTGTCATTATAACAGTGCGCGATCATTTTTTTCCCGTGAAGGCCGCATCTTATAAATTCTTTGAAATCTGTCAGGTCATTTAATACGGGTCTTATTGTTTTTATTGATTGTTTCATGGCCGAGATAATGATGCTGTTCAGCCGGTCTTTCTTTATTCCGTGCTTTTCAGTATTACTGCAATAAACAGGTGTGATCTCATCAATTCCGATTTCTACGCATTTTTCGAGGAACCATTCAAGCCTGTCATGGTTTTTTAAAGGTGAAATGCCTATGTGCAGCCTGTATTCTCTTCGTTCAAAATTTTCAATGAGCGAAGTTATCTTTACAGTGCATTTTCTCGGATCCGCGCCGGCGACAAGACCTTCATAAAGTCTACCGGTACCGTCAGTAAATCTGATCATGGATCCGGGCTTCATTCGCAACACTCTTATGCAATGTCTTGACTCAGTTTCGTCGAGAAAACACAGATCGCCTTCAATTTCGGTTGAAAAGAATAAATTCATGTGTGCTCTGGTCGATATTAAAAACAGCTTAACGGGTAAGCCCGTCATATATACCGGATTCACCCTGGTCGTCCGACGCTTCCATACGCTTCAGGAAGCGTCCAAGTCTGTCCTCTACCGCAATCATGTATGTATAAGGCTTCCTAACCGAGAATTGCGGATGTCTTCGTTGTTTTAACTTTGTTTTGCTTAAAAGGGTGTTGAAATTATTGTTACCGGCCTGTGCCATCATAACTCCCCTGAAATATGAGAAATAATACCATGTTGACCTGTCAGCTTTCAGATAAATATCAACCATATCACCCGATCTCCTTCGCTGAATTTCAATATAGCCGTCAACATATAGATTAACAGCCTGTGATCCGATAAATCCGATTCCGATCCTCCCTGTTGACCTGAAGGATGAGGTCAGTTCATTCCAGTAAAGGTTAACATCGTTAAGGAGGAGTTCGTATGCATAACCTTCAGGCAGCACCCTTGCAGAGCCGAAAAGATCCATCTCTTCCTTCATCCTGACTGAAGCTGTTGTTCCCAGAATATGCCTCAGACTTTTGGTGTAGAAAGGAGTGTTCACATTAACAGGTTTTAATGAGGGCATGATCCTTATTTCATCCGTCATCAGCTGCAAAGCTTCCGGTAAAAAATGGAAATCAAATGCCAGCATAGCAGAAATTGTGACCCTGGATGAATCAATCTGGTGAATATAATTGCCGGCTGCTGTCAGATTGACGTGATCCAGATCCGCGCCGAAATTCAGTGTTCCTTCCCCCGTTAAACTGCAATTGATTTTATCGAAAGTGACAATATCCCCACTCAGCAACGGATCGGCAATTTTTTCAAGCGATGTTATATTATATGTTCCTTTTGCTTTGTCGTAATAAAGGAATCCACGGCTTTTTACAAGTTGTGCATCGGCCCATGATTTCTGATGGGAAAGGAATGATGGATAAATGTGGGATGAGTCGATATTGACAAATGAACCAGAAAGGACCAGGTTATCATTTTTATCACGTGGCTTATCCCCGACAGGAATAAGAACATTTTCAGGGTCAATTTCGGAGCTGAATTTGACACTATTACTTGGAACAGATCTGCAATCATGCACAATGCCGGCCGCACCGGTGAACAACAATCTGTCCGACCGGGCTGAGAGCATCACATCACCGGTGAAGGTAAAGGCCGCGTTAAGCATGAAGTTCTGATCTTCGGGTATAAATCCCCTGGCTGTTGTTGTGAGGGTATCAACAGTAATTTCAGGGAAATTTATCCTGCTTATTTTATCCGAGTCATCTGTATAATTGTAAACTGCATTTCCGGTGTATCTTTTCGACGAAACTATATTTATATTGGCAGAATGCAGTATATGGCGGTTATTAACTGCAACTACCGCATTTTCGAGTTTATCTATCCTGGCCCTTCGCCCAATGGTAATACGACCGTTCTCTGGCTGTATAAGTGCGTCAGCAACTGGTATGTAATTTATATCTTCTGCCTCTGCATATTCTTTGTCAACAAAGTATCTTGCCTTCAGTGACGAGAATGCAATTGTGTCGTTCAGGCTGTTCGTAGAGAAAAATGTGGGCTTTTCCAGATCAGGACTTCTGAGCCTGATCAGTCTGTCCGGGGGCATCAGGCCCTGACCGGTTCTTTTCTCCCTGTGCTCCATGTTGAGAACCTTTTCATCCATATCGTACACAAAATCAGTCATAGTGCATATGTACTCAAGCTCCGGAAATTTAACAACGGAGGAGTCAGTATTCAGATGAAGCCTCGACATTCTGTCGTCAAAGTTTATATCCGTATTTGCATTTTCGGCAATGAATGAATAACCGCTGGTAGAAGGCGATTTGAAGAAATAATCTGCGGTGTCAGCCTTTATGGCATTTGACCTGAATGTGAAATTGCCGGAAGTCACCCTTGAATCAGTAGTGTTAATCACACCCTCACCCATCAGAAGTGAACGTGTCAGTTTAAGACTCCCGTCAAGCGTTGTTCCGTTCCCAAACATATCGAACTGTTTTCCTTTTGAGTTTTCCGCAAGCCATTCACCCTCCCGGGTAAGCCATTTGACTGCTACGTCCTGACTGGTGATGTCCGGATAAAGTCCTGAAGCGTCGCGGCTCATATCAAATGTGGAAGCTTGTGTGAGCATCGAATCAGGGAACAGCCTGAATTCTGTTGAGATGGCTGTTGAGCTCAGATGTTTCAGCGAACCGCGTCCTATGAGGCCTTTGTTACTCATACTAATGGAATCGTAAAGCCTTCCTTCCCCTTCGTATATTTCCAGGCCTTCATCCGGAATTGTCATTTTAAATCCCAGGGATTTATCATCCTGA
>Ga0334882_1005010_pt1 | contig 10713 bp, 10 predicted proteins | sample GraSluR1_MG_5_FD_207226 | JGI IMG/M metagenome (GOLD analysis project Ga0334882, IMG submission 207226) | Sludge microbial communities from methane-producing bioreactor in Wageningen University, Netherlands - Granular Sludge_15_04-R1 | ecosystem: Engineered > Bioreactor > Anaerobic >... | reverse complement strand
GAGAGGTATTATCTGTTTGGGTGGCGCCCCCCAGGCTTCAAAAATGTGAAATAGGCCGATGGATCTAATACCCAGCCATGATCGGAAGTGTGCCCGCCGATGCCCGCCGTCTTGGTGGCAATGCTGGGGTACGAGGCCCAGCCAGGTGGAGGGTTTTGATGATGGGAACCTGGGGGATCCTCGCCCTCCTCATCGCCTCGGGGACGGGGGCCTCCGGGGGGGTGGTCACCTTGCGCCTCGACGACGGGACGGCGGAGAACGGCTTTCGGATGGGCGGCGACCTCGGCCACGCCGTCGTCTTCGAGCCCCCCGCCGGAGAGTGGACGATAAAGTCTGTCGGCGTATACGGGAAGCTAGAGCCGAACAGGACCTCCGACCTCTTCGTCCTGGAGATCTGGGACGGTGACCTGAACGCCGTCTCGAAGGTGACGGAGAGGGCCGACTCCTACTTCGGCGAGGAGTTCGGCTGGGCTGTGGTGGACCTCCCCGACGTCCAGGTCTCCGGCCCCTTCCTGGTCGCCCTCTACGAGTTCGGCGGGGTCTTCGTGGGCACCGACCTCGGTCCCGCCACCAATAAGTCGCTATTGACGGCGAGAAACCCCAACCGCATCCTCCGGTGGGAGCTGGGGGGGAGCCCCCAGAACGAGACCGAGTGGATGATCCGGGCCCTCGGGTCCTCCCCCGCCCCGGAGGTGGTTAGCCTGAAGGTCCTCTCCGGAGGCGCAAGCCCGAGGAGCCCCACCGGTATGGAGGTGGAACTCTCCGACCCCGACGAGAACCTCCGGAGGGCGACCCTCTACCTCGCCGATGACGAATCGGGAGAGGTAGTATGGTCTGACTCCCGAGAGCTGGAGGGGGGGGGGGCGACGGCGGAGTTCTCCTGGCCGGGGACGGCCTTCCAGGTCTCAGACCCCAACGGGACCGTCTATCCCGTCCTGCCGTCGGTGGTGGAGGGGGTGAGAGAAGAGCTCCAGCCGATCCTGGCCCGATCTCTCCCTTGCGTCCTCCTCCTCGATTTCGGCGAGACCCAGGTTCCAGCCTACGCCTACTTCGGCGAGGACGGAAAGCTCAACGCCCTGATAGACCAGTCCGGCTCCGTCCACTACGCATCCCGGGAGGTCCTCAACGCCACCGCCCCGGGGGCGGACTACGTCGGGTACGTAGCGAAGAACGTCACCGCCTCCCGGGGCGATACCGCCGTAGCCTTCTACAAGGTGATCGCCGAACCCGGCTTTGAGACCCTTTCGACGGAATTTCACGAGCTTTTGATCCTCAGCCGGTCTCCCCTCTTCAACTACAGGGTCGTCCTCGAAGAGGTGGAGGCGATGGCCGGGGTGTACGTCCCGATCGTCCTGGCAGAGGATGAGGCCTACAACGCCGTCTGGTTCACCGGGCCGGCAGAAGCGAGAATCATTTGAACTGTAAATCCGATTCAGCCAGCCTTGTGAGACATATATTTTTTGATGATCATCGGTCGACGCCCTCCGAAGCTATGGCGGATATCTAATTCCAGCGGACCTTGAAGGAGAGAAATATTTATATTCTTCTAATAAGAAGATATCATATGATAGAGGAGGGAGATCTCTCTGCACATATTACGTTATTTGATCCCATCCATGACTTTCCTTCTGATATTTCAGGGAGCCTCTGCCATCGACATGTACTTCTCAGCGAACGATGGCAGCGGGACCGTCGGGGTGGTCGAATCTTACGACGTCGACGAGAACGTCGAAGTCAGCAGCAGGGCCTCGGCGAGCTTCGACGGCGAATTTCGAATCGCAGAGAAGAACTGCCTCTGAGCCTTGGGGAACTCCTCCCCGGATACCGGCATCAACAACCCTTGGAGGGTTCTGCCGCGGATGCCCCAGAGGCTATCGCCCCAAATCCCTATTTATTTGAATAATTATTTTTATATGTTTAGAGAAATTTCTATATATTATTTATTATATTTTTACTACTTGTAGAAAAGTTAATATTGTGAGAAGTAATAATTGCCCTGGTTAGATGGAGGAGGGAGATCTCTGTCCGGATCGTGTCGGCTTTTGATATATATAACCTGCCTTCTGATATTCCAGGGGGCCTATGCCATCGACTTCCATTTCTCTGCGAATAGCGGCAGCGGGACCCTCGGGATCACGGAGTCGTATAACGTAGAGGAGAGCATCGGGGTCAGCAGCAGGGCCTCGGCGAGCTTCGACGGCGGATTTCGAATCGCCGAGGAAAACTGCCTCTGGGGCTCGGGGAACGCCGACATAAACCAGGCATTCTGCGGGAGCGGCGGAGGTGCCGACTACGTCATTAATTATGCCCTGGAGACCGTTGGAGCATCAGATATCACGAGCCGGGGAAGCGCCTGCCTGATGCCGTCGAAGGGAAGCGTTTCCAGATCCGCGGCCACGGCCGGAGCCTTCGAGACTTCCGCAGAGCTCTGGGGCACCGAAGGCGGAGACGTGGCAGGCGTTGGATCTTACGCCACCCTCGCCGACATATCCGCATCCCAGGCCGTCGCCACCGGCGGAAGCGTCGCTGCCTCTCAGAAGGTCGAAGCCCAAGGGATTCGCGCTGTGGCTCGCGGTGAAGGGAGGGACTGCGAGGGGAGCTACGTCGACATCTACGCCCGGGTCGACGACGGAAGCCTGGATGCTTCCCAGGGGGTCAAAGCTGGAAACAGCGCTACAGGTCTCCAGTCGGCGGTGGTCGATGGAGACTTCGCCTACGCCTACTGCCAAGCCCACAACCCCGACAAGGTCTACCTTGCCTACGTCGACAACTGGATCTCAGGTAACGCGTACTTCGAGTTTTTGGGCGAGGCCGCCGTGGACGGCGACGAGGCCAGAGCCCATCAGATATCCTACGCCGAGGGGGACTTTTTATGGCCCTGGGCTCAATCGACTTACGAACTAGAGGAAAGGTTTTGGACTGGTGTCGGATCTTTTGAGTCTTGGGCCTGGACCAACGCGAACGACTACGGTCAAGATATTGTGGAGCTTTGAAGATGGACGCATATCGCACTCTAACGACCGCGCTCCTCCTGGTGGGGCTGATCTCCTCAGCCTCCGCCGCCTCGTACACCTTCGGGGTGTACAACCTCACCGACGGCTCCTCCTTCTGGATCAGCCGCCAGAGCGCGAACATGACCCTGGACCTCTCCGGGTCGGTGGAGGGGGAGATCTCGCCCATCTCCGTCACCCCCGCCGGTCGGGTTCTATCGCCTTACTACTCCGCCACCTCCACCTTCGACGTCAACGACGTCAGGCTGAAGGAGAGGACCGCCGCCCTGGAGGGGACCTACAGCTCCGAGGAGGCGATCTACCTCTGGGCCTCGGCCCAGGCCGCCGTCAACCGGAGCTACTTCAAGCCCGCAGGAAGCGACGTCTGGACGATCACCCTCGAAGAGAACTGGCCGGTCAGGCTCAACTCCAGCAAGACCGTCGACTACGCCGGGAAGATGATCAACGACCGGGACTCTGCCGGAAATAACGGCGACTCGGTGGGGTCGAGCTTCCTATACAACACCGAGCTGTCGAAGGAGAGGAACGTTGCCCTGCGGCTTGAGCGGCTGAACGCCACCGTCATCGCCACCAACGATACCATCATCAGCGCCGAGGTCTTCCCCACCAGGTCCACCGTCTACGACCTCGCATCCCACTCCACCGGGATCGCAGACCTCAGGTACCGCCAGGTAGACTCCCGGGGCGATTTGATCAACCTCGGGGAGGAGAGGTACAGCGGCACCTACGACATAACCCGGAGGGTCCAGATGGAGCTCGTCGATACGAACCTGACGAACAAGACCGACTGGCTCTCTTGCTGCATCGAAGGGTGCTCCGGCCTCGATCCCTGCGACACCAGCCCCTGGAGCGGGGCCGGGGTATTCGGACGCGTCTAGCGTATTAGGGAGGTCCGCTTGGGAGGGGCGCCCTTCACCGCGCCACTTTTTTTATCGGAGATTATGCCCAATTTCAAGGCCCCGGTGGTGGGCCGGAGGCTGGCGATCCGACCATCCAGCCCCTAGGGATGACGAGCTTATCGGTCTTGGCACCCTCGATCCGCCGCTCTCAGGCCTTCGCTAGGAGGAGGGAAGGATAAAAGGGAGGTGGGGGGCAAAAGTCTATGTCATTGGGATTCGGGAGGGAAGGAAGGTATTAGGTCAGACTTTTGCCTGACATTACTCCGTCATCTGACGAATATATACTTTTCTCTTCCTCGGAGGAGATCCTCGCCTCCGGCCCCTCCTGGGGGAAGCCCCATCGAGGGAGTTTATATCAGTCGCCGGCGGAAGACCAATCCTGCTGGAAGGGGCCAACGGGACGTAGACCGGTCGGAGGATAATGAAGGGGGGGGCAAAAGTCGGATGTAGGGATTTTTGGGAGGGAGGAAAAAGTTCAATCGACTTTTGCCTTGTTCCCATACGTCATTTGTCGAATATAAGCCTTTCGGTCCCCAACAACCCCCCTTCCCCCAGAAGAAGAGAAACGAATTTCTAAGGGGGGCTCGAGGAGGAAGGGGGATGATCGGTCCATGGCTTCGGAGATAGTGCTGATAGGAAGGTCGAACGTCGGAAAGTCCACCCTATTCCGCCTCCTGGCGGGCAAGAGGGTCCGGGTGGGGAGGAGGCCGGGAGTGACGGTAGGCCCCGCGAGGTCCCTGGCGGGGGCCGTCACCTACGTCGACATGCCCGGCTACGGGTACATGAAGGGCGCCGAGAGGGGGGTCCAGGAGGGGACGAAGGACTTCATCGTCCGCTACCTCGAGGAGAAGGCCGACGATATCCTCCTCGCGGTCCAGGTGATCGACGCCGCCAGCTTTATCGAGATCGCCGACCGGTGGGAGGGGCGGGGGGAGATCCCCCTGGAGGTGGAGCTCTTCGAGTTTTTGACCGACCTGGACCTCGCCGTCGCCGTCGCCGCAAACAAGATGGACAAGGTCGCGGATCGCGACGCCACCCTCGACGCGATCGGCGAAAGGCTGGGGATGCTCCCCCCCTGGAGGCAGTGGCGAGATCGGATCGCCCCCATCTCCGCCAAGGGCGGAGAGATAGGACCCCTGAAGGAGATCATAAAATCCTCCCTCCAGGACCGATAGGCAGGGGGGCCCCCTAAGGGGAGATGAGGCGGAAGACCGGAGGGACTTCACCGTCCGGCCCCTCCTCCGGAGGGCGCATGATGACATGACGATCTGCTCGCCGGCAGGTCTCCCCCCGCCAGGCCCTCTTCTGCAGGCCCCGGGGACGGCCCCTCCCCCCTCAGGAGGATGAGGTTTCTGTAGGGGTAAGGTATCTCGATCCCCTCCTCATCGAACCTCTTCTTTATAGCCTCTCGGAGGTCGCAGGCGGTGGAGTACGCCACATCCCTGTGAGGCACGTCCACGGTGAGCCTCATGTTCACAGCGAAATCGGCGAGATCGGTTATCCTCACCGTTATGTCGTGATCCTTCAATACCAGGGGGTGCCTCCTCGCCACCTCGAGCATGATCTCTCTCGCCCGGTCGATGTTGGCACTGTACCCGATGCCCACATCCACCCACCAGGTGATGACGGGGTCGGTGATAGACCAGTTGATGATCGGCTGGCTGCCCATGAGGCTGTTAGGGACGAAGATCCGCCGGCCGTCCCAGGTCTTTATGGTGGTGTGCCTCAGGGTCAGATCCTCTATCTGGCCGTACTCGCCCTTGAAGTCGACGAAGTCCCCGACGCGGAAGGGATGGAATATCGCGAGGAATATCCCGGATATCAGGTTGGAGAGGGAATCCTGGGCCGCAAAGCCTATGGCGAGGCCCGCCACCCCCGCCCCGGCGAGGAGCGTCACGGAGATACTGCTGAGGGTCGGTATCTGGTATATCACCATCAGAAACCCGGCGACGTAGATCGCCGCCACCATCAGCCTGCTGATCAGGGTCCTGAAGGTCGTCTCGGTCTCGGCGTCGAGGCCCATCTTCCCACCCCCCGTGATCTTGGGGAGGTGGATGTTGATCGCCCGTCGGACTATATTGACAAGTAAATATGTAATTATTATTATAATTAATACTTTTAAGATTATTCCCGCTATGGCCACCAGGTCGATCCCCAGGGCAGAGTCGAGGTAGTCGATGATCGATTCGATCTTAGAATAGGCGCCGTCCCCCGTCAGCTGGGAAGGGACCTCCGAAGATAGCTCCCTCGGCAGATCCGTGGTGACGTTTGTGAGGTTCGAATCCTGGTCGAGACCGTCCGGGCCCATCCTGGAGGGGACGGTATAATCGTAGAAGATCTCCTCCTCCCCGGATACGATCTCGTCATCTTCCATGAGACAGAGGAAAAATCGGAAATACTTAACGATTTCGCTGATGGCTCAAGGATCGATCGCCCAGGAAGAAGAGGCCGCGGTCGTGGCACCCCGACCGCCTCCCGGGGGCTGAAAAGGCTTTAAAGGAATAAAACCCGACGATAGGCGGGGATGGTCCCATGCCAAGAAAGGGATTTTACGGCGGCCTGATTCTGTTCTCGGCCCTGCTCCTCATCCTATCGGGGGGCCCGGCATCGGCGGCGACTTACGTCGTCAGCCCGGATTACGACGACAAGTTCATCCAGGCCACAATAAACCGCGCCAGCGAAGGGGACAGGATCATCGTCAAGAGTGGCAATTACCGGGAGAACTTAAACGTCACCAAGAAGCTCTCCCTCATCGGCCTGGATTCGGGGGGAGGAAAGCCGGTGATCGATGGAGGGGGGTTTGGGAGCGCCGTCGTCATCTCCGCCGACGAGGTTCTATTTGAGGGCTTCGCCGTTACGAACTCGGGGAAGCTCTGGAAGGACGCCGGAATAAAGGCGATCTCAAAGGAGAACACCATCCGGAATAACATGGTCACCGGGAACGAGTACGGCATAGTCCTCGACGGCGCAGCCCGAAATAGCGTCCTGAAGAACTTTGTCTGCAAAAACGACGTCGGCATCTCCCTCTATTCCTCGGAGCGGTGCACCATCGTGGAGAACGAGGCCTGCAACAACACCTTCGGCGGCATCCTTCTCAGCAGGGCCAACAACAACACCATAAGGAACAACAACGCCAGCCAAAACAGGTGGGCTGGGATAATCCTCGGCGAGTGCAGCGACAACACCGTCTCCAACAACGTCGTCCGGCAGAACGACAATCAGGGGATATGGCTCCTCCGCTCCTCCGCCAACACCATCCGAGGAAACAGGGTGAGGTTCAACTACATCTTCGGGGTCCGTCTCCTATACTCCAGCAGAAACGCCATCACCAGCAACACGATAAGAAATAACCTCGACGGCGTCAGCCTGGAGAGCTCCAACGGGAACGTCCTCGCCGGAAACAACCTGAGCATCAACGAGTACGGGGTCTACGTCGACAACTCCTTCAACAATAGAATTTACATGAACAACCTCATCGGCAACAATAACGACGCCCATTCCTGGAACTCCACCAACTACTGGAACTCCACAGAGCTTTTGACGTATATTTACAACGGCGTTCAGTACAGGAGGTACGTCGGCAACTACTGGAGCGGCTACTTCGGACCCGACCCCTTCGGCGACGGCCTCGTGGACAGGCCTCACGCCGTATCGGGAAGGGAGAGGGACTATAACCCCCTGAAGAAACCCTCTGAGAATTACACCCTTCGGGGCTGAAGAGATGGTGAAGGAAAAATGAGGGAGGATGGGGGAGGGCCCCAAGCCCGGTCCTCCTCCCCTTAAGAGAACATCCTCATCGACTCGTCGACCCGGGGGAGCATCTCCTCGCCGAGGACCTTGTCGACGGCCCTCTTGAAGTCCTCCGGGGTGACGGCGGTTCCCCGCCGCCTTATGGCCATCATCCCCGCCTCGACGGCGATGGACTTGAGGTCGGCACCGCTCGCCCCCTCCGTCTCCTTGGCTATCACTCCCAGGTCCACCTCAGGGCTCATCTTCATCTTCGCAGTGTGGATCGAAAGGATGGCCAGGCGGCCGTCGAAGTTGGGCATGGGGATCTCGATGATCCGATCGAACCTCCCGGGCCGGAGGAGGGCGGGGTCCAGGATGTCTATCCTGTTGGTGGCGGCGATGACCTTGACGTCCCCCCTCGCCCTGAAGCCGTCCAGCTCCGCCAACAGCTGCATCATCGTCCGGTTCACCTCGGCGGACCCGGTGGTCCCGTCGTGGGTCCTGATGGATCCGACGGAGTCTATCTCGTCGATGAAGACGATCGCCGGGGCCTTGTCCCTCGCCATCTGGAATATGTCCCTGACGAGCTGGGCTCCCTCGCCTATGAACTTGTGGACGAGCTCGCTCCCCGACATGTGGATGAAGGTGGCCCGGGAGTGGTGGGCCACCGCCTTGGCTATGAGGGTCTTGCCGGTCCCGGGGGGTCCGAAGAGGAGGACCCCCTTCGGCGGCTCCACCCCGATCTCGGCAAAGAGCTCCGGCTGGGTGAGGGGAAGCTCGACGGTCTCGCTCACCTCCCGGATCTGGTCCTCCAGGCCCCCCACCTGATCGTAAGATACGGTGGGAGCCTCTATCAGCTCCATCGTCTTGGCCCTGACGTCCACGGACTTGTCCATGACCCTCACTATGGTCAGGGAGTTGTTTATCGCGACCCTGGTGTTCGGCTCCAGAGCCTCCATCATCTCCGGGGAGGTGGTGGTGATGAACTCCTGGTTGTTACCGTGCTGTCGGAGGAGGACGTAGTCCTCCCCCATCTCCACCACCGTCGCCAGGAAGAGGGGCATCCTCCGGAGGAGGGCGTTCTCTTTCTTCAGCCGCTCCTCTTCCCGCATGTACTTCTTGTTGGATATGAGGGTCTCTACGAGCTTGGCTCTGGTGTCCTCTTTCTCCATCCTGAGGGTCTCGATCTCCTCACTCAGGCGCTTGTTCTCGTTCTCCAGAGCTGTGATCCTCTTTAGATGTAATTCCTGAATCGACTCCTGATCTGGCGTAATTGTTGACTCAGTCATGTAAATAGTCGAATGCTCATTCAGGAATATAAATTGCACCCTCAGGAATAGGGCCGATATTATAAATGACCAACCCCGGCCGGCGGCGGTCTTCGCCGGATAATTTGCGCCGCGGGAGAGGGCGCCGCCGTAATTTTCGGAAGAGGATCACCGACGATTTGCCAGGTAAACCACGTCAATGAGCGTACTTCATCATCGAAGCTCCGGGGCAACCGATCGGAATATCAAGCTGGAGGTTCTGTAATATATTCGGGTGTTTTGATGATCGAGTTTGAGAAGTACAGACCTTTGACCTTCGAGGTGGTGGAGCGGAAGGGGCTGGGCCATCCCGACACCCTCGCGGATGGAATATCCGAGGCCATCTCGATGGAGCTATCGCGGGCCTACCTGGAGGAGTTCGGGGAGATCCTCCACCACAACGTGGACAAGGTCCTGATCACCGCCGGAAGGGTCGAGGTGGAGTTCGGCGGCGGCCGGGTCCTGGACCCGCCGACGGTGATCGTCGGGGGAAGGGCCACCCCGCCGGCGGGGGAGGATCTGGAAGGCCTCATCGCGAGGGTCGCCTCCGACCACCTAAAGCGGTCCCTCGCGAACCTGCTCGAGCACCGGGTCGACGCCAGGGTGAGGGGAGGGTCGCCGGAGCTCGTAAGCCTGATGAGGCGGGGGGCGAACGACACCTCGATCGGGGTGGGTTTTGCTCCCCTCAACCCCACTGAGGAGCTCGTCCTGGAGCTGGAGGAGAGGGTCCGGATGGTCCGGGGGGTCGGCGAGGACACCAAGGTGATGGCGGTGCGGATCCGCGATCGCCTGAACCTGGTGGTGGCGGCGGCGATCGTATCGAAGTTCGTCTCCTCGATGGAGGAGTACCGGGAGGTGAAGGAGAGGGTTCGGGAGACGATCGCCACGGCGGCAGACGCGGAGGTCGCCGTCAACGCCGCCGACGGAGGAAACAACATCTTCCTCACCCTGACGGGCTCCTCGATAGAGATGGGGGACGACGGCGCCACCGGCCGCGGAAACCGGGGGAGCGGCCTCATCACCCCCATGCGGCCGATGTCCATCGAGGCGATCGCCGGAAAGAACCCGGTAAACCACGTCGGCAAGATCTATAACGTCGTCGCCGGGAGGGCCGCCGCGGAGATCGCCGAGCTCGACGGCGTCGAAGAGGCGTACGTCACCCTGGTGAGCAGGATCGGCGCCCCCCTCACCGAGCCCCTCCTCAGGGCGGTGGAGATCAGGGGTGACGGGCGGCCGGACGGCGGCGCCGAGAGGAGGATCGAGGAGATAGTAGACCGGCACCTCCAGGGGATCGGAGACCTGGTGGAGGATTTCGTGGCGGGGAGGCTCCGGGTCTGCTAGAGATGTTCCGAGCAAAAACCGAGCGGCTGAGGCTGTAAAGAAGAGCCAGCTCTGGAGAGGGGCCCTAGCTCTTGCTCACTTCTTTCTTCGCCTGCTGGAGCCGCTGCTTTGCGGTGTAGCCGGTGGCCCGCTCCAGGAAGTCTCGAAATCTCTTGTTGGTGTCGAGGATAACCTCGTCGGTGACCCCGTCGGTGGACTCGGTGGTGACGAGGAGCTTCTTCCCCACGATCGAGACCTCGATGGACTTGAGGGCGCCGTAGCTGAGAAGAAGCCTACCGCCCTCCTCCCGGATCTCGGTGGGAAACTCCTCCTCCAGGGCCGATCTGATCCTCTCAAGCTCGGGGCCGAAGCCCCTCTTGAACGAGTATTCCATGGACCGGCCCTTCGTTTCATTCGATTATAGACCTTTCGAGCCGCACCTTCGAG
>Ga0334882_1005009_pt1 | contig 10714 bp, 6 predicted proteins | sample GraSluR1_MG_5_FD_207226 | JGI IMG/M metagenome (GOLD analysis project Ga0334882, IMG submission 207226) | Sludge microbial communities from methane-producing bioreactor in Wageningen University, Netherlands - Granular Sludge_15_04-R1 | ecosystem: Engineered > Bioreactor > Anaerobic > Unclassified... | reverse complement strand
GGGACCTCTACGACATCACCGAAGAGGCGGCGGCCTTCTTTTACCGGGAAACCGGAGAGCTTAGGATCAAACTTCCCCCGGAGATCCCTTCCTCCTCGTCCAGTGTTCCCGAGGCGGTGAAAATCATCGAAACACTGATGGAGAAGGGCCACGCCTACCGCCATGAAGGGGATATTTTCTTCGATCCCCTCACCTTTCCCGGATTCGGCAAACTTTTTGGCCTGGATATGAGCCGCTGGCCCGGGAAGCGGGTAAGGTTCCGCCGGGACACCTACAACGGCAACCGCTGGAACCGGGGAGACTTCATTCTCTGGCACGGTCACCGGGGGGAACACAACCACAGCTGGGACGCCTCCATCGGCAGGGGCCGGCCCTCCTGGAACGTTCAGGATCCCGCCATGATCATCAAGCACCTGGGGGAACAGGTGGATGTCAACTGCGGCGGTATCGATAACATCTATCGGCATCATGATTACAACATCGCCGTCATGGAGGCGGCCACGGGAAAGGAATACGCCCAGATATACCTGCACGGCGAGCATCTTATGGTGGAAGGAAAGCCCATGTCCAAGAGCCGGGGAAACATTCTATTCCCCGAAGATGTGTACCGCCAGGGGTACTCACCGGCGGAACTGAGGTTTTTTCTTACCGCCACCAGGCATTACCGGGAGAAACTGAATTATACCGCCGCCAGCATGGAATCCGCCGCCCGGCGCCTGCGCCATCTCAAGGACCTCATCGGTAAACTCCTGGATTCCCCTTCCGGTGACACAGCCGCAGAGGGTACCCGAAAACGGACGGCCCTGATTGAATCCCTGGAAAACCAGTTTCGTGACGCCCTGAATCAGGATTTGTTTCTGAAAAAAGGGATAGACCGAACCGGGAAAATACTGGAAAATATCTATAACCTTGCGCCCGGTGGCCTGGGGAAAGAAGAGAAGCCTGCACTGAAAGGCCAGCTGGCCCGGATCGACTCGGTGGTCCAGTGCCTGCTGGATTAAATTTAAGGAGACTGCCATGAAACATGCTTTCACGAACCTTATCACCTTCGTCTGGGTCAAGGACCTGGAAAGAGCCAGGAAGTTCTATACCCAGACCCTGGGGCTCTCAGTGGTTTTTGATTCCCAGGGCTGGGTGGAACTGTCCATACCGGGCACCGCCAATTCCTTCCTGGCCCTGAATCGCTGGGCTGAAGCCGCCCCCATCCCGACGAACGAATTCATCACCTTCGGTGTGGCGGACCTGAAGGATTTTCACGCCCGGCTGACCCGGGACGATGTCCATTTTAAAGGCGATTTTGTTGACTTTCCCGAAGAGGGGCTGAAGATGTTTAAATTCTTTGATCCCGACGGGAATGTTCTTACCGCCAGCCAGGCGGACGCCTGATTATTTAAAGAGTGATTACAGCCCCGGAGATTTTTCTCCGGGGTTATTCTTCCTTTAATTTCAGAAGTTCGTCCCTGACCAGGGCGGCCTTCTCGAACTCCAGATTCTTCGCCAGTTCCAGCATCTCCGCCTCAAGCGCCTTGATGAGGGCCTTCTTTTCTTTCGGAATGAGGATGTTGTAACTGTTCTTGAGAAGTTCCACCGAAACCGCTTCGGCTTTTTTCTTCTCTTCTTTCCTGCGGACCAGAATGTCACTCACCGCCTTTTTGATGGTCTGGGGAGTGATGCCGTGCTCGGTGTTGTAGGCCTCCTGGATGGCCCGTCGTCGATCGGTCTCCTCGATGGCGGCCCGCATGGCATCGGACTCCTTGTCGGCATACATGATGACCTTGCCGTTCACATTCCGGGCAGCCCGGCCTATGGTCTGGATCAGGCTGGTGGCGGACCGGAGGAAACCGATCTTATCGGCATCCAGGATGGCGATGAGAGAAACCTCGGGAAGATCCAGCCCTTCCCGCAGGAGGTTAATGCCGATAAGGACGTCGATGGCGCCGATTCTCAGGTCTTTCAGAATTTCCACCCGCTCGATGGTTTCCACCTCGGAGTGAAGGTACTGAACCTTCAACCCCATGCCGGAAAAATAATCCGCCAGTTCTTCGGCCATTTTTTTTGTCAGGGTGGTTACCAGGGTCCTTTCTCCCGCAGTTATCCTCTGACGGATCTCTCCGTAGAGGTTTTCGATCTGCCCCGGGGTGGGCCGCACTTCGATTTCAGGATCCAGGAGCCCCGTGGGGCGAATCACCTGCTCCACCATGATTTCGTTTTTCCGCATCTCCTCCTTGCCGGGGGTGGCGGAAACAAAAAGGGTGGTGCCGATGAGGCTCTCGAACTCGCCGTAGTAGAGGGGCCGGTTATCCAGGGCCGAGGGGAGGCGGAATCCGAAATCCACCAGATTCTTCTTCCGGGACCGGTCGCCTTCGTACATGGCGCCGATCTGGGGGATGGTAACATGGGATTCGTCGATGACGGTGAGGAAGTCTTCGGGGAAGTAATCGATCAGCACCGCCGGCCGCTCCCCCGCTTTCCGGCCCGACAGGGGCCGGGAGTAGTTCTCGATTCCCGAACAAAACCCCATCTCTTCCATCATTTCCAGGTCGTATTCGGTGCGGCTCTTCAGCCGCTGGGCCTCCACCAGCTTCCCCTGCCCCTCCAGTTCTTCCAGCCGCTCTTCCAGTTCCTGCCTGATCCCCGCCAGGGCACCCTGAAGCTGGTCTTCGGGCATGACAAAATGCTTGGCCGGGTAAACCGTGCAGGTGTGCATCTCTTCCAGGGTTTCCCCGGTGATGGTGTGGATCCGGCGGATCCGCTCGATCTCTTCCCAGCCCACCTCGATCCGGTATGCCTCCTTCATGTAGGCGGGCTGGATCTCCACCACATCACCCCGGACCCGGAAGCTTCCCCGCTCCAGCACCGCATCGTTCCGCTCGTACTGAAGGGATATGAGTTTCCGGGAGATGGAGCCCGGGTCGGCGGTCATCCCCACGTGGAAGAGACCCCGCATTTCCCGGAAAAACTCAGGACTCCCCAGGCCGTAGATGCAGGAAACGGTGGCTACAATGATCACATCCTGCCGTTCCATCAGGGCCGAGGTGGCGGAGAGCCGCATCCGGTCGATTTCCTCGTTAATGGAGGAATCTTTCTCGATATAGAGATCCCGGGAGGGCACGTACGCCTCGGGCTGGTAGTAATCGTAATAGGAGACAAAGTATTCCACGGCGTTTTCGGGAAAGAACTCCTGAAACTCCCGGTAGAGCTGGGCCGCCAGGGTCTTGTTGTGACTGATCACCAGGGTGGGCTTCTGGACCCGTTCGATCACCTTGGCCACGGTGTAGGTCTTCCCCGAACCGGTGACCCCTTTCAGGGTCTGAAACTTCTTCCCTTCAAGGATACCCTGGCTGAGGGCTTCGATGGCGGGACCCTGATCCCCGGAAGGCTCAAAATCGGAAACAACGTGAAATTCCATGGCTAGTTCAGGGCTATGCCCGCGGGCCGCCGGATCAGGGGGACATCGATTTTGACGGTCCGCCGTCCCCGTACCACCGCAACGGTCACCACGTCACCGGGTTTGGTGTTCTGCAGGGCATTGAAGAGATCCGACAGGGTGGCGATTTTCATATCGTTTATCCCTACAATGATGTCACCTCCCAGGTAAATGGTATCCCGGCCGTACCGCACGGGATTCCGCTGGTCTCCTCCCTGGAGCCCCGCCTTCTCCGCCAGGCCGCCGGAAGCCACACTGGAAATGAGGAGCCCATGGGTAACCGTGAGCCGGGCGTAACGGACAATATTGGCATCAAGCTGGACGGGGATCACATCGAGCCATCCCCGGATGACCATGCCGTGTTCGATGAGCTCGGGAACCACCTTCTTGGCGGTGTCCACGGGGACGGAAAAACCGATCCCCACAGAACCTCCGCTGGGAGAAAAAATCATGGTATTAATGCCGATCATTTCACCCCGGCTGTTCAGCAGGGGCCCCCCGGAGTTTCCGGGATTGATGGAGGCATCGGTCTGGATCATATCGTTAATGATCAGGTTGGTGGAGGTTTTCATGGGCCGGCCCACCCCGGATATGACCCCGGTGGTCAGGGTGCGGTCATACCCGAAGGGATTTCCAATGGCCAGGACCTTTTGGCCGATCCGCAGATTATCGGAAATGCCAAAGGGAACGGTGCGCAGTCTCTTCCCGGCGGGATCGAATTTCACCACCGCCAGATCGTTTTCCGGATCCTTCCCTATCACCTCTCCCTGAAACTGACTGCCGTCATGAAGGTTCACAAAGACCTTGTAGGCATCCTGGACCACGTGATAGTTGGTCAGCACATAGCCCCTGGTATCGATGATGGAACCCGACCCGGTGCCCCCTTCGCTGGGGACCGGTTCAAGAAACCAGTTGAGCCTGAGGGTCTCGGTGGAGATATTCACCACCCCTTCGTTGACCGACTCATAGATTCTGATGTTTTCCAGTTCGTCGGCGCTGTATCCGTCTTCCCAGTTCACCGGTTTGAGTTCGTCGGGAGTTTTCGGGCTGGTGACGAGCTGAAAGACCGTCGTTTCGCCCTTATCAGTTTCTCCGATCCCGGAAGCTGAAGCCTCCTGGGGTATCCTCACCAGCCCGAACCCCAGGGCCAGGGCGAAAACGAGAACTACGCTGGAGAGGGCCACTATAATCAGCTGCCCCCGGCTGTATAACCGCATACCACCTCCCGGTCAATTGTCTTAAAAAATAATATAACAAAAATCAGGCCCGGGGAAAATGGGGACGCCCCCTTTGGGGGGAAAGAAGCGGTAAAAACAGGGGGTTAAAGCGGCAGGGTAAGAAACTCCTTGACCAGCCAGGGGTCAAACTGCCGGCCCCCTTCACGCTCCAGTTCGGCCAGCGCTTCTTCACGCGTTTTAGGAGGAGCATAGATTCTGCCTGTAATCATCACATCGTAGGAATCTATGATGCTGACGATACGGCAGAGCCGGGGCACTTCTTTACCCTTAAGACCCTGGGGATACCCCTTCCCGTCCCAGCGTTCATGATGGCCCAGAATCAGCTCGGCGATGGGGGAGAGCTCCGGAGAAGCCTTGGCGATACGGTATCCGGTTTCGGGATGCCTGGTGATCTCTTCCCATTCTTCGGGATCGAGTTTTTCGGTTTTCATGAGAATATGCCGGGGCACGGCGATTTTTCCCATATCGTGCATCACCGAAAGAAGATTCAGGTCCGCCTGTTCACTGTCGCTCAGTTTAAGATGTCTGCCGAAGAGTTTCGCCAAAGCCACCACCCGGTCCACATGGGTTTCCGTTTCGATACTCTTCTCAAAAAGCGTTTTCTTCAAAGAGCCTATGATGGCGCTGCGGACCGACCTCTCATCCATCAGTTTTCGACGGTACATCCGGTCTTCCGCCTCTTTAATCACCAGATCGATGGGAACTTCCTCGATAACTTTGGTGGCGCAGCCCAGGGCGATACTGGGACGAATAGGCTCGCGTTCCTTCTCCTGGCAGGCTGCCAGGATTCTGCTGCTGATAAGGTTGGCGGTGGTTTCCGATGTTTTGGGAAGCAGGATGATGAATTCGTCTCCCCCCCATCGGGCGATAATATCCTCTTCCCGGCAATTCTTCCTGAGGATCTCCGTGATTATCTTGAGAAGCCGGTCCCCCGCCTGATGACCGAAAACATCGTTGGAAAGTTTAAGCCCGTTCACGTCACCCATGAGAATCGACAAGGGAAGCTGCCTTACCGTATCAAGACGGCGGAGTTCTTCCTTGAAGTAGGCCCGGTTGTAGACGCCGGTCAGTGAATCGTGGAAGCTCAGAAAGTGAACCTGCTCCTGGGCCTTATGACGGTCCAGGGCTCCCACGATGATTTCCGCAATCAGCTGCAGCCCCCCCAGCACATCGGCGGTCCAGTCGGGCCTGGGACTGTCGGCATCGAGAACCAGGCAGCCTTCAGAACGGTCTTCGTGAAGCAGGGGAACCGCCAGAAGGGCCTGAACCCCGTATTTTTTAAAAATCTCCCCCTCCCTGACCGAAACCTCATCGATTTCCCTTTCACAATTCAGGCATACCCCCGCCCCCCTGAAGATAAGCGAGGAAAAGTGGGGGGTCATTTGTTCCTGCTCCCCGTGCCAGGGATCCGGCCCGCCCTGAAAGGGGCTCGCGTCCCCGGCGGTACAGAGACAGCTGCCCGGCGTTTCCAGCTCCGAATTATTGTAAAAATAGAGATAACAGCGGCGGGCGAGAAAAAACTGTTTGAGCTCCTTCAGAGTAGCTTCGAGGGCCTCATTTAGCTTTGAGAAGGGGGTTTTCACGAACCGAGTCGATATGGCCGTGGCCAGAGATTCGGATTTAATCCGCCTCTCCAAGTCCAAAAGCAGTTCTTTCTGAGGGGTTATGTCCTGTACGGTGCCCCGCACCTTCACGGGCTTGCCCTCGCGATACTCCACCCGGCAGCGGTCATGGAACCAGCGGCGCCCCGAGGGAAGGGCGATGGGATAGATTTTTTCGTAAAACTCTTTCTTCTCTGCAAAGGTTTTTTTGATCAGCTCCTCATGCTGGATTCTCTCTTCCCGGGACAGCATATTCAGGAAAACATCACCGGAGGGTTGAAAGGATCGGGGCTCATAACCCAGGAGACGGAAGTTCTGATCCGACCAGTGAAGGACCCCGGTCTCAACCTCCCAGATCCAGTCGCCCATACGGCCGATCTTCTGAGCCTCCATGAGCTGTTCCTCACTCTGTTTGAGCGCTTCTTCTGCCCGATACCGCCGGGTAATGTCCTGACCGATGGACTGGTATTCCACAAGATTTCCCCGGTCATCAAAGATGCCCTGGTCGATCCAGTGGTACCAGCGAATTTCTCCCGTATCCATGGGGATGGGGTTATCAATCTCAACCTGGGGATTATCCACGGTAATGGTCTTAAAAAGTTTCTTCAGTTCTTCATGGTATTCGGGAACCACAAAATCCAGAAGGCTTCGGCCCTGGGCTTCCTTCAGGGTAACACCGTAATGAGTCAGACAGGTCCGGTTCATGTAGGTTATCCTCAGATCAAGATCACAATAACTGATGATGAGGGGAGAACTGTCGATGAGACGGTGATAACGATAATTATCGTCAATGGCCTGAGATTCAAGAAGCTGGTCGGTATTTTTTAAGTTCACTCCGTCTTTTATAAACCGAAACGGGAAAAACCTCAATGATAATTAAAACCACTTAGTAATCTCCCTTTTGGGTAAGGACCTATCTGGATAAAACGCATTTTATCAGGGACCATGCCAGTAGAAATCGGCATCGCCGTAACGGCGGTGCTGAAATGCTTCCAGGATATGCTCCCGCCCGATGGAGCCGCCCCCCTGAAGATCTGCTATGGTTCTGGCAACCCTCAGGACCGACCCCATGGCCCGGGAAGAGAGGGATAACTTTTTCAGAGCCGACAGGAAGGTTCGTTCCACCTCCGGTTCCAGCTCACAGTACAAGGCAAGGCGCCCCGGAGGAATCCGGGCGTTTCTCTTGAAGGTTTCCCGGTCATAGCGAAACTCCTGCCGGGAAAGGGCTTCGGCAACCCGCCTCCTGATCTCTTCACTCTTCTCTCCCCGGGGTCCGGTATACTCCCCCGGTGTCAGGGGGCCCACGGGAATTCTCATATCGATCCGATCCATTAAGGCGCCCCCGATCTGTTTCCAGTAACGGCGAATCTCCTGGGGAGAGCAGACACACACACCCTTCGCTTTACCCAGGTTCCCGCAGGGACAGGGGTTGGCCGTAAGAACAAGCTGAAACAGCGCCGGATACCAGAGGGTGCGGTCCGCCCGGGCCAGGTTTATCCGGCCTGTCTCCAGGGGTTCCCGGAGGCTCTGCAGCAGGTTTTTCCGGAACTCCGGAGCCTCGTCAAGGACCAGAACCCCGCGATGGGCCAGACTCACCTCCCCGGGAAGGATCCCCTTGCCCCCCCCTACCAGCCCCTCCATGGAAGAGGAGTGGTGGGGCATCCGGCAGGGAGAGTGACGAATCAGCCGGCCGTCTCCCCTAAGCAGCCCTGCCACCGAATAGATGCGGGTGACCTCCAGGGCGGCGGCGGCGGTTAAAGGCGGGAGAATAGAGGGAAGACTTCGGGCGGCCATGGTTTTTCCACACCCGGGAGGGCCGAAAAGAAGAACATGATGCCCCCCTGCCGCGGCCACCTCGATGGCCCGCCGCATCACCGCCTGGCCCCGGATATTGCCGAAATCCTCCCAGTCCTGATCATCAGGAAAGGAGGAGGAGGAAGAGGTTGTATACGGCTCCGGTTCAGATCCCCCATCCCGGGGATCCCCCAGACGATGAAACAACTCAGGCAAATTCCCCAGATGATCAATTTCAAATACCCTGGGACCTTTTATGATCTTTGCTTCTTCCAGATTTGCCCGGGGGACAATAAAAGCGGATATCCCTTCTGCCCTGCCCTTGGCCACCGCCGAAAGAACCCCTGAAACCGGCCTCACCAGACCAGTCAGCGTCAATTCACCCAGGAGCATGAGCCGCAATTCCGGCCAAAGAGGAAGAACCCGGGCCCGAAGGAGAATCGCCGCCGCCAGAGAGAGGTCGAACCCGGCGCCCTCTTTTCTCACCCCGGCGGGGGCCATGTTGATCAGAATCCGGCCCGAGGGAAAATCCCACCCGCTGTTTCTCACCGCCGCCCGCACCCGCTCCCGGGCTTCCCGTACCGCCGAATCGGGGAGGCCCACCACCTCCAGCCCCGGTATTCCCCGTCGGATATCCGCCTCCACAGACACTACCAGTCCTTCATAACCCATGGGAGCATAACTGTAGATTTCCATACCGCCTCCTGGAAGGTTTTACCCCGAAGCGGAAGGAGATGCTTCAAATGACAGGAAAATATTGTTCGATATTCAGAGGAATCGGGCCATCTCCTGCTTCACCAGGGAGTCGCACCGTTCATTCTGCACATGTCCCGCATGGCCCTTCACCCAGAACCACTCCAGCGGGAGCCCCCGGGTCAGGGCGTAGAGCTCCTGCCAGAGGTCCTGATTTTTCACCGGCTGTTTCGATGCGGTTTTCCAGCCGTTCCTTATCCAGCCCTGGATCCACTGGGTGATACCGTTTTTGACATACTGAGAATCGGTAGATACCCGCAGAGGCCGGCCCTGCCAGCCGGGGGTGTCCTTGACATCCTGAAGAGCCGAAATAACGGCAGTCAACTCCATCCTGTTATTGGTGGTATCTGCGGTGCCGCCGGACCGCTCTTTGACAGATCCCCCGTCGATAAGAACATAGGCCCAGCCCCCGGGGCCGGGATTTCCCGAACATCCACCATCGGTAAAAATTTCAATTTCCTGCATATTTCCGCCTAAAGTTCCCGTACCGGAGTCCGAGAATAAATTAAGGGGGGGTTACACCCTCCCGCCCTAAGATATAAACGGTATGCGCAAACGTCCAGGCATACCGTTTTTTTTTGCGTCTAAACCATTTTACTGTAACAACTTATTATTCATGTAACCAAAATTATAACAAATTCAATTGCCCTGTCCATTGGTCGATGGCATGATAATTAATACAGGTTATTGGAGATAATGCCAAGGTGCTAGAAAAATTCACCTAATTTCTACACTTTAGGTTAGTAATCATTGCCACATATCACCTCTCGTTTACTTGAGCCATTGTCCTATGAACTCAATACTAATCGTCCATAATCTGCTTCGTACATCGCATCACCACAGCGTTCCAGGAGCACTGCTCACATCCTTCTCATCACGTCGATAAAATCACTCAGAGACCATGCTTCCTGGAGAGGATTCTGGTCAAATACCATCATATAATCAAACTGATCCCCGGATCGTAACGCCCACTCCTTGCCCAGCTTATTCTTCATGGTAGAATCCGAATTGTCGCGATCGTCTCCCTTTGTCTCAACAACCACCAGCTTTCCACTTTTTGTCACAACGAGGAAATCCGGGTAGTGGTTGATGAAAGCGTTGATCTTAAACTCCTGACGCTCAATGTTGCGGTGCCAGAACTGGACAGAATCAAGGTTAGCCACTTCGTTGATCACCTGATGTTCGAAGGAGTTTATATCACCTTCTTTCTCATACAATGCGCGGGGGATACCTGCTCGTGTATGTGTTGGAGCTATCCGATTAGGAAACTTCCAGTTTTGTTTAAGGACCACTTCACCTGTAGATAGTGACTTCCGAAAAGCCTGTTCCGCATATTGCCGCACATGGGAATCGATCTTGAGCAGAATCCGATTGACATAATCACCGGGACGCTGCTTTAAATCTTCAAGCTGATCCGAATTCAGATTCTCAAGCACCCGCTGCACAAAGAGATTTAGATCTTTGTCGACCAGAAAATCCTTTCGTCTATACACTTGCATGATCCTCGAAGAAACTTCTCTCTTTAGATCATCAACCGGGAGTTTACGCAGGTAGTCGACGAACTCTTTGTAAAATTGATCATCAGTACTTATCCTCTTGTACTCCGGACTCGCAAGACCATCGCCTTCATCGAGATCAATCTTGTACACACGACTCGCTGTCATACTGAAATCTATCTGCGTGTCTTTATCTGCAAGTTTAAAGCCTGACAAGAGATGGATTCGATCGAGAAGGGTCTCAGCTGTATCATTATCAAATACTAGACTGCCGGGGATCTTAAAAAAGAACTGCGGCAGGGTGATACCAGTCGCAACATCATGATACTGCTGCTTCATGACGTAACCGCTTTGCCAATTCGTTTCCGTACCGAGACGATCGAACACACCCGTGCCTCCCGTGGG
>Ga0334882_1005008_pt1 | contig 10714 bp, 15 predicted proteins | sample GraSluR1_MG_5_FD_207226 | JGI IMG/M metagenome (GOLD analysis project Ga0334882, IMG submission 207226) | Sludge microbial communities from methane-producing bioreactor in Wageningen University, Netherlands - Granular Sludge_15_04-R1 | ecosystem: Engineered > Bioreactor > Anaerobic >... | reverse complement strand
CCTGAAGATTTTAAAAAAAACGGCTTTTTATTCAAAATAGGTGTGGGTAGGCTATAAGGAGGGAAAAAGAGGAAAAAGTTTTATGGAGTAGGTGTAAAATGAAGAAAAATACCTGTCTTGCGTAGTAAACGAAGTAAAATATGGGTGGGTAAGCCAAGCCTCGAACAGCGTATCCCTTGTTAGGTGATACAACAAAAATTTTATCTGCAGACCATATAAATCATGCTACCGTAAGGTGCCTCATAGGTAAAAAAACTTGAATTTCCTTTTAACAAAACAGCAAGACCATTATCCTTATTTAGAACAACTGTGCTGATAGCCTTTTCGTTAAACCAAACAGCCATAAGCTTGTTTTTGTCATTTTGAACGATTATAAAATCATCTCCCTCGGTAAAACCTGCGGAGACACTAGCACTAGTTTGTAAGACAAGAGTTTCTTCGTCTTTGATACTCATAGCAACTTTGTCTGTTCCTTTGTTAACAGAACCTTCTATACCATTGGTGAGATATTCTTCGGGACTACCTATTAAGTTAGATGATAGCAATGATTCGCAGGCGAACGAAGTGTTATTTGCAACACTATTAACGTATGGGAAAGGTATTTTCATGCTATTACTGACGGGGTTATTGCCACTCATAAAAATGTATCCACCAAACGCAGCAGCGAGAATGACCACAACGACAAAAATCCATTTTTTCAATTTTCCCTGCGTTTGTTTCTTTTGATTGTCCATTTTGCCTTTCTGCCTACCAAATACTATTTTATTTCCGCCACTTAGTTCATCTTTCAAAGAGTATATTAATTATCATTTATTTATATTCAAATTAATCACTCTTCCATTCTCATCCCTGACCTGATCTTGACTAGTTTGATCATCACTATTGTTTTGTTCTGACGAATTGTCACTGCTTTCATTACTTTCTAAATCTTCTACTAAATCAGTGAAAGCATCTTTATTTCTACTCATATATTTAGCATTATATTACATTAAGCGAATAAATCAATACTCTGTTTTTCGTCTGGTTTAAAAGTGTATTTGTTATTTAAATAATCTTCAATTTTCAAATTGAAGTTGATCAAATTTGAATTAAATAAACAAATTATTTCTTCAGGTTCGAGTGAGGTGTTGATTCGCGCACTCTTTAGGACAAACCCCTTTTCCACGAATTCTTTGAATGGACTTTGTAGCGTATAGGTCAAGATTTTTTGCCCATCAATTACAAGGTTCGAGTATACTCTTTCCAGTAGAAAATTTAGCTCGTCAATAGTGGTAGCTTTATCGAATCGATAGGGTATTTCTTGCATAAGTTCGAGAAATTTTTCATAGGAGATATAGTCTCAATTCTAATTGTTTACACTCAAGCTATTTTTTAAATCAATATCTATCCAATTACTACGGTTTTAAATTTCGACTTAATACCCATTTTTATCATTATTGAGCTTTTAGGTAGCTTAAAAAAACCAGCTACTAGCTTTATCACCATTTTATTAGCTTTTCCTTCTATAGGAAGCTCAGTCGTTTCCACTACTAGATATTTCTCCTTTTCAGGCAAGGAAACTTTTTCCCAATAAACCTTATTTTGTTTTTTATTTGGTTTAACCATCACTTTATAAGTTTTCATCTTTAGGAACTATTTATTTTTAATTAAAGCTACTTAGTTTGTTGTAATCAATATTTCAAATTCTCCACTCGCTATCTAGATTGCTTTAAGTTGATATGGCGATTCACTTTTCACCTTTTTCCACTTTTTCCACCACACTCTTACAATATAGGTATTGACCTTTATCAAAAATTTGATTGGCTAGTTCTGTTTCTTTCGTCGCTTCAGCTAATTGAAATGCTCCTAAGACTTTATTGCCCTGAGTAGCTAATTGCTGAAAATTTTCATTCAGACTTGCGACAAACTGATTGACTTTATTTTGGTCAAAATCTAATTCTTTTGTCTTTCCATTTAGACTCGCCAACGGCACACTTACGCATGATCTTAATTCTTCTCTCATAAAATAATGATAGCCAAAAAAAACTACTGTGGCTATTAAAACTATCTGCAAAATCCATCTAGCTAAATTCATTTTAATTAACCTCCGCTCTCGTCAGTACTAAAATGTTTCATAGGATTAGTAATATATGTGTCATCATCATAAATCCTCTTGCTTACCCAACTCACAATAATATAAGTGCTAGCTACTAAAAACAGCCCAAAAATAGTCCAACCAATCTTTTGTATTTCTTCATAAAAAGCTGCTGGATCTTTAGTATTATTAATTATCTTAATTCCACCTACAATTATTTTAAATAATAGCCAAGCTCCTGCCACCGCAATTACGAATTTTATCGTTGCATTAACAAAGTCAACAATGGCTGTCTCACCCCATTGGTCAGCTCCAGGAGTTATTTTCACCTCACCAAATGGATCAGATGTTTGAGCCCGCACTACTTTTGCATTAGGCATTATGCCCGACAGTAAGAATAAAAAACTAAAAATCTGCAAAGCGATTACAAAAACAACTATTTTTTTTATTTTGTTTTTCATAATTACAAACCCGTATTAATTGATCCGTCTACTCCAATTATGGTTAGAACCAATCTCCAAATTGCATAAGAGGCTGCCACCACTATCATTCCAATTATTGAAAACATTATTTTGTTTCTCGAACTCTCTAATTTGCCTTTGTCTCCACCAGAAGTAATAAATCCAATTCCGCCCGCAATTAAAAACATAAAACACGCCACCGCCGCAACAAAAAACAACACTGTCGTCACCCAACTCACTAATGCCGCCCAATCACACACTCCCCCAGGACAAATACTACCATCTTTTATCAGTATGTTTGTTCCTTCCCCAATATTTTTACCCAACAGACTTGTTCCTTCCGCTTGTGCATTTTTAATTAACATCATATTCTTTTTCTCCTGTGTATTACTCTGGCAATTGCTTTATTGGTTCAAGCAATGACTCTGGACTACCAAATAATTGCATTCCCACCCAACTCACGATCATGTAGGCAGAAGCAATAATTAATATTCCAATCGTCCCCCACATTATTGCTTTCATGCCCTCATAAAATTGAGCTGGATCTTTACTATTAGTAATTATTTTAATACCAGCTAAGATAATTTTAATAAAAAAAAATGCTACAGCTACTGCCACCATAAAAGCAATAAAAGCAGCTACAAACTTTACTGGACCTCCATCCTGCAATCTCCCCCAAACCCCTTGAATCCCATCTGGAGCAGGAATTATCCCAATTTCCGCACTCACTCCACTAATAGCTGTCAAGTTTAATAAAAAAAACATTAAAAATACAATTAATTTTTTCATTTTCATCCTAACGGCATAGTAATTTTAGTTAATTTACCAACTATCTCTACTATCCAGTAAGCCGCAAACATCAAAACTAAACCAATTATTCCAGTTGTTAGATACTGTTTAGAATCTGCCAAGATTTTTTTCTTATCATTGGCAAAAGCAATCTTAAAGCCATAAAACAAAATCAAAAAGAAAAACACCACTCCTCCAAAAATGAATAATAGCCTAGTTGTTAAATAAACTAATGTTGCTGGATTACGATAAATATTCTTTACTGGTTGACCTCCAGTGCTAATTAAAAAATTATCAAAAAAATCAAATCTTTTGCCCAATTCTTCCGTTGGTGCGCCAGTCGGTTTATCCCCAGAACCACCAGGAGTATCTGGAGGAGCTGGAGGATCTTCAGCAGCTCCGATCAATGACAATGGATTAACTATCATCAAGCACGTCAACAACGTTGCTAACAAAAAAGACTGAATCTTGTTTTTACTCAATGACATATCACTAATTATACACCAATTTTTGCTAAAATGCTGATATAATAATAGTCTTATGTCGCAATTTAATGAGCCAATTTCACTCTCAGCTTTAAGAAAAGGAGACAATCAGACAGTTTTAGCTTGGTACAAATTTTATCAGCCCAAACTTTCGGCTTTTATTGCTCGGCGAGTCAGCCATCAGCCAGACATTGAAGAATTAACTCAAGAAACCTTCATCAGTTGTTTACGAAATTTGCCTAGTTTTTCTCATCGCAGTCGTCTGTGGACTTGGATGTGTGCTATTGCTAAGCACGAGATAGGGGACTATTATCGCAAGCGTTATGCCAAAAAAGTCTTAAAACTCTTGCCTTTGAGCGACTGGTTTTTACCTAATTTTAGTCAATCAACCGACCAAGTCAACACTTTCGAAACTGAACTAGCAAATGATTTAAATGAAAAAATGGATCATGTTTGGCAAAAAATTGGTCATTATTACCAAGAACTTTTACAACAAAAATACCTTGACAAACTATCAGTTGCTCAATTAGCTCGTGCGCGCGGCAAAACGCCCAAAGCCATTGAAAGCGAATTGTATCGCGCGCGTCAAGCTTTTAAAAATGCTTATCAAGAAATTGACGATTAATTGTTATGCAAGAAAAAAAGTTTATCGCCAAGCTTCGTCAAACTGCTAGAGAGCAAGCCTTATTTCCACCTTCGCATAACCGTTTAACTGCTTTTTTTTGGCAATATGCTTGGCAGATTTGGCTCTTTCTAGCCATTTTTAGCGCTCTTATTTTCGAATTCTGGTGGGGGAGATGCTGATGTTAAAATTACAGCTCTTCAAAAAAATTATTTTTCTCGTCTATCTTCACCTAAAAACTTCATTAGGTTTATTGCTGCATCCGTATCAGACGATGCAGTCATTATTTCTCAAAAAATCATTTTTAATTTTTACTTTCACCCCAGTATTTTATTATGTCGCTGCCACTCTTATTTGGCGACTCTTTTTACGCTCCATGGCTCTTTATTTTTTTTCTGCCACCTGTCCTTTAATGATTTTTAAAACCACGATTGCTTTTTTTGCTTTTTATTGGCAAGCTTCATTGCTTTATTTATTTTTTAAATTCAAAACTCACCTCCAAGAAAGGCACTCATGACCAATCAATTAACTCATCTCGCTCTTATTCCTGATGGTAATCGTCGCTGGGCTAAGGCACACAACTTACCAGTTCTTATGGGTCACCGTCGCGTGATGGAAAAAGTTTTCCCCGCTCTGGTTAAAAAATGTTTAGATCTTGAAATTAAATATTTTACTATCTGGGGTTTTAGCACTGAGAACTGGAGTCGTTCGCAAGAAGAAGTCGAAGGCTTATTCAAATTATTTAATTTATTTTTCGAAAAGTTTGGTCAAAAACTTTTAAAAGAAGGCGTCCGTATTACTTTTATTGGAAAAAGGGAAGGTTTGGACGAGCGGTTTAATCAAATCATTAACCGCTGGAGTGAATTAACTCAAGCCAATGAAAAATTAGTTTTAAATATCGCTTTTAATTATGGCGGTCATGATGAAATAATTAGAGCCATCAATCAAATTTTAAACGAATCTAACCAAAAAGTTATCACTGAAGATGACTTTACTAATTACTTGGACACAAGTCGAAACGGTCTACCTGCTCCAGATCTAATTATTCGCACCAGCGGTGAGCAAAGACTTTCTGGCTTTATGAGTTGGCAATCTGCCTATAGTGAATTATATTTCAGTCAGAAAATGATGCCAGATTGGAACGAAGAGGATTTACAAATTGCTTTTGATGACTTTCACGCCCGTCAACGCCGTTTTGGCAAATGATCGTCCATTTGACATCAGCCTATTGTTTTGCTATAATCACTCTATATGAAAAAAACGGCTCACCAGCCCAATCTCTCAGCCCTCTGTTTAATTATTAGTTTACTCTTTTGTTTATTTTTTTCTTCACCTTCATTAATTAATGCTCGTCGTTTTTCTCCTTTCTCCATGCCTGTTGGAGCTACTACCACCATTAATGGTCGGGAAGTGATTAAAGTTACCACTACTGGCAAATTTGTTGATTTAGCTAAATGGAATGCTTTGGGTAATACTACCATGCAAGGTTGGGACGATTGCGCTTCCTTAACTACTCCCACTGGCACTAATTTCACCCAAGGACCAATTTTAACTGACATTAGAGATGGTAAACAATATGAAATTAGAAAATTCGCAGATGGTAAATGCTGGATGGTCGACAATTTAATGTATGGTGGCGACACTGATGCTTGTGCTGGCAAATCCACTTTTGCTGGTAATGGTTCTGCCACGCCCTCTAATCAGTTTGGTGCTGGCACTTACGGCGATTGTCGCGATCCTCGCGTTGGCGGCTCTGCTCCCTGTACAGCAGGCTCCACTACCTGTGGTTATTACTATAACTGGCAAGCAGCCATGCAGCATTCTACTGCTTATTACAATACTACCTATACTGGTCCGACCACCAATGTCCAAGGGCTTTGTCCCGAAGGGTGGCGTTTGCCCACTAGTAATACTGGTGGAGACTTTGCTGTTTTTTATGCTGCCATTGGTTCACCAATACCTGATTTGTGGAAAGGATCCTTTTCTGGACTCTGTAGTTTGTCCGGTAGTGTATATTACCAAAGTAGCAATGGTTATTGGTGGAGTAGTACTCCTAGTTCAGCCTTAAACGCCTATCATATTAATTATAATATGAGTAGTGTCGTTCCAAGTGATAATGGTAATAAAAACTATGGGTTTAGCATACGCTGCCTCAAAAACTAACCATAAAAAACCCGAAGCTAGCTAGGGGAGAGCAGCTTAATTTTTTTATCACTAGTAATACTTTCTCTTCTCTTCTTTTATGCCAAAATTAACCACCAATAAAAACCATTAAATATAATAAATATATTATAGGTCAATTAATTTCTAATAAAATTGGGGCATGATCGCTCCCCATTATGTCACTCAAAATTTCACACTTACTAATTTTTGGTAATAATGCTTTTGAGCAAAAAAAGTAATCAATCCGCCAACCCACATTTCTCTCTCTCGCTTTAGTTTTATAATCCCACCACGAATAATCAACTTCATTGGGATGAAATTCACGCCAAACGTCTGTTAAACCGCTATTCACTACTTCATCCAACCACGCTCGCTCTTGTGGTAAAAAACCAGTATTTTTACTATTTTCCTTCGGTCTCGCCAGATCAATCTCCTGATGAGCCGTATTAACATCACCCATGAAAATCACTGGTTTTTCTTTTTCTAACTCTTTCACGAACTGCAAAAATTTCTGATAATAATTCATTTTATATGCTAGTCGCTCAGGCCCCATCCCGCCATTAGGAAAGTATACATTTAATAAAAAAAACTCTTCTAATTCCAGCAAAACAGCTCTGCCTTCCGCTGACAATATATTGGGTAATTCTCTTCTTTTAGCCTCTACATTTTTTACCAAACACAATGTTCCAGCGTAACCAGCTCTTTCACCCAAAGACCAATACTCTCCATAGTCTGTTTTTAGTGGCAATACTTTATTGGTCTTAGTTTCTTGAATGCCTATTATCTCCGGTTGATTATCTTCCAATACTTGAAAAAAATTTTTACGCACAATTGCTCTAATGCCATTCACATTCCAAGAAATGATTTTCATCTTTGACACTTTCTGTTTATTTCCACCAAATTATTCGCTCTTACTCATTTTTTCCACAACACTTTTTATATTTTTTCCCACTTCCGCAAGGACAAGGTTCATTTCTGCCCACTTTTGGTTTTTTGTCTTGAGTGCTTTGGTCATTATTTATTTTGCCGTCAGTTGTTTGTCTCTTTTTTAGAATTGCGGCCAAATCGCTTACTTCTCCAAGTTTTCCTTGCATTGTTCTCTCAGCTTTTTGACTATTATCAGGCAAATCTATTTCATTGCTATTCATGCTTTCGCTAGTAATTTGCGCTCTCAGCATCTCTTCTTGTCTTCTCATTCTCTGTTGTTCTAATACTTGCGGGCTGACTTGAATTCTAAATATTCTTTCAATCACATTTTGCTTGATCTTATCAATCAAATTCTCAAATAAATTGAAGGCTTCCTTTTTATATTCCGCAATTACGGTATTTTTATCACCTCTCATCCAAATTCCTTGTCTTAAGTCCTCAATGGCGTCCAAATGGTCCATCCACAACTCATCAATGACTCCCAGCATAATTTGCTTTTCCATTTCACTCGCCATTTCTTGTCCCACCGCCTGCGCTCTCGCCTCATAAGTTTTTCTAATCACTAACTGCATCTCTTCAATAATTTTTTCCTGATCACCGCCAATGGCATTTAATCTTTTCATTAAACCTGCTTTAGAGTCGGCATCAAATGGAATAATTTTTAACAAAGAATCTAAAATTTGCTGATGAGCCAAAGAAAAATCCCCCGACTCTTCTACTTGTCCGAAAGCAGCTCTGACATTAGTTTGAATATTTTCATCCAAGTAGCCTACAATTTCCCCACTCAGCGTTTCACTTGCTTGTTTGGCTTCATTCTCTGCTGTCTCTGCCAAATCACGACTAGACAAATCTAAAAATTTTCTTCTCTTTTTATAAATTATTTCTCTTTGTTTATTCATTACATCATCAAATTCCACCAATCTTTGCCTTTGGTCAAAAAAGTAACCTTCCACCTTCGTCTGGGCCGATTCAATCGCTTTATTAATCATGTCAGACTCAATTGGTTGGCTTTCCGGAATTTTCATCATTTCCATCACTTTGCCAATTTGTTCTCCTCCGAAAATCCTCATGATTTCATCCTCCAGTGCGACATAAAATCTTGAAGAACCTGGATCTCCTTGTCGACCAGCTCTCCCGCGCAACTGATTATCAATTCTTCTCGACTCATGTCTTTCCGTCCCTAAAATCGCCAATCCACCCAAATTTTTTACCTCCTCATTTTTCTTTCGCCATTTTTCATCAGCCTCTTTGAACGCCTCGGTATTATATCTGCCAATTTCTAGACGATAATCTTTTATTTCCGGTTTTGCGCCACCCAAAACGATGTCAACTCCCCTTCCCGCAATATTTGTTGCCACTGTAATTGACCCTTTTTCTCCTGCTTTTGCAATAATAAAAGCTTCCTTTTCATTATTTTTTGCATTCAAGACTTCATGAGGAATGCCTTTTTTTGCCAATAAATTAGCAATTATCTGATTATGATTAATTGATCTTGTTCCAATCAAAATTGGTCTATTTTTCGCATGAATTTCTTCTACTTCGCGCACTAAGGCGCTATATTTAGCCGCCGCAGTTTTGAAAATCAAATCACTCTGATCATCTCTTCTAATCGGCACATTTGTTGGCACTACCAACACTTCCATTTTATATATTTTTCTAAATTCTTCCGCTTCCGTCGCCGCCGTACCAGTCATACCAGCCAACTTATCATACATTCTAAAATAATTCTGAAGAGAAATAGTTGCCAAAGTTCTTGATTCTTGTTGGACCTTTACTCCTTCTTTAGCCTCAATCGCTTGATGCAAGCCATTGCCATATCTTCTTCCCGCCATCAATCTCCCAGTGTGCTCGTCAACGATAATTACTTGATTGTCTCTCACAATATAATCTTTGTCTCTTTGATATAAAGTTTTAGCTTTCAAGGCATTTTCGACATAATGAATAGTATCAAAATTCTCCTCATACAAATTTTTCACTCCTAATTTTTGTTCAATTCTTTTTACCCCTAAATCAGTTAAAGTTGCCGTTCGGGCTTTTTCATCCAATTTGTAGTCACTATCTTTTACCAAGCCAGTGACCATTTTAGCATAATCGCCGTATTTGTCAGTCGGTTCACTATCAGGCGCCGAAATAATCAATGGTGTTCTTGCTTCATCGATTAAAATTGAATCAGCTTCATCCACAATCGCATAATAATGAGGCGTGTCCTGCCTTTGTACCATTCTGGGTAAGCTAGGCACCATATTATCTCTCAAATAATCAAAGCCAAATTCATTATTAGTGCCATATAAAATATCACACAAATAAGCTTGTTGTCTAGAAATATCAGCAAAATGCTCCAATCTTTCATCACCTCTGTCTTCGCTTTGGACTTCAGGATCAAACATTTTGGCCTGATCATGAATAATTACCGCTGTCTTCAAGCCTAAGAAATGATAAATTCTTCCCATCCAACCAGCGCCAACTTCAGCCAAGTAATCATTGACCGTCACCAATTGTACTCCTTTTCCTAGCAGAGCATTAAGATATAGCGGACAAGTCACCGTTAAAGTTTTCCCCTCTCCAGTTCTCTGTTCAGTTATTTTTCCATTGTGCAAACCAATGCCCGCAATCAACTGCACATCAAAATGTCGCATACCTAATGTTCTTTTTGACGCCTCTCTCACTGTCGCGAACGCTTCCGGCAAAATTTCATCCAAAATTTCTTTTTCTTTTTTTCCATTTTCTAATTCTTTTTTAATAATCGCTTTGAATTTAATTGTCTGCTCTGCCAACTTTTCATTGCTTAGAACCGCAACTTTTTCTTCCCAACTGTTTATTTGTTCTACCACTAATTGATATTTTTTTAAAGTCTTCGCGTTTTCGTCGAAAAGACGGTCAATAAATTTCCACATAATTAAATTTTTTCTTTATTTTCTTTTCTGAAATTCTTTCACATGATTCACTACTTTTTCGGCATATTTTTCATGATTTAACACAAAATTCAAGTGAGCAATAAAATAATTCTCTGGATCTCCAGTTGTCATCCACTCACCTTCAGCTCTGGCAGTTAGCACTTTTGCTTTTTTAGCAATTTTAGCGACTGCATCAGCTGTCCATAATTCATCATCTTTGCCAATTTCAGCATTATTAAGATAGTCAAAAATACTCGGTTTGAGCAAATATCTGCCATAAGAAGCCAAATTTGACGGCG
>Ga0334882_1005007_pt1 | contig 10720 bp, 10 predicted proteins | sample GraSluR1_MG_5_FD_207226 | JGI IMG/M metagenome (GOLD analysis project Ga0334882, IMG submission 207226) | Sludge microbial communities from methane-producing bioreactor in Wageningen University, Netherlands - Granular Sludge_15_04-R1 | ecosystem: Engineered > Bioreactor > Anaerobic >... | reverse complement strand
GCCCGGGCCGCGGCCGGCCTGGCCCGCTACCTGCTCGACACCGGACAGGCTGGGGGCCGGGTGCTGATCGGGCACGACGCCCGGCATCACTCCGAGGTCTTCGCCCGCGACACGGCCGGGATCATCGCCGGCCACGGGCTCGACGCGGTGCTGCTCGACGGGCCGATCCCCACCCCGGTCATCGCGTACGGCATCCGGGCCCTGGGGTGTGCCGCCGCGGTGGTGGTGACCGCCTCCCACAATCCGGCGACCGACAACGGCTACAAGGTCTACCTCGGGGACGGCTCCCAGATCATCCCACCGGCCGACGCCGACATCGCCGCCCGGATCGCCGCGGTGAGTCACGAACCGGTCCGGACCCTCCCCCGGGCCGGTTTCCGCACCGCCGGCCCGGAGCTGGTCGACCGGTACGTCGCCCGTGCCGCCTCGCTGGTCAGCACACCCCGGGCCGAGGCGCTGTCCGCGACGGCCAGCCGACCACTGCGGTGGGTCTACACCCCGATGCACGGGGTGGGTCTGGCCACCGTACGCCGGGTCCTCGAAGCGGCCGACCTGCCGGCCCCCGCGGTGGTCACCGCCCAGGCCGCGCCGGACCCCGACTTCCCCACCCTTCCCTTCCCCAACCCGGAGGAGCCCGGCGCCCTCGACCTGGCCCTGGACCTGGCCGCCCGGACCGACGCCGACCTCGTCGTCGCCCACGACCCGGACGCCGACCGGTGCGCCGTTGCCCTGCCCGGGCCGGATGGCTGGCGGATGCTGCGCGGGGACGAGCTCGGCGTCCTGCTCGCCGCCGACCTGCTGCGGAGCCACCCGACCGGGGTGTACGCCAGTTCGGTGGTCTCCTCGACCCTGTTGGCCCGGATGTGCGCGGCGGCCGGGGCCCGCCACGTCACCACCCTGACCGGCTTCAAATGGATCGGCCGGGTCCCCGACCTCACCTTCGGCTACGAGGAGGCACTCGGCTACTGCACCGATCCGGCGGCGGTGGCCGACAAGGACGGCATCACCACCCTGGTCAGGGTGCTCGACCTCGCCGGGCGGTGCGCCGACGAGGGCCGTACGTTGGCCGACGCCCTCGACGCGGTGATGCGCGCCCACGGGCTGCACGCCACCGCGCAACTGGCCTTCCGCTCGGAACACCCTGAGGTCATCACGGCCGCCATGCAGCGACTGCGGACGGCGATCCCGGCCGCGCTGGCCGGTGAACCGGTGCGGGCCACCGAACTGCGGGACGGCACCGCGGATCTGCCACCCACCGATGCCGTGGTCCTGGCGGGGCGGACGACGCGGGTGGTGGTGCGGCCCTCGGGGACCGAGCCGAAGCTGAAGTGCTACCTCGAGGTGCGGATGACCCCAAACGAGTCGAGCGACCTCGCGGCGGCCCGGACCCGCGCCGCGGCCCGCCTCGCGGCACTCGGCGTCGAGGTCACCAGCGTGCTCGGGCTGGGTACGGAGAGTTCCTGAACGTACGACAGGGGCCCGGACCACCGACGGTCCGGGCCCCTCCCCCCTGATCAGGGCTGCCCCGGGCCGATCCGGATCAGCGATCGATCCGCACCGGCCCGGGCAGGATCAGTGCACGACGGCCTCGCCGGCGCCGAGACCGGTCATCGAGCGGACCTCCATCTCGGCCTGCAGCGCCTTGTCGGCGGTGTTCTTCGCGGTGATCGTGCCGATCCACCCCATCAGGAAGGCCAGCGGGAGGGCGACGATCGTCGGGTTGGTCAGCGGGAACCAGGCGAAATCGGCCCCCGGGAAGAACGCCGCCTTGTCCCCGGAGATGGCCGGCGAGAAGGCAATCAGCACCACTGAGGTGATCAGGCCGGTGTAGATCGACCAGACCGACCCGCGGGTGTTGAACCGGCGCCAGTACAGCGTGAACAGGATCGCCGGGAGATTGGCCGAGGCCGCCACCCCGAAGGCCAACGAGATCAGGAAGGCGATGTTCTGGCCGTTGGCGAAGATGCCACCGATCACGGCGAGGATGCCGATGATCACCGAGGTGATCCGGGCGACCCGCACCTCGGCGGCGGCGTCGACGTTGCCGCCCTTCATCACGTTGTTGTAGATGTCGTGGGCGAAGGACGCCGAGGCGGTGATGGTCAGGCCGGCGACGACCGCGAGGATGGTCGCGAAGGCGACACCGGAGATGATGCCCATCATGATCTCGCCACCGAGCATCAGCGCGAGCAGCGGAGCCGCGGCGTTCGCCTTGCCCGGCGCCCCGTTGATGATCGTGTTGCCCATGTCACCGCCGTTCTGGCCGACGAGCCAGATGGCGCCGTAGCCGAGGATGAAGGTGACCAGGAAGAACAGGCCGACCAGGTTGATCGCCCAGACCGCCGAGCGGCGGGCTTCCTTGGCGGTCGGCACGGTGTAGAAGCGCATCAGCACGTGCGGCAGGCCGGACGGGCCGGTGACCAGTGCGATCGCCAACGAGACGAACGACAGCTTGGTCGCCCAGTCCTTGCCGTACTGCAGACCCGGCTTGAGGATCGCCTCGCCGCCGGTGTGGTGCGCGATGGCGTCGCGCAGCAGGGCTGAGACGTTGAAGTTGGCGTAGACGAGGACCCAGATGGCCATGATCGTCGCGCCGGAGACCAGCAGGACGGCCTTGATCATCTGCACCCAGGTGGTGCCCTTCATACCGCCGATCAGCACGTAAGCGATCATGATGGCGCCGACGACGCCGATCACCAGGTTCTGGCCGACCGTGCCCTTGATGCCGAGCAGCAGGGCGACGAGGCCACCGGCGCCGGCCATCTGCGCCAGCAGGTACACGAACGAGATCACCAGGGTGGAGATCGCGGCGGCCGTACGGACCGGCCGGGACTCCATCCGGAACGACAGCACGTCGGCCATGGTGTAGCGGCCGGTGTTGCGCAGCGGCTCGGCGACCAGGGTCAGCGCGATGATCCAGGCCACGAAGAACCCGACGGAGTAGAGGAAGCCGTCGAAGCCGTTGATCGCGATCGCGCCGGTGACGCCGAGGAAGGCGGCCGCCGACAGGTAGTCACCGGTGATGGCCAGGCCGTTCTGACGGCCGGAGAAGGCCGCGCCGCCGGTGTAGAAGCTGGCGGCGGCCTTCTTGTCCGCATTGCGGGTGACGGTGATCACCACGGCCATGGTGAAGATCACGAACACCACGAAGATGGAGATGTTGATCAGCGGGTTGCCGTACGAGACGGCGAGCGGGGTCAGCGTCGAGAGGGTCGGCATCACCGGGCACCGCCCTTCTGCTCCAGGCGCTCACGCAGCGCGGTGGACCGGGGGTCGAGGTTGCGGTTGGCGTGGCGGACGTACGCCCACGTCACGAACCAGGTGCTGGCGAAGGCCAGCAGCCCCAGGGGAACACCCCAGGGGATGTAGCTGTCGCCGATCCGGGCGCCCACGAAGCCGGGCGCATAGGTCGACAGCAGCACGAAGACGAAGTAGTAGCCCACGAAGACGATCACCATCGGGAAGGCGAAACGGACGTGGGAGCTGCGGAGTTCCCGGTACTCCGCGGAGTTCTGGACAGCGATGAAATCGATGCCCTCCGGATCGTGAAGTCCTTCGCGGTCCTTGTCCCAGATCTCGGGGAGAGGTGCGTGGTGCTTCGGGAGATTGGCCTCCACTTCCGGTGGCTCACCGGAGTGCGGCAACTGGGTGTGCGGCGTCATTGTCGCTCCTCATAATCAGCGGGGTGACAGCCCCGTTGGTCGTGCATAGAGAGTCGCTGTAAGCGGGGTCACAGGTCAACTCCCAGAGAGCACAGGTCTTTGTGATTTCAGTCACATGCACCCCGAAGGACTCTGCTCCTGCCCGGAGCCAGGCCCCGGGTGTGCGGTGGCGGGAGGGCCGGTGGTAAGGTCTGTCCATCCACACCACGGGAGTCCGCACCAGATGGCGGGCTGAGAGGGTCGAGCGCCTCCAGGGCTGGTCGACCGACCGGACGAACCTGACCGGATCATGCCGGCGTAGGGAGATGACATCCATGACTGTCCAGTCACCGCAATTGTCGACCGCCGAGAACGCAGCCGGAGGCCCCGTCGAGGCGCCACTGGTCCTCAGCACCGAACCGCCCCGTACTCTCGGGGCCTGGGCCCAGACTGCCCTGTGGGCCAATCTCGGGATCTCGCTCTTCGGCCCGCTCACCGGCGCCCTGATCGGCCTGTCGGTCGGCTCGGTCGGCCTGGGCATCCTCGCCACCGTCGTCGGCTGTGCGATCGGAGCCGTCATCCTCGGCGGGGCGGCGACCTTCGGTGCGGTCACCGGGGCGCCCTCGATGGTCGCGCTGCGCGGCCTGCTCGGCCGCCGGGGATCGACCGTGCCGACGGTGCTCAACATCGCCCAGAACATCGGTTGGGGGACGATGGAGATCATCGTGATCTCCACGACTGCGGCAACGATCCTGGGATCGGGGTGGCGGTGGCCGTTCGTGCTGGTCGCCGGGGCGGTCACCACCACGATGGCCGTACGCCCCCTCGGGTCGGTCAAGCTGCTGCGCACCATCATGGTGTGGCTGGTGATCGCCTGCTCGGTGTACCTGTTCGTGATGGTGCTGCGAGAGCCGGTGCACCCGATCGACCAGTCGCATGTGATCGGCTTCTGGCCGGCGGTCGACCTCGCGGTGGCCGGGGTGGTCTCCTTCGCCCCGCTCGCCGCCGACTACTCGCGGCACTCCCGGTCCACCCGGGCGGCCTTCACCGGCGCGGCCGCCGGCTACGGACTGGCCGCGATCGCTTACTACACGCTGGGCGTGTTCGCCATCGCCCACCTCAGCGGCGACCTGTCCGACGCGAAGCTGATCGGCGCCCTGGTCGGCCTGCCGGCCGGTGGCATCGCGCTGTTCATCCTGATGGTCGACGAGGTGGACGAGGCGTTCGCAAATATCTATTCGACCACCATGTCGGTGCACAACCTGGCGCCGAACGTCGATCGCCGGGTGCTGTCGATCGGGATCGGCATCCTCTGCACGCTGCTGGCAGGGCTGCTGGACTTCTCCCGCTACCAGAGCTTCCTCTACCTGATCGGGTCGGTCTTCGTGCCGCTGTTCACCGTGGCGGTGGTCGACTTCGTCGTGGTCCGGCGCGGTCGGTGGGACGTGTCCGACCGCGCGCCGTTCCGCCCCGGACCGGTGATCGCCTGGGCCTGCGGATTCCTCGCCTATCAGCTCATCTACCCCGGAGAGATCCCCGGCTGGTCCGACCTGTGGGCCGGCCTGGCCGCCGCCCTGCACCTCAGCGCTCCGTCCTGGCTGGGCTCGTCGGTGGGCAGCATCGCCGTGTCGGCAGCGGCGATGGCGCTGATCGGCCTGGTCGGGCGGTGGCGGCGTAGGGTCACCCTCGACGCGTGAGCCGATCCTCGAGCTGAGCTGTCAGGATCGGCTCACCAGCGCCGGCCATCATCCGATCTGGCATCATGGAATGCATCAATTGATGCAGGCAGCTCGAACGCAGGAGTGATATCGATGCGGACCACCGTGACGATCGATGATGAGCTGATGGCCCGAGCCAGCGAGCTCACCGGTATCACCGAGCGGGCGGCGCTACTGCGCGCCGGTCTGGAGACCCTCATCCGGGTCGAGAGTGCGAGGCGTCTCGCACTCCTCGGCGGTAGCGACGAGCAGGCGACGTCGGCACCACGCCGACGGGGCAGTGTCGCGTGATCCTCATCGACACGTCAGTGTGGATCGATCACCTTCATGCGGCCGAGCCAGGCCTGATCAGCCTCCTCGAGAATGACCTCGTCGGATGCCACCCGATGGTGATCGAGGAGTTGGCTCTCGGGTCACTGCGGCGGCGAGGCACGCTGATCAGGGAACTCACCGGCCTGCATCGATTCCCGACACTCAGCCACCACGAGCTGCTGGCACTCGTCGCGGCCCACCGATTGTGGGGCCGAGGCCTCAGTGCGGTGGATGCGCATCTGTTCGGCTCCGCGCTGCTCGTCGAAGGCGCGACGGTGTGGACCCGGGACAAGCGCCTCGCCGCCGCCTGCGACGAGGCGGGTATCGGCTTCGCCCCGCTGGTCTGAGGGCACCACGACGGCCCACAACCAGCGACAGCGGAGACGACGCACCGCCCGGCGGGGCGTGCTACAGCGATCGGCACCGGCGCGGATCTCCCCTCGACCCGCCGAGGCCCTGCACAGCCTGCGCGGCCTCACCACGAACGTCGTCGCGGACGCTCCGGCGGCCGGTCCGAGAAGCAGATCGCAGCCCACCATGCGATGATGCGGGCCACCCTCGACCAGTTGGGGGCGCAGGAGTACTTCGTGCAGATCCCCGACATCTCACACGTGGACTTCACCGATGCGCCACTGTGGTCGCCGGCGCTGCGATGGTTCGGCCTGGCCGGCCCGAAGTCCGGAACGTACGCCCAACGGGTGATCGACGACTATGCGCTGGGCTTCTTCCAGCGACACCTGAGCGGCCTCCCCGCTCCGCTGCTGGATCGCACGGAGCAGGCCTACCCGGAGTGACCCTGGAGATGCACTCCCCAGCTGAGACCATCCGGCCCCAACTGAGACCATCCGGCGGCAACTTCACGACGTGCGACGCACGTACCTCGCGCCGGCGGCAGCGCTCGCAGTGCCGCTGTGCACAGCGCGAGCCGGGTCCGACGACCCGATCTCACTCAGACGGCATCATCTCAGTCAGACGACCCCATCTCGGTCAGTCCCCGACATGGAGCCGGACTCCAAGCCGGCCCGGTCGGGGACGGTCCGCTCGAGCGTACGCAGCCACCGCGCCGGTCGCGGCCAGGCCCGCCCGCTGGGGAGCCGGGACAGCAGCCTGTTGACGCGGTCGACGGAGGCCGGTGTCGGCAGCACCCGGTTGCGGGACTGGGCCGGCAGGACGCCGAGCCACCAGTGCCGCCAGGTGCCCTCGAGCCCCTCCGGGTCGAGCAACAGGTAGTAGTCCGGCATCACCACCGCACCCGACTCCAGCTGTTCCACGGCGCGCTCCACCTCGATCTCGAGGGTGCCGAGGGTGGACCTGCTGTCGAAGAATTCCACCCAGGCCGCGGCGACGTGCTCGAGGGGATCGGCGTCGCTGACGATGTAGGTGGCGTGCGACGACAACAGCCTGGGGGCCGCGTCCCGGGCGTCCTCGGAGCGCAGCGAGACCGCATCGACGTTGTGCAGGTGGCGTCGCTCCAACTTCTCCAGGAGATCCTCGACGGTCTGCGCGTCACCGGCCACCAGGGTGATCACCGTTCCGTTCGGCTGGACCATGGTCACACTGTAGGTCGCGGACTCAGCCACCTGCCCGCGAACTCCTGCCGGCGACTCGCTGTGCCACCTATGCCGCGGGGTCCTATGCCACAGAGTCCTATGCCGCGGGGTCGAGGGCGGGTGGGGTGTCGGTGGGTAGCCGGATGTCGAAGAGTCGTCGGACGCATGCGACGATCTGGAAGCCTTCGCCCGCGCCGGGCGGGAACACCCGATCCGGTTGGCGGGCGGCGGCCTCTGTCGCTCCTCGTACGATCGCGTCGATCTGGTCGGGAGTCATCGCTGTGTCGGGGCCGTCCGGGTTGATCACCGCGCCGTCGGGCAGGATGAACGCCCACGCTCCGGGGCCGCCGGTGATCCGGACCCCGCCCTCGTGGACGTAGGTGTGGTGAGCCTGGCAGAGCAGGATCAGGTTGTCCAGATCGGTCGGGCCACCGTCGGCCCAGGACACGATGTGGTGGGCCTTGAGACGGCGGTGTTGGGAACACCCCGGGAAGCGACAGCCGCCGTCGCGTACGCGGAGGGCCCGCCGTTGAGCCGGGCTGGCCAGACGCCGGGCTCGTCCCATCGCCAGGATGTCACCGTGACGGTCGATGATCATCCCGATCAGCGGCGCATCACAGGCGTGGCGGGCCGCCGTCGCGGCCTCGATCGGACCGCCGCGTTCGATCCACGCCCGACCATGCTGGACCGGATCGGAGTGACCCCGGTTGTCGTTGTGACGCCGGTTGTCGTTGTGACGCCGGTTGTGGTTGCAGCCCCGGATGTCGTGGGCTGGACCGTCGAGCACATCATGGCTCGGCCCGACCTCCACCCGAGGTTGCGGGGACGTTCCCGCGGGAACGTCGCAGGTAGCGTCTCCGTCGCCGGTGGCGGCGGGCACACCCACGATCCCGGAGCCTGCGGCCCCGGGCACCGCAGGCTCGCGGAGGACCGGATGGTCGAGAGCGGCAGCGAGGCATTCGGCGTCGACATGGACGACGACAAGATGAGGATCGTCGACCGACGATGCGGGCACCGTGGTCAGATATCCCCGGGCGACCTCACACAGCCCGGCGACCTGATCCGGCGCCGGACCTGACGACTCCGGGTCCGAACCGGAGCCGGGGGCATCGAGCTGGAGGTCGGTGGCGGCATCGAGCGCGCCGTGCAGCACCGCGGCTTCCTCGGGCAGCAGGGTGACGCTGAGCCTGACCATCCCGTCGTCGGTCTCCCGCCACGACAACCGCCGCCGCGACTCCTGGCCGAGGTGGGTGCCGGCGTGGGCACGGTACTCCCGGACCGTCCGCGCCAGTTGGGACGCGGTCTGGGCGAGGGCGAGATCACACAGTGCGTCCTCGTCGACCTGCCCGGCGACCCTCGTCAGCTCCCGCACCTTCGAATACGTCAGGTCCCCGTCCGCGAACCGGGCCGCGATGATCGGCATCGAGCGCAGCGCGCGAGCCACCCGCAGATGCTCCCGCGCGGTGCCGGGACCCATCGAACAGGCCCACATCAGCCAGTGCACACACGAGGTGATCCCGTCGTACCAGGCCCACCCTGTGCCCGCATCGAACTCACCCACCAGTTCCAACAGCCGGGCGTCGCACCGGGCCTGAGCGGTCGCCGCCCCCTGGATCCCGACCCCCACGTCCTCAGCCCGCGCCTGTGGCATTCGCTCCACACCGACCGCTTCTGACCAGCCCCACACGACTCCCCCTCATGCGAACACATGTACGATACAGGTCAAAGCCTCCACCATCCCACTGACAATCACCCGCGGCCGGCGAATATGCGGCGAAACCCGGGGCAGACCCGTGCGCCGGGCGGTCTAGCAGCCACGACAGCGATGCCGTTGGACTCCGCCCCGCAGCACCCCTTGCACCACCACCTTTGTATCAGTACATTATTTGTATTGACACAATTTTTTTGAGGAGGGCTGATGGACACCGTGGCTCTGTGGATCGCCATCGCGATTCCGATCCTGCTCGGATTCGCGCCCATCACGATGGGCGGGACCCGTACCAACGCCAAGGAACTCGGCAAGCTCGCCCACCGGATCGGACTCCCGCTTCCGGCTCAGCGAGTGGGCCGCATCGTGCGACGTATCCGCAGTCAGGAGAACCACGCGCTGTGGGGTGGCACAGCCGGGGTGGTCATTGCCGGGCTGTGGGTGCTCCTGGCACGCAGCGGGTCGGGCGGTCCCCTCGTCCTGCTCGGCGGGGCCGCCGGAGCCAGCATCGGCAGCGTGATCGGCCTGCTGCGCGCCGCGACGACCATGCCCGACGAGGCACCGCGAATCGCTCGTAGTGCGGCCGTCGACGCGACCGACTACGTGGCACCCTGGGTGTTCGGCTTGGTCCGAGCGATGATCGCGGTGGCCCTCGTCTCCGGAACCCTGGGCCTGGTGATCACCCTGGCCGGTCGCCAGGAAACCGTCACACTGGTGAGCAGAGTGGTCCTCCCGACGGTCGCCGCGACCGCGGCCTACGTCACCACCGAACTGCTCTCGCGGGTGGTGGCCGATCGGGCCCGGCGTGCGGACAGCGAGCTCGAGCTGGCCTGGGATGATGTGCTGCGCGCCTGGGGGCTGCACCAGGTAGCCATCGGCTCCGTCGTCGTCAGCGCCATGCCCGGCGTACTGCTGATGACCCTCGACGCCATCACACCGGTCGGGGGGGTGCTGTGGTGGCCCGCTTTTCTCGCCACGGGTATCAGCATCGGGCTCGCCGCCATCGCCCTGGTCTGCATCTGGGTTGGGCCGAGCGACCGGGTTCTGCGGCGACTCTGGCCCGACGCCGACTTCGACGACGTGGTGCCGGGGACAGTGTGACCATGGTGCTCCGCATCGACCCCGCCGCCCGGACCGCACCGTACGAGCAGTTGCGACAGCAGGTGATCGATCAGATCCGGGCGGGTACCCTCCTCCCCGGCACCAGGCTTCCCCCCGTACGTCGACTCGCCGAGGATCTCGGCATCGCCCCCAACACGGTCGCCCGGGCGTACCGGGAACTGGAGGCCGCCGGCCACGTCGAGACGGCCGGCCGACACGGGACCCGGGTGGCGCTGCAGCGTCCGGATGTCTCCGCCGAAGCCGATCGACTCACCCGCGAGTATCTGACGGCGATGCGGGCGCTCGGTCTGGACACGACCGCGATCGCCGGATATCTGCGCACCGACCTCGGCAGCGAGCTGGACTGACTGTGAAGGCATCCGCGCGTTCGAGGTCTGGCGGCACCGCCTCAAGACGTCGAGTCTCGACCAGCTCACCGATGGCGTTGTGCTGCGCCGGAGTCAGCGGCACGAATATCACGGCAGGTTCCCGAGGATCGCCACCCGTGGACGGGCGCGGACGTTCTGCAAGAAGCCAGTGTCCTCCGACCACTCCCGAGAAGTGAGGATCGTAGCGTTGACCGGCCGCCCGACCCGCAACTCGACCTGTTCACAGACGTCGTCCACGGCGACCGGATCGGGGGTGCCGATCACCATCACGTCGATGTCGTGAGGCGGCGGTCCAGGTTCG
>Ga0334882_1005006_pt1 | contig 10720 bp, 10 predicted proteins | sample GraSluR1_MG_5_FD_207226 | JGI IMG/M metagenome (GOLD analysis project Ga0334882, IMG submission 207226) | Sludge microbial communities from methane-producing bioreactor in Wageningen University, Netherlands - Granular Sludge_15_04-R1 | ecosystem: Engineered > Bioreactor > Anaerobic >... | reverse complement strand
TCGCCCATTGCTCCATATCCCCTAGGTAGGGATACAATATCTATATAATTTTATTGCTTAAAGAGAAAGTGAGAGCATCTATTATGATGATTTATATTCCCTACTAATTGGGAGTTAAGGTTTAAAGATACCCCAGCCCCGAGGCCGCCGCCACCATGAACGCCACCAGGGCGGCCGTCATCCCCGCCTTCAGCATCTTCTGGGCCCTGGGAGCGTCCCCCTGGAGGATCCTCGCGAGGGCCACAAGAAATAGTAGGTCTGCGACGGTGACGGCGACGAGGTAGGCCCTCCCCAGGGGGGCGAGATAGCTTAAGGCGATCGCCGCGACGACGAAGGATCCGGCGAGGATCGACGACCTCCTCTCGCCGATGACTATCGGCAGGGTCCTGGCTCCGCTGGCGCTGTCGCCGGCGACGTCCTCGATGTCCTTCTCGATCTCCCTTGCCAGGGTCGCCAGGGCCGCGAGGCTGAAGAGGAAGACGGTTATGCCGACGTCCCCCCCTGCCGCTCCGCCGAAGAGGAACGTCGATCCCGTAAGGTACCCGACGGCGAGGTTTCCGGCGAAGGGCGTCACCTTCAGGTTTCTGGCATAGAGGTAGAGGAGGATCGAGTTTGCGACGGCTATGGCGAAGGCGAGGGGGTTTATGAATAGAGCGAGGGCGGACCCGAGGGCGAAGAGGACGACCGACCAGCCCCTCGCCCGATCCGGGCTGATCCTCCCGCTGGGTATAGGCCGGCGGGGCCTGTTGATGGCGTCGATCTTACGGTCGAAGTAGTCGTTGACGCCGTTTCCCGCCCCCGTCACCGCGAAGACCGCGAAGAAGACCAGGGCGAGGGTGAGGGGGTCGGGGCTGCTGCCGGCCACGAGGAGGCCGACCAGTGCGGCTATCCCGGCCAATAGACAGTTTCCAGGCCTCATAATCTCCAGATATACATGCACCATTATCCTCCAAATCCTCCTGACGGATCTGGCATAGCTCCCATCTATGGATAAATTTATGCCCCCATCGTCGAGGGCTCAAAGGGCAGTGCCGTTTGGACCGAGGCCAAAGGTCTTAAACTCTGAAGATATATAAGTCCCAATATGAATGGGTCACGAAAATCAAGCGGATCGCAGAGCCGTGAGAGGTCAGAACGGCTGGCTTCAGGAGTCACCTGGTCCCGGGGGATCTGATCCGATGGCCGTCACCTTCGATCCGGAGACGAGGCTGGACCACATGGCAGACTACCTCGGCAGGTTTCATCTCAACCTCACCTTCGAGGAGGGGAGGGTCCAGCTCCTCCGGCTCCGGCTGACCGGCTACAAGCTCGCCGCCGAGATCGGCGACGGGGCGGGGAGGAGGAGGAGGGTCGACGATATGATCAAGAAGGGCTATCAGAGCCTCGGGGAGCACTGGGAGAGGGAGTCCCTCGACCCCTACGACGACCCCTGTCACGCCCAGTACGAGCTCCTGGCGGAGCTGCGGTCCTACGTCTACCGGGACCTCTCAGAGCCGTTCATGGCCTTCATAAGGTCGGAGTTCAAGAAGATCTTCGTCCCCACCTTGCGCCTCCTGACGGAACTGTGCCGATCCGAGAACAAGTACACCTGGAACCAGGTGAAGGTCCAGCTCCAGGAGATCATGGCGGAGATCGAGGTCGACGTCGAGTGGAAGGTCTGCGACGAGTACATGGAAGGGTACCTCGCCAAGGTCTCTGGGATTTTGAAGATCGGAGATGAAAAGGCGACGGGTGCGGATTGACCGGGTTTGAGGATGCCGTTATCTCGCAGCATAAGAGACGGGATCGGCGTGAGGGGAGCTATACGCCCCCCCATCCCCGCCGATCTTCTCAAGCCGCCTCTAAGCCGCCTCTATGATCTTCCCTTCAGCTTGCAATATCGATGAGAAGCTCCAGCTTCTCCGCCCCGGCGATGGGATCGGAGTTCTGGGAGACGACCCAGTCGGCGAGCTTATCTATGGCACCACCGGACCTGATGATCTCCTTCGACGCCGTGAACCCCTCCCGGAGGCCGTCGGCCTTCCCGGCGGAGAAGAGGATGGGGGCTGCGTTGATGCATACCGCCATCTCCCTGGGACCCCTCTCCATCCCGGAGAGGACCCGCAGAAGCTCCACCGCCTCCTCGACCCGATCTTCCCGGGGGAGGAGGAGGTTCTCGTCCACCGATCCTGCCCCGAAGTCTCTCGGAGATACCTCGAAGGTGGCGATCCTGTCGTCTTCCCCAACTTCGGCGACGAAGGTCTTCCCCGATGGAGATACCTCGTCCATACCGCGTTTGCCGTCGGCAGAGAGGCCGTGGACGACCATCGCCCTGGAGTAGCCGATCTTCTTCATCGCCTCGGCGATTGGGACGACCAGATCCTTTGAGTAGACCCCCCGGAGGCCCTGGCGGGGCATCGCCGGGTTCGCCAGGGACCCGGCTATGTTCAGGACCGTCCCGAACCTGATCTTAGCCAGGATCCGGCCCAGGCCCAGGGGGTGGACTTTGGGGCTCATGCCGTTGAAGATTCCTATCCCCGCCCTCTCGATGCTCCCCACAACGATCCCGGGGTCCGCCTCCACCTCCACCCCAAAAACTTCCAGGATGTCGACGGTCCCGCACCGGGAGGTTATCGCCCTGGCCCCGTGCTTTGCCATGGGGACCCCTGAGGCGGCGGCGACGATCGACGCCGCGGTGGAGATGTTGAAGGTATCGACGGCGTCCATCCCCGTCCCGCAGTTCTCGAAGAGCTCTCCGGAGACCCTGGGGGACGCCTTGAAGGTGTCAAGGTCGTAGATCGCATCCCACCCTCCTGCGATCTCGTCGGAGGAGGGACCCTTGGCGGTGATCGCCGCCAGAAACGCCCCCTGATGGGCGTCGGGCTGCTCATCAGAGATCACCTCGGAGAACATCTCCCTCGCCTCTTCTCTCGAAAGGCTTTCTCCGGCTATCAGCCGGTCGAGCTTCGCGCCAAAATTCTTTGCAGCATCTTCCAAATCCCGTCACCATCCAAAATCGTTCACAACCGCCTTCAGCCCCCGGCGTTCGCCGGCATGCTCCATCCCCCGTCGCATCTCACGGAGGGAGACCCTCTCGGTGATCAGCCGGCGGACGTCCAACCCCCCCGAGATCAGCTCCAGTGCCCCCCGGTTCTGGGCGGGGGTGCAGCCGTAAGAGCCGACGACCATATGTTCCCGGTAGTGGAGCCGGTTTAAGTCCAGCCACCCCGACGCCAAATCGGGGGGCAGCCCCGAGAATAAAGAGACTCTGCCACCGGGGGCGAGGAGTGAGAATAGGTCGGAGTCGACGGGAACGTCCCGGCTGGCCAGGATTACGACGTCGAAGCCCCTCCCTCCCGTATGATCCATCCCAAGATCAAAGAGATCGTATCTCATCGGATTGACGACGAGATCCGCCGCGGACCGGGCGAGGCGGACCCGGCCTTCCAGGGTCTCCGCCATCGCCACCATCGACGCCCCCCTCAGGCGGGCCAGCATGGCGTGAAGGTGGCCCGCAGGACCCGCCCCAAAGATCAGGACGGAATCGCCATCTCTGACCCTCACCAGCTCCTGGGAGTTTATGCAGCAGGCGAGGGGCTCCGCCAGGGCCGCCTCCTCGAAGTCGACCCCGTCGGGGATGAGGTTGACGCCGCCTTCTTCGACCGATACCCTCGGCACCTGGAGATACTCCGCAAACCCCCCGTCGAGGTTGAAGCCGATGATCCGGATCCGTTCGCACAAGTTCATAGCCCCACGAAGGCAGGATGGGCACCTTCCGCAGAAGACCCCGGGGAAGATCTGGACCCTCTCGCCGACTCCAGGGCCCCGGCCGTCCCTCTCGAAGACGACCCCGGAGATCTCGTGGCCCAGGATCCGGGGGTAGAGGAGGTCTCTTTGGCCACGGGCATGCATCTTGACGTCAGTACTGCATATCGAGGAGGCCTCCACCCTCAACAACAACCCCCCGGGGGGGCAGACCGGATCTTCCACCTCCCGTAGGTCCATCCTTCCGGGCCCCTCCAGCACGGCGGCCATCATAAAAAAGTTACCTCAATAGTTATTATACAGCTCACCATAATCCAAACCTCCATCAAGGGGAATAGCCTTCCTTCGACGGCTTATAGAGGTATATTCTTGTATTTAACTGTTTCTTATTATTAACAAAGATTGATCAGCGATAAAGCTGACTTTAGTTATATCAAATTCGTATTCTGATTTTGGAACCGTTTCGAGAAGATGAGTCAGCACCAGAGGCAGGGGTTATGAAGCAAGAGAGGCGAGGCGACTGAGGTGGCTGAAGCCTTTAGACAGAGGGACTATCATATCTCCAGGGGGTAGATCTCCCTTATCTCCCCCTCCATCATAGCCGGAAGGCCGATCTCCGCCAGCCCTTCGATGATCTTCCTCTTATCCGCCGACCGGAGGGACTTTCGGTCGAGGTAAGCTCCGACGGCCCCCGACTTCCACCTCGCCTCCTCGATAACATCCACGTCCAGCCCCCCGGCCTGGTAGTTGGAGAATAGGTGACCGAAGGCGATATTCGTTTCGATGAGGAGCTGATTCTGCCGCTTTAAGTAGTGCCCCCCGCCAAAGCCTATGAAGGGGGGAGAGTTCAGATCCGAAAGCTCCAAGATAGACCTGGCCACAGCCTCGCCAGCCGCGCTATCTCTCCACTCCTCCGGGCCGCTTCCGATCTCCGCGAAGAAGGAGGGGGTCGATAGGTCTGTAGGGCCGTGGTGGGTCGCCTCGATGGTGACCTCAAACCCCTCCATGGAGAGAGCGGCCAGGTTCAAGATGAAGGACTTCAGGGCCTTCGGAGCCGCAACCGCCAGCTCCCTGGCGCTGCCGCCCAGGATCGCTTCTCCGGGGTTACCCGAAAAGTGGCCGCAGAGCCGGGGGACGGCGTCCTTCGCCTGGTGTCTTGAGGCGAAGACGATCAGCTCCGGAGATAGGCCCATCCTCCCCAACCTCTCCTCCATGCCCCGGAGGGATATCAGCTTCTCACCGAGGACGACGAGCCTATGCTCTTTGAAGCTGGCAAACGGCCCCCCTTTGTCCTCCCAGGGGGCGAGGCTCATCAAACTCTCGGCGATGTTGAGGCTGGCGGGGTCGCATCTTGTGGCGACGACGACGATCTCGCCGGTCATACGTCAGTCTCGATTTCGAGCATCGACTTGACCATGGGGGCAAAGTCGACCTTCCGGACCTTAAGCTCTCGAAGGGGCATTATGACGTACAGGGGCCTCTCCTCTATCAGACCCGCCTCGGCGAGAGCCCTCAGCTCCAGGTCCATCCTCTCCTTCATCTCTACGTAGCACTGGGATAAGAAGGACCCGAAGATCTCCCCCGGCTGGATGTAGCTGTAGACGGCAGCCCCGATCTTCCGGAAGGAAGAGTAGACCTTCATCATATCATCGGAGGTCGCCTTCGGCCTGACGTTGATGTGGTAGAAGATCATCAGCTCGCAACCGATCTTCTTCCAGTTGACGTTCGCCTGACGGGTCAACAGCCCGCTCTGGAAGAACTTGTTCCTCTTTCCGGATATGGTGGGCCTGGAGATCCCCGTCCTTCGGGAGAGCTCCAGGTCCGAGAGGGCGGGGTACTTGACGAAGGCGTGGAGAGCAAGCCTGTCCTTATCGGTGAGCTTGACCGAATCTTCGGGGATCTCCTCCTCCTTGGGAGGCTCCTCCAAAAGGTCGGTTCTGCCGAGATTGAAGGTGTTCTCCACGGCCAGGGCGGAGTCCCAGGAGATCCTTGTGAGGGAGAAGGGGTAATGGCAGCAGCGGATATCCTCGACGAACCCCGCGTCCCTGTAGTCGTCCATGACGGGATCGAAGACCATCTTGAAGTCGGTGAAGCTCTTAGAGTAGACGATGGATACCGAATCGGTGTCGGTGGCGGAGTGAAATACGGAATGGGGATGGTCGACCCATTCCTGGAACCCAGCCTTCTTCCTCCTCACCTCCACCGGAGCTTTGGGGCTGTAGCTGGCGAAGATCGCGGTCATCATCTCCGCCCCCACCCCCACCCCTGAGGGGACGTTCAGGAGCTGGACCATCTCCCACTCCCTGAACTTTCTTTTGCTCTTGAATATGGTGGATCGATCGACGCCGATCTTCGAGGCGAGATCGATATCGCTGAGCCCCGGGTACCGGGCTAGGCCGTAAAGGACGAGCTTCTCTTTTGACGTAAGTTTCAGCGGCATCGGCGATCCATATACATTTTTTACTATTAATAGATTGCCTATTTTGCATTTTAGATTGATTGTCGCCGCATATAAGCGAGATCAAGATGACATTTTTAGCAGGGATCCGGGGGAGAATCGCCGATACGAGTGGAAGTTCAGCCCAGGTCCGTCACCCTCATCCTCTCCAGAACTGAGAACGGGTGGTCGTGGCCAGGGACCACCAGATCCGCCACATCCACGATCTTCTCCATGCTCATCATCGCCAGTTCACGATCTACATGAAGGCGAGGAGGTACCCACTTCAGGTAGTTTCCCATCAGGGGGAGGGCGTCTCCGGCGATAACGATCCTACTCCCGGACTCGCAGACGACGGATATGGAATCCAGGGTGTGGCCGGGGGTCTCCATGATCCAGACGCCGGGGGCGACGAGATCCCCCTCCTTCAGGCCAACCGCCCCCCCATCCTCGGCCTCGCCCTTTCCCGATAGGACCTGGGCCCTGATGAATAGCCGGTTATTTCCACAGTGGTCGGGGTGGTCGTGGGTGTTGATTACCATGTCTATTTCTTCGGTGGAGAGACCGTGGGCTGCCAGCGCCTCGGTGACCTGACCTGCCTCGTCCTCTCTTCCGGTGTCGACGACGATCTTTTTGGGGCCGGCGAGGATGAGGGTCACCGAGGAGCGGGCGTCGAGGACATCCCCATCCTCGTCCCTAACAAGGCAGCCGGCCTTCAGCAAGAAGGCCCAGGGCCTGGCTTCTGCATTCATCTTCGACGGTGCTCATCATTTTAGGAGCGGCGATAGCTTCAAAAGGAGCCGGTCGACCTGCTCGACGGCGGTACCTATGTACTGGTGAGGGTCGAGGAGCCGGTCGATATCCTCACTGGATAGGTGGACCGCCACAGTCTCCTCCCCGGCCAGTACCTCAGCTAGGGTTCGATCCTCCTCGACGGCCCTCATGGAGGCGCTCCTCATGATCTCGTGGGCCTTCTGTCTTCCGACGCCCCTCTTCGCCAGCTCCACCATCACCGATTCCGCCATGTTAAGTCCCCGGAGAAGTTGGAGGTTTCTTTCAACCTCCTCGGAGTTTATGGTGAGCCCCTCCAGGATCCGCGCCGTGAGGGCTAGGATGTGATCGGTGAATATGAAGGCCTCGGGGAATAGTATCCTCTCGCAGCTGGAGTTGGTGAGGTCCCTCTCGTCCCAGAGGGGGATGTTGGCGAAGGCCGGCTCCATCTGGGCTCTGACGATCCGGGCGAGGCCGCATACCTGCTCGGACTTGATGGGGTTACGCTTGTGGGGCATGGTGCTCGAGCCCACCTGCCTCTTGCCGAAGACCTCAGAGACCTCGCCGATCTCGGACCTCTGGAGGGTCCTGATCTCGACGCAGATCTTCTCGAGGGTCGATGCGACGAGCCCCATCCAGCAGATCATCTCCGCATGGCGGTCCCTCTGGACAACCTGGTTGGAGACGTCCACCTCGAAAAGGTCGAGGAGCTCCATCACCCTCGCCTGGATTTTCATCCCGTCGGCGCCGAAGGCCGCCTGGGTCCCGACGGCGCCGCTCATCTTCCCGACGGCGGCCCGGGGCTCCATCTGGGCAAGCCTCTCCAGGTGGCGGGCCATCTCCGAGGCCCAGACGGCGAACCGGAGGCCGTAGGTTGTGGGAACCCCGATCTGGCCGTGAGTCCTCCCGGCGCAGACGAGCCCCTTGTGCTCATCGGCCCGGTCGAGGAGGACCCCCAAAACCCGCTTTACCTTCTCCTCGAGAACGGAGAGGGAAGCCTTGATCTGCAGCCCCGTCGCCGTGTCCAGTATGTCGTTGGAGGTCGCGCCGAGGTGAACCCACTCGCCGGCCTCCTCGCAGGCCTCGGCGAGGGCGTGGACGACGGCCATCATGTCGTGGCCTATCTCGTCCTCGATCTCCTTCGCCCTCTCGGGACGAGCCCGTTCGGCGGCCCGGGATATGTCGTCGGCGGCCCCCGCCGGGATCAGACCCAGCTCCTCCTCGGCCCGGGCGAGGGCGGCCTCCACGCGGAAGAGGCAGCGGAACCTGTAGTCTTCAGACCAGAGATCTTTCATCTCCGGGTTTCCGTAACGATACTCGATGGGATGAATCGCCATGATCAAAGCTCCAGAAGGGGATGAGAGAGGGTATAAAAGGAGGTTTTGGTCGCGGGCCTCCGATCGCGGGCCTTCTGCCTACCTCTCGTCGCCCGCGGGTCGAGGGCGCCCAGGGAGAGATCGGCAGGGAGGGGCGCCGCGTGGGTTTCGGGAGGGTGGAGGTGATGCGCTCGATCCGGCCGGTAGGCGAGGATGGGCGGCGGGGGCGCTGAAAAAGATGAAAAGTCCCTTTATCTCATAAGATCCCTAAATTCGTCCGCGGTCAAATCCGCGTCTTTCAGGATGCTTTTCAGGATCTTTGGATGGAGGATCTTTCCTGAGTGATACGGGATTGGTTATCCTCGTCCCCTCTTCATTCTTGAAGATTTTGTGGCTCGCGCTCTGCCTCGCAAGGAAGAAGCCTGCCCTCTCCAGGGCTCTGATGGCGTCATCGGCGGTGACTCGTGGAAGCTTGTCCGTCATACGGCCACTTCAAGAGAGGTAAGGCTGACGAACTCGACTTCTGGAAGCTCTTCACCGGCCTCAAGGATATCCTTCACGTGGAGTGAGATCGCGTCCTCTATATTTTCCAGGGCCTCTTCATAAGTATCTCCCTGGGTGTAGCAGCCCTGAAGTTCGGGACAGAAGGCAAAGTACCCGTCCTTGTCCTTCTCGATCACCACGGAAAAGCGATAATTCTTCATGCATCCACCATTTTTGCAGCTCAGATTCTGATCTGATACCTTAAGAGGATTTCGAAAACTCCTGATGATGGTGGAGACGCGATCCCGGCCACCCCTCCCGCCGCCCGCGGTCGAGGGCGCTATGGGAGCGATCGGCCGGGAGGGGTGAGGCGCAGGATCAGGGGCGGCGGAGATGATGCGCCCGACCGGCGCCGCACGGGGATGGGGATTTACGTCCACGACCGGGGGGAGGTCGGCGACGACGAAGTCGATCCCGGCGCGGCCAGAACGGCACGCAGGGCGCAATGCGCCCGGTGCCCACCACGAGATGACGCCGTTGCGTCCTGCCGAGGCGAGCGAAGCAGATCAGCGCCGGGGGCGGCGCCACCCTCGCCGGGCGAAAAAAAACGCCAGGCAACTGGGACCAGCCATCCTTTTGCAGAGAAGATTTATATTCTGAAAACACCTTTCGGATGATATCAGTCACAATAACTGCTGATATATCCATGGACTCTTCTGCATTAGATTCAGTAGGAGGATCGCTAGACTGATAGCCAATCCTCTCTGCTGATCTCCCCCTGCCTCAGGATCTTCTTTAATAGATCAACGCTGATGTCGCCTCTATGCGGATTTGGAACCATTAACCTGGCGGATCCCTTCAGCATGATGGGATGGGGGCCACTCCCTGAATAGGGACCCTCAAATCCCAGGGCGTGCAACCGCCTGATCAACTCATTCCATGAGACTAGAGAAAGCCGAGACATGGTCCTAAGCTTCTACCGGCGCCTCTGGCACTTCGATCTTGTGCCCTTCGATGGCTGGTATAGGAAGATCAAACCGCAGGCTGAAAGCTATCCAGTCCTCTATCGCGAGCCTCAAGTTCTCTCGGCACTCAACCTCAGATTTGCCAGCCGCCCATACGCCAACAAGCTCCGGGACCTCGCCGTAGTAGGGCTCCTCATCATCGATCACCTCGAAGATCGCCCTGGACAAAGCCGCCTGGATGTACTCGCAGAACATATCAAATCATCATTTGATCGTCTTGAGATGTGACTACTCCCCGCCCTAAAGGGCGGGGCTTCTAGCTTTTGGCAGAGACTGTAGTCCCAGTCTCAAAATGTTTATCGCCGCATTCTCGTCACGGTCCATGACCAGCCCGCATTGAGGACATTCATGGGCCCGATCCGATAGCGACTTCGGCACTTTAAGACCGCACCTGGAACATAGCTGACTTGTATTCCTGGGATCGACTAGAACCACCATCGAACCGGCGCTCTCAGCCTTGTACGATGTGGTTGTGACTAGCATCCTCCAGGCAGCGTCTGATATGCTCTTAGCCAGGCAGTGGTTCTTAAGCATGTTCGTGATACTCAGATCCTCGAAAGCAATCAGCCCGAACCTTTCGACCAGGTTGTGACTGACCTGATGAGCGAAATCGTATCTGCGGTTGGCTATCCGCTCATGGGTCCGCTGGACGACTTTGAGAGCTTTCCTCCTCTCAAAAGTTCCCTTCTCATATTTGGATAGTCGTCTATTAGCTTTGGCCAACGCCTTCTCCTCAGATCTAAAGAACCGGGGGTTATCGATCTTCTCTCCGTTGGACAACGTAGCGAAACTCTCCAGCCCCACATCGATGCCTACAATCAACCCATCTTTCCAGGGAGGCTTCGGAGGATCGTCGATCTCCACTGAGAAGCAGGCAAACCATTTTCCGGTCGAAGATCTCCGAACGGTTAACCTCTTGATCTTGCCTTCGATGGGTCGGTGGA
>Ga0334882_1005004_pt1 | contig 10722 bp, 9 predicted proteins | sample GraSluR1_MG_5_FD_207226 | JGI IMG/M metagenome (GOLD analysis project Ga0334882, IMG submission 207226) | Sludge microbial communities from methane-producing bioreactor in Wageningen University, Netherlands - Granular Sludge_15_04-R1 | ecosystem: Engineered > Bioreactor > Anaerobic > Unclassified... | reverse complement strand
TCGGTGAATCCTCCTATATCACCGAAAAGATGCGTTGGTCCTAGTCCTGCGTTAATCTCAATTCGCTGCGTCTTCCACAGCTGACCCTGCATCATCCCTGTTGCAAGGATTAATAACGCAAATGATATAATCGACTTTCTCATGGTTCCAAAACCCTCAAAAACATTACCAAAAATACCAAACCATCTCCACATACACAAATCTTATTTTTTAAACCAGCAACCAGCAACCAGCAACCAGTAACCAGAAACTAGAAACCCACCGTCACCCCCGCATTAACCGTCATCTTAACTCCCCTGTAATACTCCGGCATCAGCGCCTCATCGCCCGAAACATCACTCCGCACTACGCTCATCCACACATACATATCGTTCAGAACCTGGTAGTCGGCATTGAACCCAAACGACCGGTTGCTCCATTCAATACTCTCGAGGGGCGGATTCCCGACACGTGATCCGCCGGCCAGCGTGTAATCCGGACCCCTCACGGCATCGCTGAACCACAGTTTAAGATCCAAAGTTCTGACCGGACGGTACCCCAGGGCAAAGTACCACTCGCGTGAGTTATCTTTAAGATAGTGGCCCATGTTATACCTGTTGGTCTCAAAGGTCAGTGTCGGCACATAGTGCTGAAACGTCAGCGGGTAGTTATAGGTGAATTCGGCAATTATAACCAGGTTGTCTGCCGGCAGATTATAAAGGGCTGCTCCGGCTTTGTAGCTAAAGAAGTTCCATTCATCAGGCTTGTAGAATCGATATACCGACAACTCATCAATAAACATAGTCGCATAGAGATGCAAATTCTTTATCTGCTTAGAGCTTATGTCAATGAACATCTGTGAATTCATATTGTCAATGCCAGAGTTCATCGAGTGATCTACCGACTTGAAAAACAATACTGGTATAAGGAAAACCGGATTAATTCCATAGTCACTGTAAATAATGCTGTTGCCGCCTGAAATGTGAAGTTTTTCAAAAGGCATAAAGGTGATCATGTTGGCCGCAATATGCTTGGTATGGTACACCCTGCGGTAACTGGTACCGTAGCTGTTGGTTACCCAGTATGAGCGTGCACTGTCAACTTCCATCGATTTGAGGGAACCGTGAAAATAACTCAGCTCAAGCCACTTAACCGGTCGCAGATTCAGCCTGTACTGAAAGAACGGAGGAAAATCTCCTGAGAAAATGTTTGTCCCGTTATACCCGCTGCCCCATTGAACGCCGTCATTCACCAGGGCCACGTTGCCCCACTTCCATGAGTAGGTAATTCCGGCACGCATGTCACTCCAGTCGGTTCCCAGCTTAATATGCCCGCCCCGCCTGCGCGAAAGATAATCCGGACCGCCCAGTAATGGCTTTTCATGATTGTCGCGTAATGAAGCATATATCCCCAGATTTCCTATGGTGGCATGTGCCTCGGCTCCGTTCCTCGCATACCAGGCCTCGCCCGAGCTGTTGCTGAAGATCTCGCCCCCGGCAATCGGATTAACGGTTATACTAAACAGATCGTCGCTGTAGTGGAGCAGATCAAGACGTTTCCCCCGGCTGCCATATTCACCTGTCTCCTTTCCGAAGTCGCGCATATAGAACTCTAACTCAGCGACCTGACGTGATGTCAGCAACTCCTGCTTCTCTTTCGCCTGCAACAACCAGTCAGCGATCTCTTTTCTGCTGTATGGCTTTACCCCCTGGTTAACATTTATCACCCCCGCCGCCGCCAGCTCATCAATAAACCTGTATACACCAGTATTTTGCAACGGATGCGGCACCATTTGCCCCATTGCCGGCAACGAGAACAAAATTGAAGTAAGGCACGAGGCAAAAATTCTATTCATACTTTGAAAAAACGATGCTGAAGAAGTTGTAAATTTCAGGAAGGTAGTTCATTCTTTTTCTGCCGGTTGCAGCTTTCAACACATTTGCAATCTCTTTCTTACCCAATAGTTTTGATAATTCACGAACCTCATCCAGAGTTCCGTAATTCAGTATAACCTCTACGAGCAACTCCTTGCTTATTTCTTCCTTTTTGTTTTTAGGAGTATACCAAAACAGGTGACTTCTGTTAAATATAAATTCTTTTATTTCAGGACTATTCATCGGCTTATACAATACCCAAAATTAGTCATTTTTATCGAAAAAAACCTTACCCCCTTTTATGCCATTTACGCCTTTTTTGCCCTCCTACGCCCCCTACGCCCTCCTACGCCTTCTATGCCTTTACGCCCCTTATGCCTTTTACGCCATTTTTTTACGCCCTCCTACGCCCTCTATGCCCCTTACGCCCTCCTACGCCCTTTATGCCTTTTACGCCTTCTATGCCTTTACGCCCCTTATGCCTTTTACGCCATTTTATGCCCTCCTACGCCCTTTATGCCTTTTACGCCATTTTATATGCCCTCCTACGCCCTTTATGCCTTTTACGCCTTTCCTTTTACGCCCTTTATGCCCTTATATGCCTTTATACGCCCTTTTATTAACCACAAAACCTTCCCCATCCTCAAAAAATAATATGGCAAAATCCCCCCCACACTACTTTTACCATACCTCTGCTTCATAAACCTGAATCCCGCAAAGATGTCTCCAATTACAAAAATCAACTTGCGATGCAACCCCGGTATACCCTTCACTGTATCACGGTAAATAACTCTCCTGTCACCAACCGGATTCCCTTTAGGATTCCCCAGAAAAGAGACAAACTTATTCAAGGCTTCAGGGGAAGGCTCATATTGGTACTTCCCGGGCAACTCCACACCCATAAACATCCTCAACAGACCAAGCTTGTTCCGCAGTTCCTCTTCCATCCCCACCTCAGCCGCGTGCTCTAGCGCAACATCGACAACCTCCTCAGCTCCATAGTGATCAATCATCGCAACCAGATCATTATACTGTCTCAACTGCGAATTCCCATCCTTCTCATGCTGCACCAGGTGCGACACCAGGTACAGAAAATGCAACCCCGGCGGCGGAATCTTAACATTCACCCCATGCTCCATGCCCCATGCCCCATGCCCTGTACTTTGGTCTATCATCTTCAATGTAACTCCAGTCCTGATGCCCCACCACAACCCGTGATGTATCTCGAGAGAAAACCCTCCTTTAACCAGCGACGGCAAATGCTTGCCAATATGCAACGGTATCAGCCTGTGCAGCGGCGACTTGAAAGGCAGCGGACGAAAACCGGCGGACTGTAAAACCCGCCACGCCTTCATACACTGCTCCCGTGGAAGCAGAATATCGGCATCAGACATCGGCCGCAATCCGCTCTCACCGTAAACCGATAGCTCCAGCGCCGTACCCTTAAGCAGCACCGGTATCATACCGGCAGAAGACAACACCTCCGCCACATCGCGCAACGCCGACATGATAAATGAGTTTCGGGCAATGCTCTTAAATGTCTGATTTCGCAATCCCTGGTACAGCGTCGATGGCAACACCTCCTTCAATCCGGCATCCGCAATATTCTTCTGCACAAACGCTGCCACCCCGTGCTCATTTAAAAGCCACACAAACCGTTCAGCAATCCCGGCAGCAACTACCTCCGCTAAAGCAGCACCGGCCCCAGGTAACTCCCGCACACCTGAAAGCGACAGTAACGCCTTCATCTCCGCCGGTATCGGAACAGAAGCATGGTTTAAGCTCATTATTCTGTCTGTTAATAAAGATCAAATATACATAATCTGTGTTTGAATAAATTGTTTGCAACCTTGCCCGCTTTTCATTGGTCATAAAAGCTAAAGGTATTAAATTAGCATGCTGAAATCAGTGACCTGTCAAACCTGAACCTATGGCTACGAGAAAATTCAGAATATTCTCATTTCTGCTTGACATTCTGGTGCTTGCCTTCTCGTTCCTCTTTATGGTCTGGACAAAACCCGCAAGCCTGCGTCACTACCTGCCAACACACCTTCCCTTCTTCCTTATGCTGGCAGGCATCTGGCTAATCGTCTCCCTCCTCAACGGCAAAATGCACAGGGGCAAGATCATCAACCTCAGAACACTTTTCCTCAGGGTCATCACCAGCAACATAGTTTCACTCGGTCTGGCAGCTCTCATTATGTACTCTTTCCGTGAGTATGAGTACTCCCGTAGAATCGTCCTCGGCACGGCTCTGATGGCTACCTTCCTCGAACTGGTGGCAGGCATTCTCTACCTTGCATACAAAAAGGCGGTCATTCAGGAACCGGAACTCCATCTGAACGGTAAGAAGAACGGGATGCCGACAGAGATAGAGATGGTCGGCGAGATAGGCGAGAGCATGCTCAATGGTAACGGCGGATTCAAAATCAACACAGAACTTGTTGAGGCAATAACAAGGGAGGCAGGTGATGAAATGGCCAATGGTATAATGGCAATGGTTGGAGATAAATATGGCACCGACCATGTTCTGCTTTCAACAGGAACAATTACCAACATTCTGACGTTAGGCAGGGAGAGCAAGGATTACATCATTAACCTGAGAAATCTCAACAGGATAAAGAGTCTTGATGAATTCCTCGATGCCGTCAACAGCAGGATCAAAGGCGGCGGATACTTTTTTTGCTGTGTCGAGACCAAGAACAAAAGAAAAGAGAGATATCTTGACCGCTTCCCTCCGGTTCTCAACTACATCTTCTACACCTTCGACTTCGCCTTTAACCGCATATTGCCAAAACTAAGGCTCACCCGCGGAATGTACCTCTTCCTTACCGGAGGCCGGAATATGGTCATATCGCGTGCTGAAGCCCTCGGCCGTATCTGCAGGGCCGGATTCCGTATCACACAGGAATCATTCATTGGTGACAATCTGTGTATTGAGGCCAGAAAGAAAACCCGGCCTGTTAACTCTTCAAACCACAACTACGGATTGCTTATAGCTCTTAACCGGATCGGCAAGGATGGCAAGCTGTTCAAGGTATATAAGCTCCGCACTATGCATCCCTATTCAGAATATCTGCAGGAGTATGTCTACGATCTTTATGAGCTTCAGGAAGGTGGCAAGCTGCGCAATGACTTCCGGATTACCTCCTGGGGTGCCGTGTGCCGCAAGATATGGCTCGATGAACTTCCCATGGTTATAAACCTCTTTAAGGGGAATATGAAAATAGTCGGTGTAAGACCACTCAGCAAACACTATTTTGAGCTCTATTCGAAGGAGATGCAGGAGAGAAGGATAAAGTACAAACCCGGACTCCTTCCCCCTTTCTACGCCGATATGCCCGACACCATTGACGAGATACAGGAATCGGAAAGACGTTACCTAGATGCATGGGATAAAAATCGCCTCCTTACAGACACAACATATTTCTTCCGGTCAATCTGGAACATCCTCTTCCGTCACGCCCGCAGCAACTGATCACCAATGCAAATACTATTAGACAAAATCAAATTCTGGTCCGGATGGCTACTTCTTACATGGTTTATTGTCATCCTCTCCCTGGCTCTGATTCCGTTATCATCCTCATTATCAAAACTTGATGTCGGCAAAATTGAGATCCGCTTCGACTACCTTTATCATATCATAGCCTTTGCCACCGGCACCCTCCTAGCAGTATTGTATTCTGTAAGAAAATACCCTTACCCTCAGCCCCCTGCTCTGCCTGTCAACCGTAGCTTTAGCGAAGGTTGGCGCACTGCACGAAGAATCAAGATTATTATTTTTTTATGCCTGATTCTCCTTTATGCCATCCTTCATGAATACATTCAGAAACTAATCCCCTGGCGTTCATTCAACATTAACGACATCATCAGCAATATCCTGGGAGTAGCCCTGGGCATCATAATCGCAATTCTGTTCTGGCGCAGACTTCGCTAACAGCAGTTAAGTCTTGATAGTTTGTAAGAAAAAGAAGAGAGGGTTTTTAAGAATTTTGTTTTGAAAAAAACTCGCCGACGGGAAGTATCAGTAACCGGCAGTCAAATTTTGTCGGCGTACGAACTACTTATTTCACACGCCGTTTCTCTTTTTTGGATGGCCTGCAGATTTTTCAGGATAGACCTATTATTTTTTGGGGAACAGACCGATTGAAGAGATTAATGAGGGGAGGGAATAAGTTAGCGTTACTGTTTGATCCCGACGTTTCGAAGAAATGTCGGGAGAGTTGTAATGCGGGTTGTTGTCCAATGTTATTATCCCCTGAAAAATCTGTTAGCCTTGATTTACTCCCTTTGGTCGTGAGCTCGTCGCTTTGCTCTCGGTTCTTTTTGTTACTTTTTCTTGATCAAGCAAGAAAAAGTAAATAGTATATTTGAATAATCTTTAAAGTCAATTCACAGTGAAAAGAATATTTATAATTGTAATGCTGTTAACAGCCTTTACAGCAATCACCTCCTCTCAGGTTAGGCGAGTCACCCCCAATAAACCCTACCTCATCCTTAACAGCCGCCCCGGTTATATCACAATAAATGAATTTACAAGCGGCTTCGGATTGTCAGGTACCTATTCTCCCTACTCTAAATACTACTTCGGATTTACAACCATTCACGGCTATCAGGTCGATCAGAACTTTGCTTTTGGTGCCGGTACCGGACTCTCATACTACAACGATGGAATACTTATCCCTCTTTTCGTAGACATGAGATATCGATTCATTATCAATACCTTGACTTTCTATGCGTTTGGGGATGCGGGCTTCCTTTTCAGTCCTGATGATCTTAATAAAGAGACACGTATATTCCTGAATGCCGGACCGGGTATAAGGCTTGCCATAAATTCAAAGTTTGCCCTTAATGTAAGTCCGGGTATTATGACCCAGATGGGACCGAAAAGCCGTGCATCTTTTCTCAACTTCCGAATCGGAGTCACATTTAAGCCCAGTTGAGGAGCTAACGCATAATTCAATTATCTTTGCATCCTGTTTCGATAAATCGAATTATTTCTTTTATGGAAGTATCTGAAAACAATACTATAAAAAAGGAAAGCGAAGAGAAATGGTACGCTCTGTATACCCGGCCCAGGGCAGAGAAGCTGGTATATAAGCGTTTGGTGGACATTGGTATTGAGACATTTCTTCCTATTCAGAAGACTTTGAGGCAGTGGAGTGACAGAAAAAAAATAGTGGAGAAGCCACTGATTCCATCATATATCTTCGTCAAGACAAAGAGTAAGTTTTTCCCAACGGTCTATAACACAGATGGAGTTGTCTCCTTTATTCGTTTTGAAGGTAAGCCTGTATGTGTAACTCAAAGAGAGATCGACAATCTGAGACTTCTTGTTGATAGTAATGCCGACATAGAGCTCTCCTCAGAGAAGTTTGAAAAAGGAGAACAGGTAAAAGTTACAACCGGACCACTAAACGGACTGACAGGAGAATTAATAAGCAGCGGAGACAAGAAGAAGGTACTCGTCAGAATCGAATCACTCGACAAGAATATTGTCGTAACAATCCATACCGCCTTCCTTGCCAAAATACACCAAAAGGATATTTAACCCCATCAACCTTTCCAATAATAGGATCAGTTTTCCTATTTCTTTTTTTCTTTGGTGGTTACACCGCCGACTGAGAACAACCCTGTCCGCCAGTTTCCTCCCGTCAGCGTACTAACCATTCGTTTCGCATGTTTGACACTTTATTTGGCCTGCAGATATTTCAGTTTATAGACTATTATTCTTCAAAAAATATCAGCAAAAGCTTTCGTTACTAACAAAAATTAGTTAGCTTTACAAACGAAAACTATATGCTTATGCTCTCTAAGCTAATAATTGAAGAGATAGTTGATTCACAATCTGAACGCCTGAAGCAACTCGAAACGGGTCTGAAACGCGAATTCCCTGACTTTAAGTCACTTACTTCTCATGCCCTTATTGTAACAGGTATCAGACGATGTGGCAAGAGCACGCTCTTACAGCAAATGAATGAAACTCTTACCGGTAAGACTATTTACCTTAATTTTGAGGACCCCCGGTTAGCCGGGTTTGATGTCAGCGATTTTAATCGTCTTCAGGAGATTATATCTAAAAGAGGAGTAAATTTTCTCTTTTTTGATGAGATACAGGGTATTGATAAATGGGAGAACTATGTGCGCTTCCGACTAGACGAAGGTTACAGGGTTTTTATAACCGGATCGAATGCCTCCATGTTGAGCAAGGAGCTGGGAACCAAACTAACAGGAAGGCACATAAGCAAAGAACTATATCCTTTCTCATACAGGGAGTTTATTGAATTTGAAGGTCGGCCTGCCGACGATGAGTCTGCTTTTAAATATATGAAGTATGGTGGATTTCCGGAAATGATTAAAACAGGGTTGCCCGAAATCCTGATGCATATTTTTAATGATATAGTCATACGTGATATTTCTTTGCGATATGGAATCAGAAATACATCAGTATTGCAGCAGTTATCTGTCTGGCTTGTGTCTAAAGCTGCAAAACCTATTACAGGAAATAGCCTAAGGAAAATTTTTGATATTGGTTCGTCTTCGAGCGTTATGGAATACCTTTCTCATCTTAGCGATGCATATTTGTTTTTCTTTGTGCCAAGGTTCAGCTATTCACAAAAAGTACAGATGGTCAATCCCAAAAAGGTATATTCAATTGACAACGGTCTTATTACGGCAAACTCAGTATCATTTGGCAATGATCTGGGACGCTTGCTGGAGAACATGGTCTTTATGCATCTACGACGGAAGGTCAATAGAATTTATTATTTCAAAGAGAACAAGGAGTGTGACTTTGTCGTGTTCGAAAGCGGTAAATTACCATCACTTTATCAAGTTTGCTGGCAGCTCGAAACGAACAATCTTGATAGAGAATTAGCTGGTCTGACGGAGGCAATGGATTTCTTTGGTGTTAAGGAAAGCACGGTTATAACCCACAACGAATTTGACTCATTTAATATATCAGGGAAGAAAATAGCTGTCAGACCATTTTATCATTGGGCTGGAGAGTAATATGTTTTACTGACCTGAGATTTTTTGGGATACAGATCATAAAAGCAGCGCTTATGAAGTTTGGGTTTGAAGAAAGCAATGAATTTTTGACCGGCCTGCAGATTTTTCAGGAAATAGAATTGTTATGAAGGTCAGTAGTTTAATGATAGTCTTTCTTAGAAATGAATAAAGCGTTACTGTTTGATCCCGACGTTGCGCAGAAATGTCGGGAGAGTTGTAACGCGATTTACTGACCGAAATAACGATTCCCTGAAAAATCTGGAGCCTTGACTTTTTTGGTTACTTTTTGTGTCAAGACAAAAAGTAACAAATAGATTATTTAATGTATTCAAAAACATTTATACCAAGAGTCACCTCATGCGAATTAAACGCATTCAACTTCACATTGGTAGCCATATTGAAATTGTAATACAACTTTACACCCTTGTCAATATTGGCCCCAAGCCCCAGACCTATGATACCCGGATCACGAAATACCATGCTGGCAAATATCCTGTCGACATATGCAACCTGTGCAGCTATTTCGAACTGACTCTTGATATACTTTCCGCTACGCAGTATTATCAGCGGGGACAATCTCCATGATTCATCTATATCATATGCATAGCTCGCGTGGAACTGGAAGTTAGCCAGTGGCTTGTAGCGTGTTTCAACCTCATTGTAGTTAGCCTCCCCGAAGGTGACATTTGTAAAGAGAAATCCGGCTTCCAGGTTATCCCACCTGTATGCAACCGAGAAGTCACTCATGAATTTCACCTTTGACCTTATGTCACTGCCAATCAGGGCCGGATCGATGGTGTAGTCCGGATCGCTGTAATAATCTGACATATTGATTCCATTCCGGTACAACCCGGCCGAAAGTCCAAACATAAAGAAGTGAGACTCTATGAACTCAAGTCGGTATGAATAGGAGCCCATAATATAGAACTGCCTGAATATGCCCGCCTTGTCGTAAATTATCTTTCCGCCGACACCTGCATTCTGCATCAGCTCGTCGTTATAGGACAGCCGTACAGTCTTCGGACCACCGGTAACACCCGACCAGTCGCTCCTGTACCCTGTGAACAGGTACTTGCTGTTGAAATTACCCGCATACGAAGGCATCAACGAATACCTGTCATTGAAGTAGTTCTCCGATAAGGGAATCTGTTGCCCATATACAACCACCCCGAGCACCACTCCTGTTATTACTATCAATATCTTCTTCATATATTCTGTCTCTTATAATATCTCATTCTTTTCAGTTATTACCTGATACCCGGTACCTGATACCCGGTACCTGATACCTCACCTTACAATATTCACTGTCCCCTTTATCACCCCATCATTCTCACTTTCGATGATAAACACGTACGCTCCTTCCGGCAGCGTCTTCCCTTCGCTGGTGCCATCCCAGTCGTTGTTGTAATTATCATTTGCATACACCAGCTTGCCCCACCTGTTGAATACCCTCACATCACACCGTCCCAGCTCTGCCAGGTTGGGTATTTCCCAAAGGTCGTTGAAGCCGTCATTGTTTGGAGTGAACAGGTAGAGTATATCACGATGAGTTGTTGTCACTTGAATTGATGCAGTAGTCTCATCAGGCAGATAGTTAATATTACCCGGATGATAGGCGCGTATCTGTGCAGTTCCTCTCGCAATGCCTGTAAGAACGTCACCCGAAACGGTGGCGACAGACAGGTCAAGGCTCTCAAACAGCACCGTTAGTCCCGATGTTGAAGTTGCCACCAGAGTTAATGGTGTTCCCATGATTACTGATGAAGGCAATTCTCCGAAGGTAATCGTCTGGCCTATCTGTGTGATTGTAAGCTCTCCGTCTACAAAGCTGAAGCTGTAGTTGTTGTCACTTCCTCCT
>Ga0334882_1005002_pt1 | contig 10724 bp, 9 predicted proteins | sample GraSluR1_MG_5_FD_207226 | JGI IMG/M metagenome (GOLD analysis project Ga0334882, IMG submission 207226) | Sludge microbial communities from methane-producing bioreactor in Wageningen University, Netherlands - Granular Sludge_15_04-R1 | ecosystem: Engineered > Bioreactor > Anaerobic > Unclassified... | reverse complement strand
CGCGGCGGCAAGGCGTCCAAGATCGTCCCCTTCCTCGACCAGGGGGCCTCGGTCAGCACGCTGCGGTGCGACGTCGACTACATCGTCACCGAGTACGGCATCGCCGAGCTCTGGGGCCAGACGCTCCGGGAGCGCGCCCGGCGGTTGATCGCGATCGCCCATCCGGACTTCCGCGACGAGTTGGAGGCCGAGTTCCGGCAGCGGTTCGACCGGCCCGCGCTCATCCGGGCCGCGTACGCCTGACCGACCCGTACGCCCCACCCCACGTACGACCGAAAGAGAGAACCACATGGCCTTCGAACTCACCGACGAGCAGGAGATCACCCGCGCCGCGGTGCGGGAGTTCGCCGATGCGGAGGTTGCCCCGCTGGCCGGCACCATCGACCGCGAGCACCGGGTGCCGACCGAGACTGTCCCCAAGCTCGCCGAGCTCGGCCTGCTCGGCATGCTCGTCCCGGAGGAGTACGGCGGGGTCGGTGCCGACACGCTGAGCTACGTCATCGCCGTGGAGGAGCTGGCTCGCGCCTGCGCGACCACCTCGGTGCTGATGGAGTCGCACTCCAGCCTCGCGACCTGGCCGATCCTGCACTACGGCACCGAGGCTCAGAAGGCGGCCCGGCTGCCCGGGATGGCGACCGGGGAGACCCTCGGCGCCTTCGGCCTCACCGAGCCGGGCGCCGGCACCGACGTGGCGTCACTGACCAGCTCGGCGGTGCGTGACGGCGACGGTTGGGTGCTCAACGGCCAGAAGGTGTTCATCACCGGCGGCGGCTATGCCCGGGTCTTCGTGATCTTCGCCCGCACCTCCGCCACCGCCAAGCCCCACCACGGGATCAGCGCCTTCATCGTGGACCGGGACCTGCCCGGCTTCACCGTCGGGGAGGGGGAGCGCAAGCTCGGCATCCGTGGCTCCAGCACCCCGCCGCTGATGTTCCGCGATGTGTGGCTGCCGTCCGACGCGCTGCTCGGCGAGGAGGGGCAGGGCTTCGAGATCGCCATGCGGACCCTCGACGGCGGCCGGATCGGCATCGCCGCCCAGGCCGTCGGCATCGCCCAGGGCGCGCTGGACGCCGCGGTGGCGTACGCCCGCCAGCGGGTGCAGTTCGGCCGCCCGATCGCCGCACTGCAGGCGATCCAGTGGATGGTCGCCGACATGGCCACCGACATCGAGGCCGGCCGGCTGCTCACCTACCAGGCAGCCGCCCTCGAGGAGGCCGGCGAGCCGTACGGCGTGGCCGCCGCCCGGGCGAAGTTGTTCTGCGGCCAGATGGCCTCCCGGGTCGCCGGGATGGCCGTCCAGATCCACGGCGGCAACGGCTACACCGAGGCCTACCCGGCCGAGCGCGCCTATCGCGACGCCAAGATCACCGAGATCTACGAGGGCACCAACGAGGTGCAACGGCTGGTGATCGCCCGGAGCCTGTTGCGGTGACCCGGCCGCCGCGGACCGACCGAAGGATCCGAAGGAGGAGACAGCAATGACAGACCCACAACGCAGCATCGTGGTGGCCTACAAGTGGGCCGCCGATCCCCAGGAGGCCACTGTGGCCGCGGACGGCCGGGTGGACTTCAGCCGGGCCACCGCGGTGGTGAGTGACTACGACGCCGTCGCGATCGCCGTCGGCCGTCGGCTGGCCGACGACCTCGGCGCCGTCCTGGTCGGCGTCACCGTCGGCGGCCCCGACGCCGCCCGTCCCAAGGCCACCAAGGCAGCGCTGGCCCGCGGCCTCGACCGGGTCGTCGTGGTGGAGGCGCCGGTGCCGCCGACCACCGGCACCGCCCTCATCGCCCGGGCCGTTGCCGCCATGGTTCGGGAGGAGACCGGCGTCGCGGCCGTGCTGACCGGTGACTCGTCGGTCGACCTGGGCGCCAAGACGGTGCCCACGGTGATCGGCGGAGTCCTCGGCTGGCCGACGTTGACCGACGCCACCGGGGTGGACCCCCTCGACGGCGGGCTCCGGGTGGAACGGACCACCCCCGAGGGCCGGCAACGGATCCGGATCGAGGGCCCGGCCGTCGTTGCCGTCGCCACCGACGCCGCCACGCCACGGGCGCCCGGCATGAAGGACGTCCTGGCGGCCGGCAAGAAACCCGCGGTGGTCCGCGCCGGCGGCGACCTGGGCCTGGCGCCCGGCGCAGCGGTGACGGTCCGGGCGACCCGCCGGCTGTCCGGCCCGGAGCGCCGCGGGATCCGGATCGCCGCGGAGGACCCGGCGTCCGCCGCTGTCGCCCTCGTCGCCGCGCTGCGGTCCGACGGTCTGCTGGAAGGAGCACATCGATGAGCGTCACCGATTACGTCCTGGTCGCCGGTCATGCCGGTATCTCCGCGCTGGTGGAGACGGCCGTCGGCCTCGGTGGGGCCACCGTCGCGGTGGTCGTCGGCCCCGCGGCGCTCGTCTCACAGGTCGCGACCGCCGGGGTGGACCGGGTGGTCTGGCTCGGCGAGCCGGGGGACCGGCCGTGGGAGGCGTACGCCCCCGCGGTCGCCACCGTCGTGGCGGAGTCACCCGGGGTGGTCATCGGTGGTCGGCGGCCGGCCGAGCGGGTCCTGCTCGGCGCCGCCGCGGCCGCCCTGTCCGCCCCGCTGATCACCGGGGCGACCGGCGTGGCCCGGGAGGGCGACACGGTCGTGGTGACCCGCGAGGTGTATGGCGGGATCGCCGGTGAGACCCTCGCCGTCGACGGCCCGGTCGCGCTGCTGCTGGACGGCGGGGCGATCCCCGCGGTGAGCCCCACCACCGCCCCGATCGAGGAACGGACGGCGGCGCCGCTGCCGATGATCGTCGAGGAGCTCCGGGCGCCGGAGTCGGGGAGCGCGGAGCTGGGGGGCGCCCCCCGGGTGGTGGCGGTCGGCCGCGGCCTGCGGGAGCAGGCCGACCTCACCCTGGTCGAGTCCCTGGCCGGGGCCCTGCGGGCCGAGATCGGCTGCACCCGTCCGCTCGCGGAGGGGCTGGAATGGTTGGCCCGGGACCGCTACATCGGCATCTCCGGGCAGCACATCGCCCCCGACCTCTACGTTGCCGTCGGCATCTCCGGCCAGTTGCAGCACCTGGCCGGGGTGAGCCGGGCCGGGACGATCGTGGCGATCAACACCGACCCGAAGGCGCCGATCGCCGCCGCGGCCGACTACGTCCTCACCGGCGACCTCTACGAGTTGGTCCCCGCACTCGTGGCGGCCCTGTCATGAAGGCGCTGTCGGGATCTGTCGTGAAGGGCGTGCGATGAGTGGCCCGGAGCCCGACTTCGACGTCATCGTCGTCGGTGCCGGGGTGGCCGGCTGCGTCACGGCGTACGAGCTGGCCGGCCGCGGCCTGTCGGTGGCCCTGATCGAGCGCGGCGAGACACCCGGCTCGAAGAACCTGTCCGGCGGCGTGCTCTACTGCCGGGCGATGCAGGAGGTCTTCCCTGACTTCCTCACCGAGGCCCCGGTCGAGCGGATCATCGACCGCAACCGGGTCTGCTTCCTCAACCCGACCAGCTGGGTCGGCCTCGACTACGGCGACGAACGTCTCCATCAGGCCGGCACCGCGGTGACCGTGCTCCGCGCCCACCTCGACGCCTGGCTGGCCGGGCAGTGCGAGGACGCCGGGGTGATGGTGATGCCCGGTGTCCGGGTGGACGCGCTGCTGGTCGAGGACGGTGCCGTTCGCGGAGTGCGCGCCGAGGACGACGTCCTGCGGGCCCGCGTCGTGGTCGCCGCCGACGGGGTCAACTCCTTCCTGGCCCGCGACGCCGGGCTGCGCGACCGGCCACCGCAGCGCCACCTCGCGGTCGGCGTCAAGGCGCTGGTCCGACTGCCCAGGGAGACGCTCGAGGAACGCTTCGGGGTGGCCGGCGACCACGGCGTGGCGATGGCGCTGGTCGGTGACTGCACCCAGGGCATCGGCGGCGGCGGGTTCCTCTACACCAACCGGGACTCGGTGTCCGTCGGTGTGGTGCTGCGGCTGGACGACCTCACCGGCAAGCGGGCGACCGCCGCCGACGTCTTCGACCACCTGCTGGACCATCCCTTCGTCGCCCCCCTGCTGGCCGGCGGGGAGCTCGTCGAGTACGGCAGCCACCTGGTGGCCGAGGGCGGCGAGGAGATGCGCGGTCGGCTGGTCCATGACGGGCTGGTGATCGTCGGGGACGCCGCCGGACTCACCATCAACTCCGGGCTGACGGTGCGGGGGATGGACCTGGCGGTCGGCTCGGCCCGGGCCGCCGCCGACGGCATCGCCGCCGCGCTGGCAGAGGACGACACCTCCGCGGCGGGACTTGCCGGCTACGAGCGGGCGCTGGCGGACTCCTTCGTCGGCCGGGACCTGCGGACGTACGCCCGGGCCCCCCGGTTCCTGGAGAACGAGCGGCTCTACGGGGCGTACGGCACGCTGGCGGCCGACGTCCTGCACGACGTGTTCCACCTCGACGGGACCCCGCGCCGGCACCTGCTGCCGACCGCCCGGGCCGTGCTGCGCGGGTCCGGCGTCGGTCTGGGCCGGCTGGCCCGCGACGCCTGGCAGGGGGTGCGGGCGCTGTGAAGCTGCCACCGATCCCCGAGCGTCTCGCCGGCAACCGGTTCGTCCTCGACGAGGACCAGAGCCACATCGTTGTCGACCAGGAGCGACTGCGCGCCACCGGCTCCGACGAGCGGATCATCGCCTGCTGTCCCGCCCAGGTCTACTCCCGGGCCGCCGACGGCACCATCGCCGTCGAGTACGCCGCCTGCCTGGAGTGCGGCACCTGCCTGGCCGTCGCGGCGCCCGGGTCGCTCACCTGGCGCTATCCACGCGGCGGCCACGGGGTGCAGTTCCGTGACGGCTGAGCCACACCCACGTCCGAAGAAGCACGTTCACGCTCAAGGAGGAGCAACAGCCATGTCCGACGACATCGTCCTGGCGGGAGCCGTCCGTACGCCCATCGGCAAGTTCGGCGGATCCCTCACCGGGCTGACCCCGGCCCAACTCGGCAGCGCGGTGATCACCGCCGCCCTCGACCGTGCAGGCATCCCGCACGACGCGGTCGACGAGGTGATCTTCGGCCACGTCCTGCAGGCCGGCAACGGCCAGAACACCGCCCGGCAGGCCGCCCTGGCGGCGGGCCTGCCGATCGGGGTCCCGGCACTCACCGTCAACAAGGTCTGCGGGTCCGGACTCAGCGCCGTCAACCTCGCCAGTGCGCTGATCCGCTCCGGTGAGGCCGAGGTGGTGGTGGTCGGCGGCACCGAGTGCATGTCGCGGGCCCCGTACCTGCTCGACAAGGCGCGCTTCGGCTACCGGCTGAACGACGCCACCCTGATCGACTCGCTGCTCAGCGAGGGCCTGGTGGACAGCTTCCACCGCTACCACATGGGCATCACCGCCGAGAACGTCGCCGAGCGGTGGGGGATCTCCCGCGATGACCAGGACGCCTTCGCCGCCACCAGCCAGCAGCGGGCTGCGGCCGCCCGCGAGGAGGGCCGGTTCGCCGAGGAGATCCTGCCGCTGGAGGTGACCGTCGGGAAACGGCGGACCACCTTCGACGCCGACGAGGCGATCCGCCCGGGCACCACCGTGGAGACCCTGGCCGGACTCCGCCCGGCGTTCCGCGAGGACGGCACCGTGACCGCCGGCAACGCGTCCGGCCTGTCGGACGGCGCGGCGGCGTTGGTGGTGCTCAGCGCCGAGCGGGCCCGGCAGCTGGGGGTCACCCCGCAGGCCACCTGGGTGGCCGGGGCCAGCGCCGGTGTCGAGCCGGCGGTGATGGGCCGGGGCCCGGTGGAGAGCAGCCGCAAGGTGCTGCACCGCGCCGGCTGGCGGACCGGCGACCTGGACCTGGTGGAGCTGAACGAGGCCTTCGCCGCCCAGTCGGTGTGCGTGGTCCGCGAGCTGGGCCTGGACACCGACCGGGTCAACGTGAACGGCGGCGCGATCGCCCTGGGGCACCCGCTGGGCTGCTCCGGCGCCCGGATCCTGGTCACCCTGATCCACGAGATGCGCCGCCGGCAGGTGGAGCAGGGGATGGCCGCGCTGTGCATCGGCGGCGGCATGGGCATCTCCACCCTGGTCCGCGTCGACGCCTGAGGAGGCTGCCATGTCCCTTGTCCACTACACCACCTCCGACACCGTCGCCACCCTGACCATCGACCGCCCCGAGGCACTCAACGCCCTCAACGCCGAGGTCCTGGTCGACCTCGGAGCCGCCGTCGAGCGGGCGGTCGAGGAGCGGGCCCGGGCGCTCATCGTCACCGGCGCGGGGGACCGCGCCTTCGTCGCCGGCGCCGACGTGGTGCGGATGTCCGGCATGGACCGCCGCGAGGCACGGGCATTCAGCGAGCTCGGCAACCGGGTCTTCGCGCAGCTGAGCCGCTGCCCGATCCCCTCGATCGCCGCGGTCAACGGCTACGCCCTGGGCGGCGGCTGCGAACTCGCCCTGGCCTGCGACCTGCGGATCGCCTCCGAACAGGCCGCCTTCGGTCAGCCCGAGGTGGGCCTGGGCATCACCCCGGGCTTCGGCGGCACCCAGCGGCTGGCCCGCCTGGTCGGCCCGGCCCGGGCCAAGGAACTGCTGTTCACCGGCCGGCGGATCGACGCCCGGCGGGCGCTGGCCATCGGGCTGGTCAACGAGGTGGTCGCGGCCGACGAGCTGCTGCCCGCGGTCACCGCGCTGGCGGCCGAGATCGCCTCCCGTGGCCCGATCGCCGTCCGCGCCACCAAGCGGGCCGTCAGCCAGGGGCTCGACGTCGACCTGACCACCGCCCTGGCTCTCGAGGCCGCCGAGTTCGCGTCCTGCTTCGAGACCGGCGACCAACGCGAGGCGATGGCCGCCTTCACCCAGAAGCGGGCCGCGGCACCGTTCCGCGACCGATGAACCGATGATCCCCGCTGCCGCCACCGCTGCCGCCGGCGCAGTCACCGCCGCTGCGGACCCCACCACGGCCGCCGGGCCCGCGCCCACCGAGCGGGCCGTACGTACGAAAGGACATGCAGCATGCAGATCGGAGTAGTCGGCGCCGGCACCATGGGTGCCGGGATCGCCGAGGTGTTCGCCACCACCGAGGGCTGTCAGGTGATCCTCACCGACACCAGCACCGCCCTGGCCGCCGGCGGACGGCAGCGTATCGTCGACCACCTCACCGGACAGGTGGCCAAGGGCCGGCTCGACCGGGCGGTCGCCGACACGGCGATCGGACGCGTACGGGTCGGTGAGCTGGCCGCGCTGGCCGACTGCGACCTGGTGATCGAGGCGATCGTCGAGCGGATCGAGGTCAAGCGTGACCTGTTCGGGCGACTCGACGAGCTGTGCCGGCCCTCGACCATCCTGGCCTCCAACACCTCCTCACTGTCGATCACCGAGATCGCCCGTGGGCTGGCCCATCCGGTGGTCGGCATGCACTTCTTCAACCCCGCGCCGGTGATGGGCCTGGTCGAGGTGATCGCCGGTGCCACCACCCCGGAGGAGACGGTGAGCCGGGTGACCGACCTCGCCGTACGGGTCGGCAAGACGCCGGTCCGGGTGCGGGAGGCGGCCGGCTTCGTGGTCAACCGCATCCTCATCCCGATGATCAACGAGGCGATCGGGGTGGTGGCGGACGGGACGGCGTCGATCGAGGACGTCGACACCGCGATGAAGCTCGGCGCCAACCATCCGATCGGGCCGCTGGCGCTCGGCGACCTGGTCGGGCTGGATGTCGTGCTGGCGATCATGGAGGTGCTGCAGGCCGAGACCGGCGACCCGAAGTACCGCCCGCATCCGCTGCTGCGGACCTATGTCCGCGCCGGCTGGCTCGGTCGCAAGTCCGGCCGCGGGTTCCACGTCTATCAGGGGAAGCAGTGATGCCCGTCGGACGCCCCGCCACACACCACAGCTTTCTAAATGTAAGGACATTTTGATGACAGTGGTCGAAGTAGGTGGCGGGCTACGTCGTTTGCCACCGGTTGTGGCACCGCAGGTGCGCCGGGAGTTCCGTAGCACTAGACTCCAATTGTCCGGACAAAGGAGGGGTTGTGGTCGACATGCCGTCGCGCCGGGCGCGGATCTGGGGCCTGGTCCCGATCGCCGCCTTTCTGCTGATGACCCTGGTGCTGCGCGCGCCGGTGGCGGTGGTGCCGCCGCTGCTGCCGGAGTTCCAGGCTGCGCTGCACCTGGACACGATCCAGGCGGCGCTGCTGACCAGCATCCCGGTGCTGTGCTTCGGCCTGCTCACTCCGCTGGTCTCCCAGCTGGTGCACTGGCTGGGGATCAACCACGCCGTCTCCTGGGGGCTGGCCGCCGTCATCGTCGGCTCACTGCTGCGGGTCGACGGCACGGTTACCGGTGCGTATGCCGGCACGGTGCTGATCGGGCTCGGGCTGACCATCGGCAACCTCGGGATGCCGATGCTGATCAGCCGGCAGTACCGGCACCGGGCGGCGCTGCTCACCGGCGCCTCCTCGGCGACCATCAACATCGCGGTGACGCTGGCCACGGCGACCGCGGTCCCGGTGGCGATGCTGGTCGGCTGGCAGCGCTCCTCCGCCCTGTGGGGCACCATCATCGGCGGCGCCGCGCTGGTTGTCTGGCTGATCGTCTATCCGCCCGGCGTCCGCGGCGTACGCGGCGCACTGCGCCGGCGCGCCGGCATCGAGGCTCCGGCACAGTCGGTCCGCGAGGGCCGCGCCCAGCTGCGCACGGCGGGCCCGCGGTCCTCTCTGTTGCGCTGGCCGGTGGCCTGGTTGCTGGCCGCGGCGTTCTCCGGTCACACCCTGGCCTACTACGCGGTGACCTCCTGGTTGCCGTTGGCGCTGGTCGACCTGCGCGGCATGACCGCCGGGCAGGCCGGGGTGGGGGCGTCGATCTTCCAGGCGGCCGGCATCGTCGGCCCGTTCATGACGTCCTGGCTGGTCGACGGTCGCGGCTGGTCGCTCACCCGCAGTGCGCTGCTGGTCGGGGTCTGTTGGGTGGCGCTGCCGCTGGGCATCGTGTTCGCCCCGGCGGGCTGGGTGGTCTGGAGCCTGCTGGGTGGTCTGGCCCAGGGTGCCTTCTTCACCCTGCTCTTCGTCATCGTCGTCCGCCGCACCCGCGATGTCGACGAGAACCGCCGCCTCACCGCGATGGTGCAGACGGTCGGCTACTCGGTCGCCGCCACCGGCCCGGTGGTGATGGGCTGGGTGCACGACCACCTCAATGCCTGGGGACCGTCGTTCCTGGTGGTGCTGGCGGCCGTGGTCGTGATGATCGTCACCGTCATTGCGGCGGCCAGGGACCGCAGCGTTCCGGCCCCGGGCTCGCCCCGGTAGCTCACGTGATCCCTCCCGCACACTGTGCAGCCAGGGACGGTTGAATCGGAGTGAGGGCTAATCTATCACTGTATGGACACTTAACCTGTTCAGCGATAGCCTGTAGAGGCGGTCTCAGGTGGTGAGAGGACTCGATGGTGAGTGCATCTCGCGGTGGAAGTCGGACGAACCCCTGAGGGGTAGGGCCATCGATTCTCGTAGATCGCGTTGCTGGTGTCACCAGCGGGACAGGATCGCCGCTGCACCCGTTTCGTGGGGGGCGTAGGAGGCCAACGGGGCCAATGAATGGACTGTCGACCCCGATACCTACCTCGGTGAAGCGGGGCGGGCGGTCCTGCACTACTCCACGGCCAGCATCCATTCCTGACTACGATCGTGGGCCGGTACGCCGCGGTGCACGCGGCCACTGTGCGATCTCTGCGATATGAGACCTTTCAAGATCATGTCCGAAACCGTTGGTAAATCACTGAAGAAGTGCTTCCGTCACGTGGAATCTTTGTCGGCGGAGAGGTCAGTCGAGCTCTGACTCAGATATCCGGTGCCGATTATTTGCCGGCCACTCGGAGGCCGCCCACTCGGAGGCTGGAACTATTTCTAAGGAGGTAATAAAATGGACAGTGTTGGTATTGGGATCTACGGCTTGGGAAAGATGGGTCGAGCCCATGCGGAACGCATTGGCAACGCCATTCGTGGTGCCAGGGTGGCGGCGGTGTCCGACCCGGACTCCGAGTTCGCCGAGATCGTCGCCGGGCAACTCGATCTTCCCGACGTGGCGGTGGAGCCGGATGCGGCAGCGTTGTTCGGGCGGGACGACGTCGCCGGTGTCCTGATTGCGGCGTGGGACGGCGAGCACGAGGCTGCAGTGCTCGAGGGGTTGCGGCAGGGCAAGAGGATTCTCTGCGAGAAGCCCCTTACGCCGACGCCGGAAGGTTCCCTTCGAGTGGTGCGCGCGGAACAAGCCGCAGGGGAGAAGCTGGTGCAGGTCGGGTTCATGCGCCGCTTCGACGTGGGCTACGTCCAGCTGAAGCGGCTGTTGTCGGCTGGGGTCGTGGGGATGCCGTTGCTGGCGTATTGCATGCACCGCAACCCCTCCCAGCCCCCGAGCTTCGAGGCCGATCAGATCGTCACCCAGGTGATGGTGCACGAGTTCGACATCGCGCGATGGTTGTTCGATGACGAGATCGCCCGGGTGCGTGTCGACAAGTCGCGCTCTACCTCGCGGGCTCCGCAGGGGCTCGCCGACCCGCTGACCGCTGTCCTGTGGACCCGGTCGGGGGTTCGCATCAACGTCGAAGCCGTCTGCTTTGCGCAGTACGGCTACGACATCCGCTGCGAGGTGCTCGGAGAGAGCGGCTCGGTCGCGCTACCCGACCCATCCTTTCCGGTGTTGCGGAATGCCGACGGCGTCAATAGCGGTATCGGGACGGACTGGCTCAATCGGTTTGAGGGGGCGTACGACTCCGAGATCCAGGCGTGGGTGGACTCGGT
>Ga0334882_1005000_pt1 | contig 10726 bp, 13 predicted proteins | sample GraSluR1_MG_5_FD_207226 | JGI IMG/M metagenome (GOLD analysis project Ga0334882, IMG submission 207226) | Sludge microbial communities from methane-producing bioreactor in Wageningen University, Netherlands - Granular Sludge_15_04-R1 | ecosystem: Engineered > Bioreactor > Anaerobic >... | reverse complement strand
CATCAAGAACCTACCCTACCCCTCGCAGTGCCGGTCATGGTGGCAAAAACCGCGCCATACCCTCCTTGGGGTGGCTTTAGATAGTTTCCGGCCGGGCAGCACCCATGGTGAAGCGCTCCCCTGCGTCCCCGACCTTCGGTGCGGGACACGGCGGGATAACACCTACGAAACTTACCGCCGTGCCGTTACCATTCATTTAACATAAAAGATATAACCATCATGAGATCTAGATCAATCTTAATTAACCTTATCCTGTTGGTATTCTGCATTAAAACTTACTGCCAGGAACAAGCTTATCCTCTCAGCATTAATATCTCTGTTAATGAAAGCGTTCAAAAATCATTTCATTCCAACGGACGATTATATGTTTATCTAATTACAAACCCGAACATGGAACCCAGAAATCAAGGTGTGGATGGCTTTTCAGGAAGGGATATATTGTTTGCAAAGAACATCTCTCATTGGAATTCCAGCGATATATTATCCATTACCGGTACGGAGGATTGGGACATGTGGAGTAAAGAAGTAAAATGTGGATTTGAAATTATACCTGAAGGCACTTATTTTCTGCAAATACTTTGGGATCAAAACATGGATGATTTTGGCATTAATGCTCCAGGAAATATCTTCAGTAAAAAGTTGGAGCTGAATTTAACCTCTCCACGAAATGTCAATATTAGCTTATCAGAAGTAATAGAGCCTCCTATCCTACTTGAACACGAACTCTTAAAACTGGTAGTACATCAAAGCGATACAATATCCAAATGGCAGGGTAATCCAGTTTATGAGAGAGCAGCTGTATTATTGCCATCGGGTTATTATAAAAACAAAAAAAAGGAATACCCAATAAGATATAGAATTCTGGGTGGCCATGGATCATTAATTAGGAGTGTAAACTCTCTGCTGAACGATAGCACTTTTTTCAATTGGTGGATCACTGATGAAGCTCCTCAGATTATTAATGTTTTTCTGGACGGTGAGATAAATGGCAATATTTATCATGTAGATTCAGATAATATTGGTCCATTTGGTTATTCGCTGGTAAATGAATTCATACCATTTATTGAGGATTTATATCGTGGAACAGATACTCCCATTACTCGGTTTGTAGACGGTTGCTCTACCGGGGGATGGGGCTCCTTAGCTCTTCAACTTTTCTATCCTGAAACTTTCAATGGCGTTTTCTCTTATTCGCCTGATCCTATAACCTTTGAAAATTTTCTTTCATTGAATATTTATGAAAATGATAACATCTTCATTAATAAATATGGCTATGAGATTCCTTTAATGAGAACCTCAAACGGAGACACAAGAGTCTCTTTTCGACATTGGATAGAATTTAATAATATTACTTCAATTAGTGGATTATATACTGATTCAGATGATTATTTTGGTATTTGGTCAAGATTATTCAGCAAGAAGGGCAGTGATGGAAAACCAGAGAAACTTTTCGATCCATATACCGGGATAATCGATCCAAATGTTGCGGCAAGTTGGAAACGATATGATTTAATGCATTATTTATTGGAAAACTGGCAATTGCTTGCCCCGAAACTGAAGGGGAAGGTATATATATGGGCTGGTACAAATGATTATGTTTTCTCAGACCGCCATGTAATTCAATTTAGAGATATGATATCGACAATGAAAAATCCAACCCTGGATGCAATAATTGAAATTGAACCGGGAGCCAGTCATTGTGAACAATACTCCAACAGAAGGATTCTAGAACAAATTTCTCAAAAACTTAATGATATTAATCGAGAATAAACGAATGGTAACAAGCGGTATAGTTAATTGGTTTGTCACACTTTTTGCATCGGTGACGTGAACGCCAGCCGGTCAAAAACCGCATGTGGCTTATCGGCCCGAACAAAAATCCGTAATTCAATAATCCCTCTGCCAAATCGCAAACACCATTATGCCAGAGAGTTCCCGTTTGTAAACAAGTATCCCAATGGGGGCAAAAAGTGCGCCATACCCTCCGGGGCATGGGCTTTCTTGATCAAACCTAAAATGATGACAACCCTCGCTCACACGCCCATAACCCCGATCGGGTAACTCCAACTAACCATACCGCCGTGCCGTTAGCAGCAAACTATTTAGCGACCAAACTTGATTAGTACGTATAAATTACATATCTTTGTACGGATAAACAAAAGAGAGATGGATACAAAATTGACTATTAAACTTGACAATGATGTAATTACCAGGGCGAAACGATATGCACAGTATCGCAAGACTAGCCTCTCAAGGCTCATTGAATCATACCTTGATTCCATAACAAAGAGCGAATCAGATGATATTGAAATTACCCCACTGGTTAAAAGCCTAAGTGGAGTAATTAAGCTAGAAGTGGACCATGATTACAAGAAAGACAGGACTGATTATTTAATAAAGAAGTACTCATGATGAAAATTTACCTTGACACTAATATTGTACTTGATCTCCTAGCTCATAGAATGCCATTCTACCCAGAAGCAGCAAAACTTTTTTCACTTGCTGATAAAAAGAAAATAAACCTGTCAATTTCAGCACTTTGCCTAGCAGACACAAATTACATACTTTCAAAGCAACATCCTGAGATGGAGGTAAGGAAAATATTGAGGAAATTTAAAATTCTAGTCAGAGTGTTACCCCTGGATGATAAAATAACCGAATTGGCTTTGAATTCAGAGTTTAAAGACTTCGAGGATGCCATTCAGTATTACACAGCAATCGAAAACGACCAGGATATAATAATTACAAGAAATCACTCTGATTTTAAAGAAAGTAAGATACCAGTCATGTCTGCTGGTGAATTCATTAAAACTATCAAAAAATAGTCAGCTGCTAACACGGCCGGTAAATTTCATAGGCTTGTCACGGTTTTTGCAAACCGTGTCCGGCCACTTAGTCGGGAACTGTCATCAGGGATACAGTAGGGTGCAACTTAGAAGTAATAGCAAGTAATAACGGTGGATTCACCTCGAAACATATTCAATATCAAGACAGTATCCCACTCCTCGCAGCGCATGTCATGGTGGCAAAAACCGCGCCATACCAGCCTTGGGCAGGCTTGTGAGAGCGCCCGGTTGGGCATAAAACGGGACACCGCGCCTGCCCTGCGTCTGGTAACACCTACTAAACATACCGCCGTGCCGTTAGGTTGCATACCAGGTGCGAGCAACTAAAAGAATGAAAAAAGGATTCTTATGAAGTATGCAAATGAAAAAATGAGAGAGTTTTTTTGCTTTATATATTAATAGTATATACCTTTGTGATATACTTAAAACACATTATATGAAAACTCTGTCACTTAAGCTGGATGACAATATATTCAACGAGACTGAAGACGTACTCGCAAGAATAAAAAAATCAAGAAACAGATATATCAATGAGGCTGTGGATTATTACAACAAGGTCAATCGCAGGGCAATAATTGCCAAGAGACTAGCCAAAGAATCGAGGATAGTTAGTAGAGAATCCCTTGTTGTGTTGAATGATTTTGATAATATTCCTTATGAAGATTAAACAATTTGATATCTGGATAGCAGATCTCAATCCACAGATGGGAACTGAGACAGGCAAGATAAGACCTGTATTGATTGTGCAAACGGACTTAATGATGGATCATCCTTCAGTCGTGATTTGTCCCCTAACAACCAATATTGCTTCTGAGAGTGAGATTTTAAGAGTTCATCTCAAAAAAGGGATAGCAAATCTGACACAGGATTCAGATATAATGATCGATCAGATAAGGGCGATTGATAAGAAAAGACTTACCAAAAAGATTGGAGAATTGCCTAAGGAGATGAAAAACAACGTAAAAGAGAATATTAAAATCATATTAGACATCGATTAACTGACGGTACGCAACCTAACACGGACGGTAAATTTCATTGGCTTGTCACGGTTTTTGCAAACCGTTCCCGTTAACTTAGTCGGGAACTGCCATCAGGGTGATAGCCAAGTGCAACTTAGAAGTAACAGCAAGTAATAACGGTGGATTCACATCGAAACATATTCAATATCAAAACAGTACCCTACCCCTCGCAGTGCCGGTCATGGTGGCAAAAACCGCGCTCCCGATTCGTCAGGCTCATCGGGACAAGCTATACCCTCCTGAGGGTGGCTTTAGAGAGGTTCCGGCCGGGCAGCACCCATGATGAAGCGCTCCCCTGCGTCCCCGACCTTCGGTGCGGGACACGGCGGGATAACACCTACGAAACGTTGCTCCCTCCGGTCGCGAGCTCGTCGCGTTGCTCCTCGGTTCCGCCGTGCCGTTATAGCGCATTAAAAAAAAGACAATGTTTTACGAGAAAAACTGAATATTACGCAAGCATCATACTACCCGGTATATTTTCAGCACCTTCGTGCAATTGACTTTCAGGTATCAAGTCTGCTCACTCTTCTAATATCATTATTAGGGCATTGCCGTACGATTGCCGTAAGAATTCAGGTTGAAATGTTGATTCCTTCTAACTTCACAAACTACATTTGTTGATAAATAACCACAATAATCAGCAATCATGAAACAGCCGGAGCTTGGAGAAAAAATCTCAATAATCAGAAAGGAAAAAGGGTATACACAATCGGATCTCGCTGAAGAATGTAATGTTGATATCAGAACTATTCAGCGCATTGAAACGGGTGAAGTAACGCCACGCATTTTTACATTACGTATTATAAATGAAAAACTTGGAACCAATTTTGACATTATTGGCAACTCTAAAAACAGCGTTGTAGATGGATCTAAAACCATTATCCGAATGGGGTGGATCACAGGAATTATACTTTATGCATTTCTTCCTGTACTCATTTTAGATGCATTAAGCTATATTAATCCCGAAATCTCATTATCGACCTGGCCTGTTTCAGTATTGGTTACCATTAATATACTTCACATAATAATAGTGCTTATCTTTTTCCGGAGTGTCTTTTTTATTGGGAAGTACACAAAAAACACTTTAATTCGGATTGGTGCTGTATTATCTGTCCTTGTAATCCTTTTATTAAATTCTTTCAGAATAATTGGAGTTGCCTTAGATAATACTTTCAGCGCTTACGTTCATATTCTTTTAGCTTCGTTTGTTGGAATTTCAAATGTGGTGTTGGGAATTGGATTTGTGCTGACAAAAGTTAAAAAAGAGTTGTCAATTGCAACAGGTGCGGTTTTAATTTTTAGCGGGCTCTTGTATTTACAGAGTGGAATTATAGGATTATTATTTTGGTCAGTTTCATTGATTTTACTGATAATTTACATGGCCAGGTTTGAAGAACTTTTGGATTCATGAAAACGAGATAATCGAAAAAACAATACATGAATACTCAGGATAGAAACACAAAATCAAAATTTTTACGAAATGCTGTAGTATTCTTCATAAGCATAATTGGACTTCTTACATTAATAGTATTACAAAGTTGTTTGGGTGGAAACTCCAATTCTGAAGAAAAACAAAATAAAATTGTCTCTTCTTCCAAACCGACTGAAGAAGTCCTTAACAGATATAAAAATCAGACCAAATTTACAGATCCCGGAGAATTTGCACATATGTTGGATAGTCTTCCTGAATCGTATGAACAAATCTGTGGGATAATAAAAAAACAACTAATCCATCCGATGGAAGCTGCAGAGATGCCTGAACTTTTCCCGAACGACAAGCTTCCAGAAGATGGTGAATATCCGATCGTTGCTGAAATGTTGCGAGAACTGGATCAACGGGACCACTCTGGGCTAACAATGGATCGCTTGCCTGAAGACAGACTTTTAGTTGCATGCTATCATCATGGATTGTTGTTAGCTTCAATACTAAGGCATCAAGGTAAATCAGTAAGACTTAGAGCGGGATTCGCCAGGTACTATGAGGAACAAGTGGGCGTTCGATTTTCACATGTTATCTGTGAGGTTTGGAATGCAGCTAATGAACATTGGGAGATTATCGATCCGGATAGAAATATACAAAACGTATCAAAGGCGAAGTTTGAGTTTCCCTCAAATGTTTGGAATAACTATAGAAATGATAATCTACCAAAAACAAAGTATATAGGATCAATTGGGCAAAGTGAAAATGTATTCATCCATTCCTTACTACTAGACATGGCTTTTGTGCTTAGAAATGAAAGAAGCTATTGGCACACGCCAGAATTTATATTCAAAAATGATTTTAATATCCATAATCTTAGTAAAGAACAAATCAGTGTATTAAACCAAATTGCCGAATTGATGGCCGATCCTGAAAACAATCTTGCACAATTGGAAAAAATATATAATGAGTATTCATTTCTACAATCGAAAGAAAGAGATATAGACATTTTTTATGAATAAACTTGAAAACTATAAATTACACCACCTAACATGGACAATAAAACTAATAAGTCTGTCACGGTTTTTTACAATCCGCTCCCGTAACTATAGTCAGTGTCTGACATTCGGTTGGAAGAGGGATTCAACTTACATGTAACACAAAGTAATGACGGTGAATTCACCTAGAAACATATTCAATATCAAGAGACTACCCTACCCCTCGCACCGCCGGTCATGGCTGTAAAAACCGCGCCATACCCTCCTTAGGCAGGCTCTAGAGAGCCCCTGGCTGGGCAGAAAACAGGACACCGCACCTCCCTGCGTCGGGATGCCACCTACGAACCTTACCACCGTGCCGTTATAGCGCATTAGAAAACAATTGATTATGAAACTTAGTCTAAAAACAATTCTCATCTTGCTATTTCTTGTTCATTTCTCAGGATGCACAAATAATGGGAAAAGACCCTTCTATTCCCCTGAAAGGAAAATGGAAATCTTAACGAATCCCACTATTGATTTGTTCGGAGTAATAAGTCAATTAGCAGAAGACAAACAATATACAGAATTTCTAATACCGAAATATAATCAAGAAGTTATAGAATATTTTAAGGCTTTTAAAGATCATCCTTCTATAAAATTTGCAATAGAATGTAAAAACGAATATCTAATAAATGGAGACGCACCTATGTCTCTTGCAGTCTATATCGGCCCACCTCCAGAATTGGAACCAAAATTTGGCCTATCAAACCTACCGGCTAGTTTTGATCCACGATGGGACTCAACTCTTATTAGTAATTATCTTGAAAACGCAAGATTATTTGCAGTTGAAAGTAATTTTATCAACTTCCTGGATACTCAAAAAGAGTACAAGGAACTGGCCATGGGCAATCTGAAAGAAATGCTTAATAGAGTGCAAATCTCTCAATGGTATAACCAATTCTTCGGATATTATCCTGACAACTTTAGATTGTATTTAGCACTACAAAACGGCAGTTGTAATTATGGTTATCCGGTTACCTATCCAGGGGGGAAGGTCGAGTTCGTATCTGTTCTAGGTGCTAGATTCCCTGATAACAATGGTATTCCTACCTATCCGGAAGACTGGTTTTTACCTGTGATAATTCATGAATTCACTCATTCATATATAAATCCACTCATTGCAAATAACCAGGATTTGTTGAAAGAACTGGGAGAGGAATTATTGTCTGCTCAAAGAGAAAAGATGAATAAGCATGGGTACAATGTATGGAATGTTATACTTCAAGAATATATTGTTAGAGCGTGTACAATAAAATATCTTGAGCAGAATATAGGGAAAAGACAAGCAAAGAACAATATCAATTATGATATCAAGGCAGGTTTTACGGAGATTACAGGATTGGTAAAGCTCTTTGATGATTATGAAAATAATAGAGAAAAATTTGATAATATAGAAGCCTTCTTACCCGAAATAAAAAAATACTTTGAAAATTATTTGCATGATTTAAAAAATTAATAACGCGCTATAACACGGACGGTATAATTCATAAGCTCGTCACGGTTTTTGCTTTTGCTCCTGCACCTTGGACAGATTTGTAATAACTTATACCGCGATCGCTCCAGTGGCCGCTATTAAACTTAGTGTAGCTTGACTTGTTACTTGCCTCCGATCAACCTAGTACCGCGACACTCGTGTATCCCACAAAACTTGTACCTGGACGGCAAAAACCGCGCCGTACTCTACTTGCACCGTGACAGCTTTATGGCCCCGCTGGCGCAGGGTACCAGGATCCTGCCCGGATGCTTCGTCGAGTAACGCTTACGAAATTATACCGCCGGGCCGTTACAGGCAATTTTTAACGACCGTACAACTATTTCCATATGATAAAAAGAAATGAAAAATATAAAGATATAGACGAATATATTGCTTCGCAACCAGCAAATATTCAGGAAATACTTGAACAACTTCGACAAGCCATTAAGCAAGCAGCTCCTTATGCAAAAGAAACAATTGGCTACGGAATGCCTGCTTTTCGACAAAACAATATTTTGGTCTATTATGCTCTAAATAAAGATTATATCGGCTTCTATCCGACTCCTAGCCCAATTATTCATTTCAAAAAGGAGTTAGAAAAATACAAAACCTCAAAAGGTGCAATTCAATTTCCTATTGACAAACCATTACCTTTAACTCTGATAGAAAAAATAGTAAAGTTTCGCATAGAGGAGGATGCAAATGCATGAATAAAAGAGTTTTACCTGGCGTATTACACGAAGTGCCAGTAGATCTAGAAAAAGTACTGAAAACAGATACGGATATACTTGAACAGTGGAACAACCTAACCCCTATTCAACGCAACGAATGGATCTGCTGGGTTACTATTGTCAAAAAAGCTGAAACAAGAACAGAACATATTCACCGTATGATTGAAGAATTGAAAGAAGGTAAACGGAAACCATGTTGCTGGCCAGGCTGTCCTCATAGCAGACCTTCAGCACAAAAATGGTTCAAAAAAGTTAAGAAATGAAAACAACACCTGAACATAATGAAAGAATTTCCAAAATGACTTTTGCATCTGTTTATCCGCACTACATAACAAAAGTTGAGAGTAAGGGCAGGTCAATAAAAGAATTGCATCAAGTAATAGAGTGGCTGACCGGATTTGATGACAAGAAGCTCCAAGAATTGATTGACGAGAAAGTAACTTTTGAAACCTTCTTTAAGAAAGCGAAATTAAACCAGAACGTGCACCTGATAACAGGAATGATTTGTGGCTATAGGATAGAGGAGATTGATAATCCAATAACCAAAAAAGTAAGATACTTGGATAAGTTAGTAGATGAATTAGCGAAGGGAAGAAAAATGGAAAAAATTTTACGAACGACACAAGAAATGCAACAAGAAAAAAACTGCCTGTAACACGGCCGGTAAATTTCATAGGCTTGTCACGGTTTTTGCATGGTGACGTGAACGCCAGCCAGCGAAAAACCGTTGGTGGTTTATCAGCCCGAATAAAAATCCGTATCTCAATCAACCCACTACCGCAACGCAAACACCATTACGCCAGATAGTTCCCGTAACAAACAAGTATCCCAACGGGGGCAAAAACCGCGCTCCCGATTCGTCAGGCTCATCGGGATAAGCTATACCCTCCTGGGGATGGCTTTAGAGAGGTTCCGGCCGGGCAGCACCCATGATGAAGCGCTCCCCTGCGTCCCCGACCTTCGGTGCGGGACACGGCGGGTAACACCTACGAAACGTTGCTCCCTCCGGTCGCGAGCTCACCCGGTTGCACCGGGATGAGCAGTTGCTCCCTCCGGTCGCGAGCTCGTCGCGTTGCTCCTCGGTTCCGCCGTGCCGTTAGCCTTAATGATTCACCAAACTGCACAAAAGATCAATAAATGATTTCCCCACTTGGAAAACGTTGAAAAAAATTCGCTATCCGAAACTCAAGTGACAAAATCAATAAAACATTTGGATTTGTCAAGACAGTGTAATAACTTTGTAATTACATTCTTTTTACAAAAATGATATGGAAGTTTCAGTAGTTAAAATAGGAAACTCTAGAGGGATCAGATTCAGCAAAACAATCCTCGAGAGATACAATATCAGGGATTCGGTTAATCTTATCCTTGAGAAAGGGCATATAATTATCAAGCCAGTAACAAGACCACGTAGAGGATGGGAGAAGGCGTTTAAAGAAATGCACGATAATCAGGATGACAGATTATTGATGCCAGATGTTTTTGATGATGAAATATCAGAAGAATGGAAATAAAGCAGTACATGATAGTGCTCGCAAACCTTGACCCGACAATTGGCAGCGAGATTAAAAAGACCAGACCATGTGTTGTCATTTCTCCAGACGAGATGAATAAATATCTTAATACCATTGTGATTGCTCCAATGACAACAACATCAAAACAATATCCTACAAGAGTAGAGATTAAACACGACAACAAGATCGGATGGATTGTATTGGATCAGATAAGAACTATCGACAAGCAAAGAATCATAAAAGATCTGGGAAGACTATCCAAACCAGAGATTAAGGAAGTAAAATCCATTCTGAAAGAAACATTTGTAGACTAACATCACTAAGGCTAACACGGCCGGTAAATTTCATAGGCTTGTCACGGTTTTTGCACCAGGGACCTCTCCGAGGCCAGCTGCCAAAACCAGAAGTGGCTTATCGGCCCGAACGAAAATCCGTAATTCAATCATCCCACTGCAAAAACGCAAACACTTTTACGCCAGATAGTTCCCGTAAAATACAAGTACCCCAATGGTGGCAAAAACCGCGCTCCCGATTCGTCAGGCTCATCGGGACAAGCTATACCCTCCTGGGGGTGGCTTTAGAGAGGTTCCGGCCGGGCAGCACCCATGATGAAGCGCTCCCCTGCGTCCCCGACCTTCGGTGCGGGACACGGCGGGATAACACCTACGAAACGTTGCTCCCA
>Ga0334882_1004998_pt1 | contig 10728 bp, 13 predicted proteins | sample GraSluR1_MG_5_FD_207226 | JGI IMG/M metagenome (GOLD analysis project Ga0334882, IMG submission 207226) | Sludge microbial communities from methane-producing bioreactor in Wageningen University, Netherlands - Granular Sludge_15_04-R1 | ecosystem: Engineered > Bioreactor > Anaerobic >... | reverse complement strand
CCGCCCAGGTGAACCAGCAACAGGAGGTTGGCCCCGAGTGACGCCAGTTTGTTGGGGCTGGCGCCGTACTCGATGAGGCGCCCCGACATCGCCCACAGCATCAACAGGTCGGCGATGATGGCCGCCACGACGAGCACCAGCTGCATCCAGTCCAGTGTCCGGGCCGGCTGGTCGGGACGGCGCGCCGAAACGGTGAAGAGGACGACGGCCGCCACGACGACCAGGAGTGCATCGAAGGCGATGAGCACCTCGCGGTGGAGGCCCACCGGGCTGCCGGTGATGGCCACGACGACCAGGAAGCCGAGCAGGGCGATGGTGAGCACCGGGGTGAAGACCGCCGTGAGGACCGGCGCCATGTTCTCCATCACCGAACGCTTGCGCTCGACCAGCCAGGCGCAGACGAGCACAGCACCCGCGGCACACATCGGCACGACCCACCACGTCACCGTGGTCACGACGTCCGGGGCGACGTCGATGGCGGTGAAGATCGAGACGAGGAGCCCGACCACGACGGCTCCGCCGAGGGCCACCAGCGCGTAGTACACCGCGAGCTCGCCCAGGAAGCGGACCCAGTCCATCCACGCCTCCAGGCGCCGCCACCGACGCCCCAGGTGGGCGAAGCCGACGATCACCACCAGCGCAAGGGGCAGGTGCAGGGCGGTGAGGAACAGGGTGTCACCGGTGGGCGAGAACGGCAGCAGATTGACCACGGTGGCGCTCACGGCGAAGGCGCCGACCACCACGGCGGTACCCGTGCGGTCGCGGCCGCCGGGGCGGGCCAAGAAGTAGGCGACGAGGAACGGCAGCACCAGCAGGGAGAGGTTGCGCAGGTAGAACACGTCGACACCCTCGTGGAGGAACTGGGCCGGCAGCCGCACGGCGAGCCCGGCCAGCACTCCGAGGCCCAGCGCGAGGACGAGGTCACGCAGAGCGTCAGCGCGGCTCACCTCACCGACGGCACCCAGGTCAGTCAGGTCACCCACGCCGCCCAGATCAGTCACGGCGTCCAGGCCAGTCAGGTGGGGGCCGGACCCGGATGCGGCGTGCCCTCGCGGTCGCCGCGCGGTGTCGGGCGTCGACGCCAGCACGAGCTGGCGCCACAGGCGCTCGGAGTGCACCTGGCCGTACTCCCGGGCCACCTCGTCCTGGGCACCGAGGCGGCGTACGGCGATGAGGAAGGCCTCCTCGGGTGACAGGCCCGAGGCGCGCAGGTCGTGGGCCTCGGCGAGGAGGTGGTCCTCGAGTTCGGCGACGTCGTCGGGGGTCATGCCCGGACGGGCCGCCATCAGGGAGCGCCACTCCCCGAGCTCGGCGGCAGGGACGTCGGCCGGGGCGGCCAGGACGGTTGGGTCGCCACCGGACCGCACATCCCCGGTGGAACCGGTGGTGAGGTCAGCGGCCCGGCGGGTGGGATCGGGATCGTGACGTACGGGGCTCATCGATGTCCTCCTCAGGCCCGGGCCGTGCCGGGGGTCGGGGCGGCGGGTGCGGTCGAGGGCAACAGACCGGCGAGGGTGTCGACGACGACGCTCCACTGGGATGCCTGGCCCTCGAGTTCGCGGCGTCCGTCGCGGGTCAGCGCGTAGTACTTGCGGCGTCGGCCACCGGCCTCACCCCAGCGGGCGGAGACCAGCCCCTGGCGCTCGAGGCGGTGAAGCAGCGGATACAGCAGACCCTCGCTCCACTCGATCCGGCCGCCGGACGCCTCGGTGATGCGGCGCAGGATCGAGTAGCCGTAGTCCTCCCCGGAGGCGAGGACGGCAAGCACCATCGGCGTCGCCGAGGCGGCGACCAGATCCTTGGACAGTCTCATCAGACTCCCTCCACGCCTAGAAGCTCTAGGTATACGGCATACCCTAGCAGCGTTAGGCATGGGGGGACAGCTCCCCGATACCCCAGGAGGTGGCACACACCGGTCACCATGCCGTCCCGTAGGCTGTGGGTCGTTGCGGTCCCCACCCGTCGGAGCACCACCCGGCCCCGACCGGGGGTTCGTGCCGGGTCGATCTCCGGGACGTGGAACCGCTCGGGACCACAGAACGGGGAGACGATGTCCGGATTCACGCGCGCAAGGCTCCTGCTGATCCGCCACGGTCAGACGGAGTGGAACCGGACCGGCCGGATGCAGGGGCGCAGTGACATCCCGCTCAACGACAGCGGGCGCGAGCAGGTCGAGACCCGGGCCGAGCAGTTGCGGGCGGCGCTGTCCGACGCCGGTGGCTACCGCACGATCGTCTCGTCCCCGTTGGTCCGCGCCCGGCAATCGGCCAGGATCATCGCCGGCGTACTCGGCCTGGACCTGCTCGACGACCCCTGTGCGGGCCTCGTCGAACGCAACTACGGCTCGGCCGAGGGGCTGACCGGGCCGGAGGTCTTCGAGACCTGGCCGGTCACCCGCCAGTACGCCGACCAGGTCGACTGGACCGAGGGCGGCAGCATCGAAGACCTCATCTTCGACAGCCATCCCTGTGGGCCGGAGCGCCGCCCCGACGTCCGGGAGCGGACCTTCGCCGCGGCGAACCGGCTGCTCGACGACCACCCCGACGGCATCCTCGGCGTCTCGCACGGGACGGCGATCCGGCTGCTGTACTGGCGGATCACCGGGCATCAGGCGCCGCATCTGGACAACGCCGGCGCCATCGAGTTCGAGCGCGACGAACACGGCGGATGGCAGGTGCTGGCGGTGTCCGGCGCCACCACTCCCGCCCTCCCCGGCGTCGTCACACTGCCCGGACCGCGGAGCGCGGTTCGGCCACCTGCCGCTGGCCGGTCCGCAGCGCACTGATGACCGTCAGTATCAGCAGATGCCGTCAGTAGTGGCGCACTGATCGAGCCCGCTACCGGGTCGGGACGCCCCGAGGCGGCTTGCCATCCGATGGTTCCGATGCTGGAATATAAGTATCCACTTATCAAGGAGGCGCCATGACCCTGCACCCTGTCGACACCGCGGACCTGGTGACCCGCGAGGTCCGCACCGGATCCCGCGACGGAGCACCGACCAAGATCGTCGTCGCGCGTCGTACGTACGCCACCGACCAGGCGGATCTCTGGGACGCCGTCACCAACGGCGAACGCATCCCCCGCTGGTTCCTGCCGATCAGCGGAGACCTGACGGTCGGCGGGCACTACCAGTTCGAAGGCAATGCCGGCGGGACCGTCGAGAGCTGCGAGGCGCCCGAGCGGTTCGCCGTGACCTGGGAGATGGGCCCCCAGGTGTCCTGGCTGCGGATCGACCTCACCCCGACCGCGGACGGCACCGTCCTCCAGCTGGCGCACGAGGCGCCCCTCGTCGACCGGACCTTCTGGGACCAGTACGGCCCCGGCGCGGTGGGCATCGGCTGGGACCTCGGCCTGGTCGGGCTCGGCCTGCACGTGGCGGGCGCCGGTCCGCTGAACCCGACGGCCACCGATGACTGGGCGATCACCCCCGACGGCATCGAGTTCGTCCGCCACGCCGCCGCGGACTGGGCCCGGGCTGCGGTCGCCGACGGCGACGAGCCCGACCCGGCGAACGAGGCGGCCGAGCGCACCATCGCCTTCTACACCGTCCCGCCCGAGAGTGCCTGAGCCGGTCACGGCGTCCGAACCCGCGAAGCCTGGGCCGGACTCGGGGTTCGGGCCTGCTGCAGGACGTGCGCGACGTTCCCGCGGGAACGTTTCCGATCCGGCGGGGCCTGGGCCTGCAGCAGGGCGTGAGCCTGCCACGGTGTCCGAGCCTGCGGCCGGGCCTGGGCCTGCCACGGCGTCCGAGCCTGCCGTCAGGCCTGAGCCTGCCGCCGCGGCGGTCGACCGCAGTTTCGCGGCCCTCGGCGATCCCGTCCGGCGCACCATCCTTCTGCTCCTGGCCGAGGGCGAGCGGCCGGCCAGCGGGATCGTCGAGGCACTGCGGGCCGTACGACCGATCTCTCAGCCGGCCGTTTCCCAGCACCTCAAGGTGCTGCGGGAGGCGGGTCTGGTCACCGTCCGCGCCGAGGGCACCCGCCGGTTGTACGGTCTCGATCCGGCAGGGCTCGGGACGGTACGCGCCTGGCTCGAGGCGCTCACCGTGCCGGTGGCTGCCTTCGCGCAGCCGCTCGATGCGCTGGCGACCGAGGTCACCCGCGGCCGGCGGGCCCGCCGTCGCTCAGCCGGGAAGCCGGGCGAGGAGAGCGGCGGCCGCGGGCAGATCGCCTGAGACGGTACTGTCCCTTCCGCGCAGGACGGCCGCAGGAGGGCACCCTCAACCCTCCACAGCTTTCGAATATTTCGAGTTGACGATATTGTGGAGTCATGAGCACGCCAATGATCGACCAAACAGTGCTTCCCCCGCAGGACCTCGAACCCATGGTGGACCTGTCCCTGTTTCTTGAGCGCCACCCCGAACCGGCAGCGCTGGTCGGGCCCGACGGACAGACGGTCCCGCTGCCACTGGAGGCATTCCGCGTCCTGGTGTCGGTCGCCGCCGCCATGCGCGAGGGGAAAGCCATCACGGTAGCGCCGATCGACCTCGTCCTGACGACGCAAGAAGCTGCGGACTTCCTCGGCATCAGCCGACCCACGCTGGTGAAGCTCCTCGAGTCGGGGGAAATCGCCTTCGAGCGCCCCGGGGCCGGCCGTCACCGCCGTGTCCGGCTCCAGGATCTGATTGACTATCAGGCCCGTCGTCGCAGCGCGCGGCGGGACGCCCTCGACGATCTCACCCACGAGGCGGCCGAAGCGGGCCTGTACGAGTCGGACGTCGACTACACGGCAGCCCTCAAGGCTGCCCGCAAGCGTCGGGGAAAGAGCAGGCATTGACCCGATTCAGTGCTCTGCGCGACGCCTGCGTCCTGGTTCCGATCGCACTGACGGACACGCTGCTGCGCCTGGCAGAGGCCGGCCTCTACTGGCCCCTCTGGAGTACCGCCATCCTCGACGAGATGGTCGAGGCCATCGAAGAAATTCATCCCGACCTTCGGCCCGGACGCGCCAGGCATCGTGCGGACCAGATGCAGGGGGCGTTCGAAGACGCCACGGTCACCGGATGGGAAGCTGCAGGCCATGCGGGACGGGATCGACGCGAGCCGACGCCAGGGCTCGACGCGAGCCGACGCCAGGGCTCGGCGCAGATCGAGGACTGACGGGGATCAGCGCTGGAAGGTCAGGTGGATGGTGCCACTCGGCGCCGTCTCGGCGGTGACGTCGTAGCCGGCTTCCAGGCCGCGCAGGCCGTCCCAGAGGTTGATGCCGCGGCCGAGGAGGATCGGCGCGATCGCGACGTGCAGGTGGTCGACGAGGCCCGCCTTGAGGAAGTCACGGACCACCGTGGCGCCGCCACCGATCCGTACGTCCTTGCCCGCCGCAGCCTCCGTCGCGCGCTCGAGCGCCTCGGCGGGACTGGCGGTCAGGAAGTGGAAGGTGGTGCTGCCGGCCATCTCGAGCGACGGCCGGGAGGTGTGGGTGAGGACGAACACGGGAGTGTGGAACGGCGGTTCGTCGCCCCACCAACCGCGCCAGTCCGGGTCGTCGGGGAAGTTGTGCAGCCCGAACATGCCGGCGCCCATGATCTCGGCCCCGACCTCGGCGAAGTACGCCTGGGCGTACCGGTCGTCCACGCCGGTCGTCCCCTCGCCGCTGGCGTCGTGCAGCACCCGGGCACGGAAGGTGCGGGTGGCGGCGTACGCCCCGGTCAGGCGCGGCCAGTCCGCCCCGAACGGATCGTCGGGCGTCTGATCGGTGGTGGTCATGTAGCCGTCCAGTGAGATGTTCAGGTCGACCCGTACGGACATCGTCGTCTCCCAGCAGTTTTGTGATGACCCTCACTCTACGAGGGTCACCACACAGTCTGAAGCGTGGCGTTCGTGAGGCGTTGGGGCACCCGGTTCAGCCCTCCAGACGACGGTTGATCTTGTCGACCTGACGTTGGAGGGAGAGCACCTCGCGGAGGACGTCTGCGAGTCCGGGCCCCTCCTCGAGGCTTGTCGGGCCCACCGGGCCCACCGGCCCGACCCCACCGGGAAGTGAGCCACCATCCGGGACGTCCTCAAGCAGATCGAAGCCCCACTTCCGGACGATCTCGACCAGAGTGTCGGGATGGGTCGCCAGGTCCAGGGTCGGTCCGTGGGTCTTGATCACCTGTTGGATGACTTGGTTTTCCTTTTTCGAGATGGCCATGTCAGTTTCTTTCTTCCGATGGGACTCGTTCTCGTGACAACTCGCGCACCCAGGTCGAGAGGATGGTTTTCACCCGCCGCGCGGGACACGCGACGTGTCTCATCCTGGGATCGAGCGAGCCGTCGGGGAGGAGGTCGGGCCACGCGAGCAGCCGGCCGGTGACCGGCTGGAACCGCTGTTTCAGGGCCGGAAAGTAGGTGCTTCCCCCGGACGGGGAATCGCTGAGGTAGATCAGCACCGAGATGATGCGTTCGCCCCACGGGTCACCCCCGAAGAATCCGCTGTCATGGTGCTCTTCGAATCGTTCCCCGGCCCGATACCGCGCGACCTGCCAGGGCTCGAAGTGATCGACGGGCACGTCGAAATCCGAAGCCAGCCGCTGCTCGATGGCACGAAGGAGCTCGCAGGAATCCTCGCCCAGCCACGTCTCGTCCGTCGTCGAACTGGTGCGGCCGATCGAGTGCGTGGAGACCAGACGGTTCTGCCGATCACGATGGACGACCGGGCTGTCCCACCAATAGGTATGGCGGAGATCGTCGCTGATCCGGGCACATTCGTCGGCGTCGAGGAAGTCCTCGACGCAGGTCACGGTGCTGGCGCGTAAAGTGATCGGCGTCGCGTTCACGGGTCTGCCACCAGGGAAATATTCGCGTGGGATTCGAACTCGGCAATGGCGGCGGGGGAAATGTCACGCATTCCGGTGTAGATAGTGCGGAGTGTCCGGAGGGAACGGGCGTGGCGCTCGGTGTAGCCCTCATGATCAGCCCAGTGGGTCACCCGGCTGCTCCGGTCATAGGCATGCCAGCCGACCACCCGGTGCGGATGGAACAGCCGGTATCCGGCGGTGAACGCCCGCACACTGGTGAGCACCTCGTCGCCGAAGAAATACACGGCGGGATCGAACGGCACCTCCCGGTTGAAGGATCCGTCGGTGAGGATGAAATGGAGCGAGGCGAAGTCGGCAGGCACCGGCGCGCTGAGCGTCTCGACGTCGCGAATGGCCCAGCTGTTCAGACGGGTGAGCACCCCTCGGTCCCGCGCGTACGGATAGAGGCGGCGCGGCCCGCTGGATCGGAGGAGACCGCTGCGAGGGTCGTACGCCGGCAGGTAGCCGGTCAGCAGCGGCTTCGCGGTCCCGGTGGTGCGGAGCTGCTCCAGCATGGTCAGGGCCAGGTCGTCCCAGCCGGGCACGAACCGGTGGTGGGAGTCGAGCAGCAGGGTGTAGCGCTCCCCCTGCCAGGCCTCCTGCAGCCTGCGCCGGGCCCAGTTGCACCCTTCACTGACGGCAGCGGGGACCTCGTCGATCTCCAGCCCTGGCAGGGCGCGGATGTCGTCCGGCAGGACCTCGTCCTCCGCCCGCTGCCACATGATCCGCACCCGCAGCCGTGACGGCCGGTTCGCCTCGGCATACAGCGCGCGCAGCGTCGGGGCGAGCTCGAGGTCGCGGTAGGCAGGGATCTGGACGTAGAGATCCGGGTCCGCGCCGCCGCGACTGACGTGGCGGTCGCGCCCGGGGTGAGGGGCGGTGGCGGGGTCACGGTCGGTGGCGGGGTCACGGTCGGTGGCTGGCATGGCGGGCGGGTCACCGGCCGAGGTCGCGCACCCGGGTCCGGGACCGGGCCCTGAGCACGGCGTCCTCCGCGTCGGTCATCTCCGACACCAGGCGCTGCACGCTCTCCTTGTTGCCGGTCGTCACCGAGCCGATGGCAAACTTGCGTACGCCCACCTCGTGGTCCTGGAGCAGCGGGGTCAGGACCCGGTCGGAGACCTCGGGCGGCAGCAGGCTCGCACTGACGGCGACGGCGACGCGCACTTCGTCCCTCGTGCTGGCGCCGGCCCTCTCGACCGCGGCAAGGGCCTCCGGCGTACCGATCCTGATCAGGGCGTACACCGCTCGCGAGGCCAGCCAGGCCTCCTCGTCATCGAGCAGCTCGACGAGAACGGGGACCTCGTCCGGGCCGAGATCGGCGTACATCTGGGTATCGCTCTCGATGACGCTGAGTCGCGACCGGACCTCCTGCATGCTCATGGCCATCTCGTTCTCCTCTCAGAAGGCCCGGCTGAGGGTGGAGTCCACCATCGTGGCGACCTCGGTCTGGACGATGTCCGGAGGCGTGTCGGTCCACCCCACAGTGGGGAACATCAGGAACTGGCTGTTCGTCGCGGGCGGGTTGCCCCAGTGCAGCAGGCCCAGCACATGCCCCACCTCGTGGGCGACGAGCCAGCGGGCATTCGCCTGCACCACCGCGCACCCGGGCTGGTTGTTCGGGTGCGTGGCGCAGCCCAGCAGGTTCGTCGCCCCGGTGCCGTTGGTCAGGGTCCGGACGACGTACACGACGACATCGTTCGCGCCCACGCCGTTCCTCCTCGCGAACAGCGTGTTGTGCTCGGTCGTCGGGGATCCCAGGATGCACGGGCCCACGTCGAGGTCCACCACGCCCGCCAGCGAGGCGTCACCGCTCAGGTCCTCGGTCGTCGCGCGGTAGGTGGCGACTCCGTAGTCGGCGAACAGGTCCTCCATCGCCTTGTACTGGGTGTCCATGAACGTGTCGATGGCTGCCGTCCGTGCGAGCAGGGTCTTGAAATGTACGACGACGTACTCGAACGAGGAGCGACGGACGCCGAAGCGGTTGTCGTCGGTCTGGAGGTTCCAGCCGCCGAAGCGCGTGCCGTTCGGGGCCATCACCGGTGAACTCGCCGCGCTGGTCGGCTTGAGGACGCCGAGACCCCAGGGGCTTGTCGCGATGAGTTCTGGCCGGCCGTCGCCGTCGTAGTCCGCGGCCGGGCCGTAACGGTTGTTCCGGGTGTCGACCACCCAGCCGCCGACCCGCGTGCCGTTGGCGGCCATCAGTGGCGAGGTGAGCGCCCCGGCGTTCCACTCGAGCGTTCCGATGCCCCAGGGACTGCTCATCAGCAGCTCGGCCCGGCCGTCACCGTCGTAGTCCGCGGCCGGACCGAATCGATTGTTCGTGGTATCGACGATCCAGCCCCCCAACCGCGTCCCGTTCGCAGCCATCGTCAGGGCTGTCAGGCTCCCGCCGGACAGCTTGAGGATCCCGATGCCCCAGGGGCTGGTGACGAGGAGTTCGGCCCGTCCGTCGCCGTCGACGTCAGCGGCAAGCCGGAAGAAGTTGTCGCGGGTGTTCAGCAGCCAACCGCCGAACCGCGTCCCGTTCGGCGCCATCATGAGCGGCCGCAGGGTGTTGCCCTGCAGCTGGAGGATCCCCACACCCCACGGACTGGAGACGAAGACCTCGACCCGGCCGTCGCCGTCGAAGTCGCCGACCGGCCCGAAGCGGTTGTCACCGGTCTGCAGGTTCCAGCCGCCGAACCGGGTCCCGTTCGGTGCCATCATCGGCGCGCTGAGCGATGACCCGGCGAGTTTCAGGACGCCCAGCCCCCACGGGCTCGAGATCAGCAGTTCGGCCCGGCCATCACCATCGAAATCAGCGGCCTTCTCGAAACGGTTGTCGCCCGACTGGAAGTTCCAGCTGCCGAACCGGGTGCCGTTCGGCGCCATCACCAGAGGGGCCAGTGAGTTGCCCCGCTGCTCCAGGACTCCCACACCCCAAGGGCTCGAGATCACCATCTCGGCCCGGCCGTCACCATCGAAATCGGCCACCGGTCCGAACCGGTTGTCACCGGTCTGCAGATTCCAGCCACCGAAGCGGGTCCCGTTCGGCGCTATCACCGGTGCCGTGAACGTATTACCCGAGAGTTCCAACAGAGCCATTCCCCAAGGGCTGGAAACCAACAACTCGTCCCGCCCGTTGCCGTTGAAATCGTTGTTGCGCGACATGTGAACGCTCACTTTCCCGAGAACTCGAGAGTCGCCTGCCTGCCTCAAGAGTGACATAGGTCACATTGGAGGGCAAGGGGGCAAAGTGGGACCTGTCACGGTCGATCCACGTACGCCCCAGGCTCCGGGCGCGCAGCGCACCGGCTGGGCTGAGACCTTGAGCAGTTCCACTCAACCGCGGGAGGCACTCCCTCCACACACGATCCGGTCAGATCGCCACGTCACACCGACTCGACCAACCTGTCCGGTCAGTACACCTAGGACACGCGGACCCGCCCGATCCGCAGCAGCTTCACGCCCACCCAGGCGAACCAGACCGGCAGCAGCAGACCGTAGACGAGGTAGAGGGATCCGAGCAGTGGGCGGAACGTCTCGCTGACCACCCCCACCGCGCCGATCACGATGCCGACGACGGCGAACCGCCGGCCGACGCTCCAGCGCCGCATCGCCAGGGACAGGACCAGGATGCCGGCCGCGGTGAGAACACCTGCCCAGGGCATGGCGTTGGCGGTGGCGATCAGCGCGTCGGCAGCGCCTGCCAGTTCGGTCCGCTCCGCGTCGCCGGTGGCCGTCGCGAAGGCGTCGCTCAACACGACCAGACCGCCGTGCAGTGACTGGGGACTGCTGCCCACCGCGAGGGCAATCACCTCGGATGAGATGCCGAACAGACCGCCGACGACGGCGACATTCTTGTCGGCGCGTGCCAGGGCCACGGCGAGGGCGGCGAAGACGACGAGCGCAGGCACGCCCAGTCCGACGAAGCACACCAGCTCGACCAAGTAGACGACCCGATAGAC
>Ga0334882_1004997_pt1 | contig 10728 bp, 5 predicted proteins | sample GraSluR1_MG_5_FD_207226 | JGI IMG/M metagenome (GOLD analysis project Ga0334882, IMG submission 207226) | Sludge microbial communities from methane-producing bioreactor in Wageningen University, Netherlands - Granular Sludge_15_04-R1 | ecosystem: Engineered > Bioreactor > Anaerobic > Unclassified... | reverse complement strand
CGCGGCAGATGAGGTCGCGGCCGGGCAGCCGGAGGCTACCGTCCGCGGCGCGGCAGATGAGGTCGCGGCCGGGCAGCCGGAGGCTACCGTCCGCGGCGCGGCAGATGAGGTCGCGGCCGGGCAGCCGAAGGCTACCGTCCGCGGCGCGGCAGAAGCGCGCGTTCTGGGGGTGGCCGGATCGCATCAGCTCCGGCAGGCTATGGAAGTGCACGTAGCCCCCATCGATCCAAGGGACCAGAGCTGGGAAGTTCCCCAGCCGGCCTATCGTGTCTACTTCCACAATGCCCGTGGCGCCAGCTACGAATACGAGGTGTCAGGCGCCGACGTCTAGAGCGTTCTGGAGTGGGCTGAGGCGGAGAAGGGCGATCGCACGTACGTGCTCTACGCCTGCGCAATGATGAACGGACTCGGGCTCCTTCGGCTCCAGGGACACGATCCGAACGAAAATGTAGCCGCTCACTGAAGGCGGCATGAGCGTGCGTGAGTGTGAACGGTCGCGGGGTTACTTCGATCGTAGGCCTTGCCCCGCGAGTGGGCGCCAGTGGAGTCTCGCTACAGGTAGTTCACGTACGCCCAACCAAGACGGTCCACGAAATGCAGGTAAACGTTGGTGGTGGTCAGAACGTTGAATGCAAGGCTCCCGAGACCTTGGGGAAGGACTTCTCCAAACCCCAACGCCGACCGCCAAGCGCCGAAGGCGGCGCTCTCGGGGGCGTTGACAAAGACCAGCGTTGCCGAGTGAGCCTTCGATTCCTCGCGAAGCGCGCGGATTGCGGCGTCATCCGATGAAGGCAACTCAAGCACGTTGGAGTGCATCACAACGAAGACATCGCCGTGAGCGTGATAGGGAGGCGACTCGATACGCCAGTCTGAACCCCGGTCGTATCCATATTCAGTGAAGAGCGGACTAGTCCATTCGTATGTCAACCCCAGTCGCCCTCCGCGCGCCGAGACTTGGCCAATCCTTGAAGAGAGTCCGGAGCAGTCGTGCGGGGGTTCTGGCCGGAAGTCATGCGCCGCGAGCAGTTCATCAACGATCTCCGCGAAGAGGCTAGAGGGAAGCTCGGCCAGCTGGCTGCGAAGCGGATCGTACTGATGCCCGAGAGGGCGGCCGCGGAAGGCTGGGCCATCGATTCTGATGCTGCGATGTGCCGGCATGGCCGCAATGGCGAGCGCAAGGGTCGCGCGTGTGGGGATACGCAATGTCAGCGTCTCCTGACTCAAGCTGACCAGACCCGCGCGCCCTCCACGCTGACTATCGACGAGATCGCGAACATCGCTCGCGAGAAACTCGTCCGTCGCCTCTAGGTATAGGACAAGGTAGACGGGTTCGGCCGACGCGTACCAGAACCGCACCTGCTCAAGCGTGAGATCCTTCACAGCGATCGACTCAGAGGCACGAATCTGATCAGCCGATAGGGTGGTTGAACGAATCCCCTTTGCTTGGATCCAGACCCGTCCCCCTTCGAGACGCCGTGAGCCATCGAGGTTCGGTTCCCCCGCATATAGATGGACCCCGACGTCAATCCCGGCTCTGTCGTAATCGTACGCGACCAGTAGACCGCGCCGGCCCAGTTCTGCTTTGAGCCGACCCATGTACTCGAACTCGAAGGCATCCTGGGAACCGACTATGGGCATGCGCTGAGCCTCCCACGGTCCGTGTTCATGACCAACCCCTACGCGAGGGATCCAGGCCCCAGCCCCGGCGGCAAAGCCTGACGATCGGCGCTGGCCCATGAAGCCCGCAGACGCTAACGCCCGAGCCCTTGGTTAGGCGACGGCGCGGTCGCCTTGCTCCGTCATCTTGAGAGCGTCGCCGATGTCACCTCCTTGATGACCGGCTGGATCCCGAGGTCGACTCGCGAGAAGTCGAACTCAAGCATGTGAACCTCCTCGGGCCCGTAGCCACGTATGCCACGCTGCCATCGGCGATGCTCTTGAGATGGCGCTCGCCACTCATGGGCATTGAACGAGTCGATCTGCGGCACGAGCGAGAGTCCTGGGCGAAGCTTGTGCTGGTCGAAGGCGCTGGTCTTCGGGCCTCTAGACTCCCGTCTTGTGAATGAGTTGGTCGCCGCTATCTCTGGCGCCATTGTGGGTGCGATCGTCGGCGGCATCATCGCGTGGCTGGTCGGAGGCCAGCAGATTCGGGCGGCCCGGAAGGAGAACCTGCGGCTCGCCATCGCCAACGCTGTGAATGACTTGTGGTTGTCAGCGGACCGTCTTTGGGAGAGCACCCAGTCAGCGGCATGGGTCGTGTTTGAGATCCAGGCGCAGCGTACCGCGAATCAGTTGCCCCTTAGCCCCGAGCTAGAGCCCCTCAGGCGGGGCGCTCTGGCGGAGAAGGAGACGGCCAAGGCCCAGGCGCGGCATGCCATCGCGAGGCTGCGGCTGCTGAAGGTGACCTCTAGCCTGATATCGAAGGCTGAGTACTTGATGGAACGCTCCGGGAAGTTCAACCTAAGCGTCGAAGACACCGCGGACACAGAGAACACCCGAGCGCGCGCGGCTGCCCTTGCGGACTTTGAGGAGTTGGCAGGCTCCCTCCTCGCTTGAAGCCGCCCTCTGCCCCCGAACCCGCGGCGGCATGAGCATGAGAGGGCTGGTGGTCCAGCTGCCTGTATGCGCGTCTACCTGGCCCAGCGAACGAGGCGGCGAAACCCGCAATCAGTTGATAGGCCCGCCCCATTGGAGGGTTTCCTCTCGAAGAGGTCGAGCTGAATCAAGATAAACTGTCCGCCGTAGATGCGATGCTAATCTTGGCGAGGCTTGAGCGCCTGTCGCAGCGAAGGAATAAGGCAGCGGTCCGAAGGAGCTTGGAATCATGAAGGGAACAAGACTCAACCTGTCCTCGCAGTGGACAGTAGGCGGTCTCCTCGGCAGCGGTGGCTACGGCCGCGTCTACGAACTCGCGGGCGGCGACCAGCCAGCGGTGGCCAAGTTCGTCCCCAAAGCTCCCGGTGCCGACCGTGAACTACTGTTCATCGAGCTCGACAATGTGCGCAACGTGGTACCCATCATCGACTCCGGCGAGTATCGGGACGATTGGGTGCTGATAATGCCACGCGCCGAAAGGTCCCTCCGTCAACACCTAATAGACAGCGGAGGGGTGCTCGACCTTGACGAGGTATTGGCCGTGTTGAGCGATGTGGCCACCGCCTTGGTCGACCTCGAGGGGAAAGTGGTACACCGTGATCTCAAGCCGGAGAACGTCCTCCTGCTCAGTGGCTCCTGGTGCCTCGCTGACTTCGGCATCTCGCGCTACGCCGAGGCATCTACTGCCCCGGACACCCACAAATGGGCAATGTCTCCGCCGTACGCGGCGCCCGAGCGCTGGCGGTCCGAACGTGCAACCAGTGCTGCGGACGTCTACGCCCTTGGTGTTATGGGCTTCGAGATGATCAAGGGGCATCGCCCCTTCACGGCTTCGAGTGTGGAGGACTACCGAGACTTACATCTGCACCACAACCCGCCTGCGGTTGACGGTGCGCCAGTCGCGCTTGCGACCCTCGTGGATGAGTGCCTCTTCAAGTCGCCGGGGACGCGACCGTCGCCTGAGAACCTCCTGGCACGGCTCAAGCGACAGAAGACGAGGTCGGCAAGCGGTGGATTCGCTGCGCTCCAGGCCGCCAACCAGTCCCAGGTGCGGCGGCAGCTTGACGCCGACCGTGCCGCGTCCGTGGCCGCCACGGCCGCCGAGCAGCGGGAGGAGCGCGTTGCTGCCGCCAGAGTGCTCTACGAGCGGATCGCTGACGCGCTGCGCGATGTCATCATGGAGGCCGCGCCAGCTGCCAAACTGGCGTACGACCGCAATATGGGCACAGCGCGAAGGCTCGGCTGGTCGATCAAGCTGGGGGACGCCAGCATTACCCTCACGGACTGCCCGGGGCGGGCTGCGTCTTGGGGCACGTGGCAGCCACCCGCCTTCACTGTTGACCTCTGGGGTACGCTCGCGGTCCGGATTCCTCGCAATAACCACGACTACGAGGGGCGTGCGCACTCACTCTGGTTCGGCGACATTCAGGCGGCTGGGCAGTTCGGATGGTACGAGACTTCCTTCATGTTCTCAGGGCTCAGTCGTAGAGGATCCACCGTCGAACCGTTCTCGCTCGACCCAGGCGCTGAGGCGGCCAAAGCAGTTTGGAGCGGTATGGCGGAGTACCAACTGGCATGGCCATTCACGAAGCTAGAGCCGGGCAACCTGGATGAGTTCATTGAGCGCTGGGTGGGCTGGTTCGGTGCCGCCGCGTCGGGGCGGCTAACCCATCCATCGACGATGCCAGAGCGGACAACTCAAAACTCGTGGCGGCGAGGCTGACGTCCGGGCTGCGCGCAGCTGTCTCGCAAGACTCATAGCTCGACTCTTGCCGCCGCTACTAACCGCTGACCGCGTTTCGTGATGGCGGACCGCTCATGGGTGACGGGATTCTCTTCCCGATGGTTTGGGGACCGCCCGCTCATCGGCATGAGAGTGACGTTTCCACACCAACGGATGCCTCGTGGTCATGTCCGCCGGTGTCGTCGCCGGAGGGGCTGGCGGAGGCGCAGCGCTGGTCTGGAAGGTTCTTGGGCGGGTTCAAGCCTCGTACCTGAGGCGTGGTCGGACGTCTGATTCGGGTAGCCATGTGTATCTGGTGACGCCGCGGGTGGGGTTCCATTCGACGCAGATCCTGCCCTGGTCGCTATGGAGTGCGACTCCGGGTCGGATCTCGGTGTGGGTGCGCCAGACGAGCCTGATCAGGACGAGCCGGCGTCCTTCGTACAGCTTGTCCTTGCTGGGTCCGCGGGGCGGTCCGAGCGCGTTGAGGGGCGCGGGGTAGATGCGTTCGGACACCTCACCAGAGTAGAACAGAGGTTCGAATAGTGCTCAGCTGAATCGATCCGTTAGGGGCGGCAAACTGGCTCTAGCGTGCGGGGCCTGAGTGGTGATGCGTCGGTGTACCAGGGAGTCGGCGACCGTCTGTCGTGTTCGGTCTGAGGTTGCCGGGAGTGGTCGCACCTGTGCGCGGCCGTGGTGCGGTGGGCGTGGGTTGCGTCGTGGGCCGCGATTCGCTGCGGGTGAGGGTCGTGATCGCGTTGTTCGGGTTGGTGTTCCATGCCTGGATCACCGGGGCGAGGGCGTCGCGGATGAGCGCGGTTGGTGCCCCGGTGTGGGTGGCGATGGTGGTGATCGCGTCCTCCCAGTGTTCGGGTGGTGCTGAGGCGGCGACTGCCAGCGCAGAGACGACGTCATCTGGGCGCTCGTCGAGCGCGCGATGGAGCATGACGGTCCACATCGGTGTGGCGGCTTGCAGGGTGCCCGTGAGGAGCTCGTTGTGGCCGTCGGCGGCGAGGGCGGCGGGGTCGGTGCTGTCGGGCAGCTGGGCAAGTCGCGGTGTGGCGGTGCGGCTGGCGAGTGCCCAGTAGTCGCGTTGGGCCGCCGCCTGTCCGGCCGGGTCGGCGTCGGTGGCGATCACGGGTTGCGGGTTGATGGCGGCGAGTTGGTCGGCTTGTGTTTCGGTGAGGCTGGTTCCGAGTGGTGCGACTCCGAGGTGTTGGCCGTGGCTGGTGAGGGTGACGGCGATGGCGTCGAGGGGTCCTTCGACGAGTACCGGTGTTCCTGTCCCGGGCTGCGGGATGTAGAGCTGGTCGCCCTTGTGGAAGAGGGGTGTTTCGGCGGTGTTGAGGTACTTCGGGCCGTGCCGGCTGTCGTCGGGGTTGGCGGGGTTGCGGCGGGCGACGAACCCGAGGATCTGTCCTTGGTGGGTGATGGGGAACACGAGCCGGTCGCGGAACCGGTCGATGAGCCTGCCGGTGGTGGCGGGGGTGGCGACGCCGGCGGTGAGCATTTCGTCGTCGCTGATGCCGTGGCGGTGGAGGTGGGTGATGAGCGCGGTCCAGGTGTCGGGGGCGTAGCCGGGCCGGATGTCGGGGTGGCCGGTGATGTCTTGGCGGAGGCGTTCGGTCAGGTAGGGCTGGGCCCAGCTGTGGGGGAGGCGGGCTTCATAGAACTTGGTGGTGAGTTCGTTGATGTGGGCGAGCCGTTCGGGGGTGTAGGGGCATTCGTGCCAGGCGTTGGCGCGGTCTTGTTGGCGGCGGATCTCGGCCGGGGAGGACTCGGGGAGTCCCATGGTGTTGCGGACGAGGGCTTCGATGGCGAGGATCCGCCGGGCTTCGGCATCGGGGCCGTCCAGCTCGGGCTGGTCGCTGGCCGGCTCGCCCGGCTCAGTGTTCTGGGGCAGGTGCTGGACCATGTCGATGAGGTGGCCGGCGGGCGTCCAGCCGTCGGTGAGGTCTGCCGGTGCGGTGTCGTCCGGCTCGTTCTCATCGGGAATGGGTCGGGTGGTGAGGGAGAGGCGCCACACCCACGCCTGGCAGACGTCCGCGGTCCCGGTCTCCGCGGGCGGTGTTTGGTCGAGGAGCTGGTCGAGGGTCCAGCCGCGTTGGAGGGCGTGTTCGATGGTGGTTACCAGTGCGGGCCACCAGCTGCTGTGTTGCAGGGTTTCGGCCTTCGGCTGGCCGAGTGCCTCGACCAGCCGGGGGAGCCAGGCGAGGAGGAGGTGCTGGTCGGTGTCGAGTTGTCGGGTGACGGCGGGTGTGAGGTGGGCGTTGATCCGCCACCACAGTGCCGCTGCGGCGTGTTCGTCGGGCAGCGGGCCTTGGCTGATCGCGGTGTGGAGGAGTTGGCGTGTGTTGATGCCGGCGCTGGAGATCTGGGCGATCTGGTGGGCGAGGGTGGGCAGGTAAGGGTCGCCGGCCAGTTGCGGGTCGAGGCTGCGCAGGAGCTGGCCCCATTCGTCGAGGGCGGCGTTCCCGAGCCGGGCGAGCCGGACCTCGAGCCGGTGCTGCCAGGCCCCGGCGCCGGTGTGGGTGTGGGGTTCGCCGGTGGGTCGCAGGTCGGTGTCGGGCACGTGGTTGGCGGCCCGCCAGACCTCGATGTCGGCGATCAGTTCGGTGGGCGGCCGGAGCCCGTCCGGGACCCACGCGGGCGCCGTGGTCTGCTGTTCGACCTCGGCGCGGACACGGCCGGCGAGGTCGTGGACGAGGCCTGCCCGGGCGTTCAGGTAGGGGGCCCAGGTGGGGTGGTGGGTGAGGCTCGTCGGGACGTGGTTGAGCCACGGGAGGGGGCCGGTGCGGCGGCTGGTGTGGTCGAGCCGGGCGGTGAGGATGGCGGCGGGGTCGCGTCCGGCGATGATGGGTTGGCTGGCCGCTCGGGTGAGTGCCTGGATGGGGTCTTGCCGGTCGGCGTTGATGACCAGGAGCTGGGCGAGCAGGGCGGGCCAGGCGTTCGCGTGGGTGATGCCGGGTAGGAGCCGGTCGGCGGCGTATTCGATGGTGTGCCGGTCGGCCGGGTCGGTGGTGTGGTCGGCGGCGAAGGTGATCGCGTCGGCGTAGCGGGTCGCCGCATCCCCGAGCAGCAGGCGCGGGTCCCCGGCCTGGCGCAGGGTGGTGGTCGCGGAGATGGGTGATTCGTCGCGGGCGAGGATGCGTTCGAGGTGGTCGACCGCGGTGGCCGGGTGGACGACCTCGGGATGGATCAGGGTGTGCGGGTCGCCGTCACCCACCACACTCAGGTAGCAGGTGTTCGTCAGGCGGCCGCGGGTGAGCATGGTGTAGGCCTGCTGGCGGGTTTCGTCGCCGGTCAGGAGCCCGTGGCAGGTGTCGGCGGTGACGCCCTGGGCGGAGTGGGTGGTGGTGGCGTAGCCGAGTTCGGCCCACTGGCTGATGTAGTCGTGGGGGAGGGTGATGTGGCGTCCGGTCTGGGTGTGCCGGACCCGAACCCCGTCGGCGGTGATGGTGGTGATGGTCCAGCGGTCGCCGTTCTTGACCCAGTCGGTCGCGTTCAACCGGAGCCGGCGGTCGTTGCGGCGGGTGATGATCACGTCCCCCGGACTGGCCAGGTTGGCGTCCGCCAGCTCCACCTCCGTAGCGGGGGTGGTGCCGTCGAGGCGGTGGGTGCGGGCGCGTTGGTTGAGAGCGGCGACGAGCTCTCGGGTGGGGGCGAGCATCACGCTGTCGCGGTGGTTGCCGCGGTCGGCGGCCCAGGCTTGGAAGAGCTGGTCGAGCATGGTGTCGGTGCTGCCGATGTGGATGCGGTCGTGGTCGAGGTAGAACCCGAGGGCTTCGGGTCGGCCTTCGCGCAGGGCGAGGGACGCGGATCCCTCGGCCGGGTCGGTGAACCGGACGAGTTCGGTGAGGTGGAGCGCGCCGTGGGTGGCTTGGAGGTCGCGCAGGACGCCGCCGGCGCCGATCGCGGCGAGTTGTTGGTCGTCGCCGATGAGCCGGACGGAGCCGCCAGCCTGGATGACGTGGTTGATGACGGCGGCCAGGGACAGGGTGTCGGCCATGCCGGCTTCGTCGATGATCACCAGGCTGCCGGGGCCGAGTTGGGTCATCCAGGCGGGCGGGTTGCCGTTGGTCAGGTGCCAGGCGAGTTTGGCGATGGTCTCGGCGTGGGCGTCGATCTGCTCGCCCAGCCCGGCGGCGGCGACCGCGGACGGCGCGAGCCCGATCACGGTCCCGCCGGTGTCGCTCCAGGCACGCGCGAGGGCCTGCATGGCGGTGGTCTTCCCGGCCCCGGCCGGCGCGATCGCGAGCTGGACCCGTGCCCCGCTGGTGGCCATGGCGCGCACGAGAGCGATCTGTCCGGTGTTGAGCTGGACGCCGTTGGCGGCGGTCTCGAGCAGCGCCAGGTCGACCGCGGTGTCGGGCAGGACGCGCCCGTCGTGGCGGGCGGCGTGGGCGAGGATCCGCTGTTCGGCTTCGAGGATCCGGGTCGAGGTGTAGAGCCGGTTCCCGGCGACGGTGTAGACGCTGGCCCCGTCCAGGCGCCGCAACGGCTCGGGCTCGGCCACGCCATCGCTGTCGGGGGTGAGGGGGAGCGAGTAGCGCTGCAGGACGTGGTTGGTGAGCCATTCGACGATCTGTTCGGTGTGGGTGGCCGGGATGTTGTGGGCGCGGACGTGGCGCAGCGCTTCGGCGCGGACGTGCCAGGACTGCCAGGCGGAGCGGTCGAGTTCGACCCGGCCGAGGATCTGCTGTGAGGCGTGCTCGAACCACTCCGGGGACAGGTTCTCGTGGTTTGCGGGGGCGGGGTGGAGGGCTCGGTTGATCATGGTGGTGATCGCGTCGGGGCTGCCGAGAACAGTGATGGCTTGTGCCAGCCATGTGGCGCGTTGTTCGGCCAGGGTGCGGGGTTCGTGTTTGGCTTCGCGGGTCTCGAGGGTGGCCTGCTGGGCGAGCGCGATCGCCTCGACCGGGGTCGGCGGACGCCCGTGCTTCCGCTGGAAGTCCACGGCCAGCTCTGATTGCCGGGCTACGATCCGGTGCCGGCGCACCGACCAACTCTCCACCAGCACCGGCTCGACTCCGGCGATTTCCCGCACGGGGCGCTTGTCGCGTCCCGTGCTCGGGCGGGGCTCGAAGCGGAGGCCGAGGCCGGCGGCCAGGTGGGCTTCGAGGGCGGTGTTGTAGGTCTCGGAGGCGGCGGTGATGGCCTTGTGCAGGACGCGGCTGTCGATGGAGAGCCATTTGCCGTCGAGGGTCTGGACCTTGTTCGCGACGGCGACGTGGGTGTGCAGATCCGGGTCCCCGGCCCGGCTGTCGCGGTGGGTGAACGCGACCCCGATCAGGCCCTGCACGTCGACCTGCCGGACCCCGTTCGCCCCGGTCCGGGAGAACAGGGCCCGGGTTTCGATGAACCGCAGCGCGTCTGCGACCGCGGCATCGTGGGCCCGTTCGATCGCCGCGGCCAGGTGGGGGTCGGCGAGCGCCCACAGGGACGAGACCGACTTGACCGGGGAGAAGGTGAGGTCGAACCCGGCGACCGCGGTGGTCTGCTGCCGGGACAGCCGGGCGATGTGGCCGGCCAGCTCCCGCTGGTTCAGCGGGGCCCGTCCGAAGTCTCGGACGAACCACTCCAAGCCGACCTGGGTGCGGACCCTGGCTCGTTCCTCGATCCCGACCCTGGTGCGCTGCGGCAGCCCGTTCGCGGTGTTCAGGGCGGCCAGCCGGCGGGCGACCTCGACCCGGAACGGGGACACGTCGTTGGCGTACACCTTGAACGGCGCCCCGAGCCGGATCGCGTCCCGGACGTCCTGCTCGGTCACGTCAGGACGGTCGACCAGGGCGGCGGCCCGGTCCACGGCGAGGGGGTGGTGGCCGGAGCCGAACAGGGACTGCATCTGCTCGGCGGTCACCAGGTCGCCGGCCTGGAGGCCGTCGATGCCGGCCAGCCCCGTGCCGACCCAGCGGCCGGGGATCTCGCCCTTCTCGGTGTAGTAGGACGCCAGGCCGGTGTGGCCGCGTTCGGTGGAGTCCATCGCGGCGACCTGCCGGGTCAGGTAGTCATACCCCGACCCCGCGGTGATCCGCCGCAAAGACATCGTCATACCTTCCCTAGGCCAAAGAAGTCGACGATCGGGACGCGATCAGGGGCACCGATTTCGCGAGATCCCGTCAAACGGGATCGGGGCCTGGGGGCGGGATGCCGAAGGTGTATCGCACTTGAGGTTGGTCGTGGGTCGTCGGGTCGGACGTGGTGGGGGGAGGCTGCGTGGGTCGGTGTGGGCGAGGTGGTGGTCGGGCGGGGGCTGGGTCGGTGTGGTCGAGGTTGTGGGGGAGGGGGTGGTGGTCGGCCGGTTTCTGATGGGTGTGCGGGGTTTCTGCAGATTCGTGGGCTGCTGGGCGTCCTGATCGGCGACTTCTTTGGCCTAGGGAGAGTGAAGGGATTTCGCCCCGGGGACGGAT
>Ga0334882_1004994_pt1 | contig 10731 bp, 9 predicted proteins | sample GraSluR1_MG_5_FD_207226 | JGI IMG/M metagenome (GOLD analysis project Ga0334882, IMG submission 207226) | Sludge microbial communities from methane-producing bioreactor in Wageningen University, Netherlands - Granular Sludge_15_04-R1 | ecosystem: Engineered > Bioreactor > Anaerobic > Unclassified... | reverse complement strand
TCACAGCCGGGGGTGAACGCGAAGGGCTTCTCCAGCCGGAATCGCAGCCCCGCGCGTATCTGCCGGTCGGCGGGATTCACACCCGCGGCGTGCACGCGAACGAGGACCTCGTGCGGTCCCGGGTCCGGGACCGGGGCATCCTCGTATCGGAGCACCTCGGGCCCGCCGTAATCGTGATACCGGACAGCTTTCATCTTGTAGGCCTCCAGTCGCGTGTGAGCCTCCGTGTCGGTTGACTGCCGATCGAAGACCGGAGGCTATGCCTCACCGCAGCCCGCGTATGAACGCTTCGGCCCGCTCGGGATCGCGGAACTCCTGACCGTCGTGGTTGATCACGAGAAGGAATCCCTTGCCGCCGAGGTTGTCGACGATGGTGCGGGCGCCCTCCGGCGAGACGAAGACCTGGCAAAGCTTGCCCCCATCGCGGATGCGCTTGAGAAGGGGCAGCCATTCGTGAGGCTCGGGCTGTCCGTCGCCGGGGATCCACTGGATGCCGCGCAGGCGCTTGATCGAGAGCAGCATATCAAGGTGCGGGATCTCGCCCTTGCCGTCGAGGTGGTAGAAGCCGTGGTCGAGCATCTCGCAGCAGCCGACCAGATCGGGCATCACGAAGCGCTCGAACATCGCCGGCGAGATCATATACGAGAAGTCGGATTGCAGCATGTAGGTCTTGCCCGGCGACCAGAGCGGCGTCCAGCAGGTGGTGCCGCGGCACGCCGGGCGGATCAGGGCGTCCAGCTCGTTGTAGTAGCGTATCCAGAGCCGGGTGATCTCGTCGACCAGGCGGTCGACCTCCTCGGGGCAGTCGATCAGATCCATCGCGAGCGCTTGAGTGTCGCGAAGTGAGGCGAGGATGTCGAGGTTGCCGCCGAGGTCGGTGTGCCCGATGGCGACATCACCGCCCCAGCGCTCGACTGCGGCTGCCGTCAGTGCCCGAACACGCTGCCACCAGGCGTTTTCGGGGTCGAAGCTCAGCGTCAGGTCCCGGAGAGAGGTCGGCCCCGCGGGCGTGAACCAGACCGTCTCTGAGGGGTCGGAGACGCTGTGGACCTCGCTGCCGACGAAGCCGGCCATGATGCCCGGCCCGAAGTTCATCCACCACGCCGGGAAGGCGTCGCCGTAGTAGTGCGTCGCCTCGATGTGGGGCTGGTGCAGGTCCACGATCGCCTCGGCGCTCATCTCGGCGGGGTAATTCGAGAGGTAGGTGTAGGGTGGCGGGGTGGGGATCGGATCCGTCGCGCTGAGGTACACCAGAGCGCGGCTCAAGTCTCCGGCCCACCAGGCACGAGTATCGCGCTCAACGCGGGCCCAATCCTCGTCTGTGAAGTGCGGATGTGTCATGGCGTCTCCTTCGATCGGTGTGAGTGCAAAGAGCAGATGGCGTCGGCGTTCCGTAAGCGTCGGTCAGCACCTCCGAGTCTGTGTCGTTATAGTGTAGGTCTGACGGACGGTCAAGCCGGGTCCGAGCGCGGTATCTCATCTTGACGCATAGGGCCTGTCGATGTATGATATCGATAGTCGATAACGCCAGTCGATTGGAGGGCCGGCGATGCCGCTGTCACGTGATCTGTTTCTGGGCTTTGTTCGCATGCACATCCTCTATCACGCAGGTGAGGAGCCGGTCTACGGCGCCTGGCTCATGGAAGAGCTGGCCCGACATGGCTATGCTCTGAGTCCGGGAACGCTCTATCCGATGCTCCACAGCCTTGAGGACGAAGGGATGCTGAAGCGCGAGCGGCGGGTCGTGAAAGGCAAGGTCCGCAAGTACTACACACTGACCGAAGACGGTCGCACCGCCCTCGAGGAGGGCCGCAAGAGAGCTCTGGAACTGCTTCGGGAGATCAGTCCCGGAAGTTTGCGAGTTGTGGACGAGGTACAGGGCAAGGCGTAACTCTCCGGCTCACCATCTGGCCCATCAAAGGAGTTGTCTATGTCGAACAGCAGCAGGTCCGAAAGAGACACCATGCTCTTCCGCTTCTCGCTCTACGGCTTTCTGAAGAACCTGCGGTTCTTCGAGCCCTTTCTGATTCTCTTCTTCCGCGATGCCGGGTTGAGCTTCTTCCAGATTGGCGTGTTGTATGCGATACGCGATGTCGCGACCAATGTCCTGGAGACACCATCGGGCCTCATCGCCGACGTGTTCGGGCGCCGTCGTTCCATGGTGCTATCGTTCTCGGGCTATATCGTCTCCTTTCTGATCTTCTATGCGATGCCGGGTTTCCCCACGTATGTGCTGGCGATGGTCGCCTTTGGGATCGGCGAGGCCTTCAGAACGGGAACCCACAAGGCGCTGATCCTGGAGCACCTGCGCTTGACCGGGAAGACCCATCTCAAAGTGCCTTACTATGGACGCACTCGTTCCGCATCACAGTTGGGGTCCGCCCTCAACTCGCTCCTCGCAGCGGCGCTGGTCTTCCAGACGGGTAACTATCGTTACGTCTTTCTCGCCTCGATTGTGCCCTACGTTCTGGATCTCATCAACTTGGCCACCTACCCACGGCGGCTTGACGGCGAGTTGGCCACATTGGATTGGCGTGAGATCCCACAGCAGTTGAAGGCGACCACCATCGGCTTCTTTCGAATCTTTCGGCAACCGCAGGCGGTGCGCGCGATCATGAACAGCTCGGGCTTCGACGCCTTCTTCAAGGCCACGAAGGACTACCTCCAGCCGGTTCTGGAGGCCCTGGCGCTGGGTCTACCGCTGTTGGTGGCTCTGGAGCCGGATCAGCGTTCGGCCCTCGTGATCGGCGTGGTCTACTGCTGCATCTATCTGCTGAACAGCTATGCCTCACGGGAGGCCGGGGCGATCGGCGCGCGCTTCGGTGATGTCAGCCGAGCGATCAATGTCACCTTTTTCATCGGAGCCGGGCTGTTGATGGCTTCAGGGCTCTCCTCGTGGGCAAACCTGCCCCTGGTCTCCATCCTGATCTTCCTCGGGCTGCACGTGCTGCACAATGTGCGCAAGCCCCTGAACGTAGCCAACATCAGCGATCAGATCGAGACAGACGTGATGGCCTCCGGGCTCTCGGTGGAATCTCAGATCGTGACGTTGCTGGCGGCGATCATCGCGCCCCTGATGGGCGCGCTGGCGGACGCGTTCGGGGTAGGGGTGGCGCTTGCCGGCCTAGGAGCGCTGATGGCGGCCCTGGCGTTGCTGGTCCGCGTCTCGACGCCCGATGCTACCGGCGCGTCTGCGAGCGCACATGCAGGATCAGACTGACGAGCCGGCCATGAAGCCGGAGTCACCTTGGCTCTAGGTGCAGCTCGTCGAGGCGCCCCGGTAGATAGCGATGGCCTCCGACGTGAGGAGGGCGCGGTCATAGACACGCAGCGCTGCAACCGGCGGGTCGATGCGAAGCACCGGGCCGCCGTTGACGTCGCGCAGATGCGGGCTGAAGCGACCCCAGCCGAATTGGCGCGCCTCTCGCCCGTCGTGGAGCCGACCATCGACGACGAAGGTGATGATCTTGGGCCCGCCGTCGACCATCACGGTGACGTGGTGCTCTGCACCCGATTTGAGGACATCCGGGTCGCAGGCCCAACGGCTCTCGGTACGACCGTCATTGAGGACGATCTCGAGAGCCCCGTCCTCGTTTAGGCGAAGGCCAAAGCCCTTGCCGCTTGGAGTTCTATTGTCGAGGAGCATCTGTCCTGCGGCAGGGGGCGGGAGGCGCAGCCCTAGGTCAAGGGTGAAGCCCCGACGCAGGTCACGCGTGCCGTAGTCGGCGCGGTCGGTGTCGCGCTCGAGAAAGGGGGGAAGGGCCGGCATCCGTATCTCGCGGGGTGGGGAAGCTGCTTCGTGCGTGGGCAGCTCGAGGATGAGGCCATCGCGCACGACCTCGGCGCGATCCTCCTGGCGCCACAGGGCTGTCAGCAGGACGGGATCGAGCTCGTGAACGCGCGCCTTGTCCTTCTGCGTCTCGGTCAGGAAGACGCGACCGTCTTCCTCGACGAGGTCGGGGTAGCTGATGCGGATGAAGGGGTCGTCATCGTAGAGCACGATCTCCGGCTGTGACCAGCGCAGCTCCTTGCCCTCGGGGCCGTCGACCTCGGTGCCGGCGCAGAGCCACACAGGGTTGCGCTCCTCGTAGGCGAGGCTGCGGCGCTGGGGATGCTCCGCGATGAAGCGGCCCCCGTGGTTGTGGAACCAGGTGAGATACCGACCGTTCTTCAGTCGCCAGACGAAGGTCGCGGCGCGGGGATGCTTCATCGGTCGACCGTCGGCGTAGGCTCGGTAGCGCGGCGCGCTCCAGGTGTGACCGCCGTCACGGCTATAGACCTCGCCCGGGTGCCCGTCGATGGTGCGATAGGTGGCGTAGAAGCTGCCGTCGCTCAGGACGACATAACTATGCTCCTCCGCGATCGGACCGCCGCCGGGTGGCGTGCGCAGCCCTAAGTCGCTGTCGGGCAGCGTCTCCCAGGTGACCCTGGCAGGATCGCGCTCGGTGAACAGGTTCGTGCTCTTGAGCAGCACGCCCTCGGAGCTGGTGAAGAAGCCCGTGCCGAAGCCGCCGACCTTGTGCAGCGAGCAGTAGGCGGCTCCCTCGTGAACGAAGGGCTTGCCCACATTCCAGAAGAACTTGAGCTTCCCGCCATAGGGATTGGCGCGATCGATCGCCATCGTGCGCATGGGGATGTCGTAACGCGCGCGCGACCAGGTCCGTCCGCCGTCGTCGGAGACCTTGAAGACGTAGTGGCCCAGCGAGTCGACGCGGCGGCAGAAGCCGTCGGGATAAGCGTCGCGGTCGGCGATGACCGCGCGAACGTTGTCGGTGTTGTGGTTATAGAAGATGTAGATACGTCCGGCGTTCGGGTACCCTTGGGGGGCCTTGAGCAGGACGGCGTAGGAGGCTTCGGGTCCCGAGGCGGGCTCGACATCGACCGGCGCCGACCACGTTCTCCCCCGGTCGGTGCTGCGCAGCGTGACGACGTGTTGCCCTCCCTCACCCTCGTGCCCGGCACCCGTGGTGACGGCGCAGAGCCAAGCCCCATCGTCGGTCCTGACGATGTAGGGCTGATCGCTGTAGGTCTCGGTGGGGATCTCATGACCGTTACGGATACTCCGCCGGTCGGTGCCATGATCACTCATCGTGCCGCCTCCTCGGTCTGTCGCGCCTCGGGGTGATTATGGGGTGATCCGGCGGTACGTCAACCTCGGTAGGGAAAGCTATTGACATCGACTGCGTATGCGTGTAGAATGAAATCGATTCCATATGGAATCGATTTCAGAGAACAGGTGCCTATGCCCACCATCTACGATGTTGCCAGACGAGCAGGCGTCGCTCCGGTCACGGTCTCGCGCGTCATCAACGAGTCCGGGTACGTGAGCGATGACACGCGGGATCGGGTTCGGGAGGCCATTGCCGAGCTCGGCTACACGCCCAATCGCCTGGCGCGCGGGCTCCGCTCCAAGCAGACGCAGACGCTGGGTCTCGTCGTGACCGATATCACCAACCCCTTCTGGACCACCGTAGCTCGCGGTGTCGAGGACGCGGCGAGTGAGCACGGCTTCAGCGTGATCCTGTGCAACACCGACGAGTCGGAGGCCAAGCAGCAGCAGTATGTTAACCTGTTGCTTGAGAAACAGGTCGACGGCTTCCTGTTGGTGCCGGCAACCGATGACGTCAGTGCGCTGGCCCTGGTTGAGGAGCGCGATGTCCCCGTTGTGGTGCTGGACAGGCACGTCTCCTCACCCGTCGACACCGTGCGGTGTGACTCGGAGGGTGGCGCCTATGATCTCGTGACCCACCTTCTGGGGCTCGGACACCGGCGGATCGCGCTGTTAGGTGGATCCCCCGCGGTCTCCACTGCGCAGGATCGCATCGCCGGGTACCGACGTGCCCTGGCAGAGGCCGGGGTGCCCATCGATGCAGATCTGATACGTCACCGCGATTATACTCAGGCAAGTGGCTATGCGATGACGGAGTCGATCCTCGCGCTGCCGGATCGGCCCACGGCGCTCTTTGCCGTCAACAACTTCATCGCCATCGGGGCCCTTCGGGCGTTGCGCGACGCCGATCTGCGCATCCCGGAGGATATGGCTCTCGTCGGCTTTGATGACCTTCCCTTGGCCCTGGTGGTGGAGCCTTTCCTGACCGTAGCGGCTCAGCCGGCCTATGAGATGGGGGCTCGTGCTACGGACCTGCTCCTGACACGCATCAGGGGTGATGGAGCTGAGGCACCTATCGAGGTGATTCTTCCGACCGAGCTGATCGTGCGCAGATCGAGCGGTGTCGGAATCACGACGGCAGTTGGGGGCTGAGGCAACCCCACTGTACGACGTTCCACATCGTCCCCGGCCTACAGACAATCAGGAGAGAGAGGATATGAGCAAGTACGAACCGAATTGGGAGTCTCTGTCAGCGTATACCGTCCCTGAGTGGTTCAAGGATGCCAAGCTGGGCATCTTCATCCACTGGGGCGTCTACGCGGTCCCTGCCTTCAAGAACGAATGGTACCCGCGCTTCATGTACCTGGATGAGTACGTCGATCGGAAGGGTGCCAACTTCTTCCAGCATCACTGCGAGACCTGGGGACATCCGTCGGTCTTCGGATACAAGGACTTCATCCCCATGTTCAAGGCCGAGAAGTGGGATCCGGAGGCCTGGGTCTCGCTGTTCGAAGAGGCGGGCGCCAAGTATGTCGTGCCGGTCGCCGAGCATCACGACGGCTTCCCGATGTACGATTGCTCCTTCACCAACTTCAACGCCGCGAAGATGGGGCCCTGCCGCGACATCGTGGCAGAGCTGGGCGAGGCCACGCGCCGAGCGGGCCTGAAGTTCGGTGTCTCATCCCACCGGGCTCACAACGCGCGCTACTACACCTTCAAGGACGACTACGACACCAACAACCCCGACTACCACAAGCTCTACGGCAAGCCCCGCAAGGCTGAGGAGCCCGTGAGCTACGAGTTCGTCCTCGACTGGTATGCGCGGACGCGCGAGCTGGTCGACAAGTTCTCACCCGACGTCCTGTGGTTCGACTTCGGCTGGCACCGCGATGAGTTTGAGCCGTGGCGGCCCCGCGTGGCAGCCTACTACTACAACCACGCCGTGGAGCACGGTTACGAACCCGTGCTGCAGTACAAGGCCAAGTTCCCCGACAACGTCGCGGTGCTCGACATCGAACGTGGGAAGCTGGACGACATCCGCGAGCACTACTGGCAGACCGACACCTCGGTCAGCTACCGCTCCTGGAGCTACATCGAGGACGATGCGTTCAGGTCCGTCGACTCGGTGGTGCACGACCTGGTCGATATCGTGAGCAAGAACGGCAACCTGCTGCTGAACATCGGTCCGAAGGCCGACGGCACGATCCCGCAGGAGGTCCAGGATCTGCTGCGCGGGCTGGGGGCCTGGCTGAAGCTCAACGGCGAGGCCATCTACGACACGCGCGCCTGGGTGACCTTCGGTGAAGGCCCGACGGGCAACCCGAAGGCCTTCCGCGAGGAGGATCAGCAAGCCTACACGCCTGAGGACATCCGCTACACACAGAAGGACGGCACGCTCTACGCGGTGCTGTTGGGCTGGCCCGGGGCAGCGGCGACGCTGACGTCACTGGGTTCGGAAGGGCCGGTCTCCGCGGATCAGATTGCGTCGGTGACCATGATCGGTAGCTCCGGCGAGCTTTCGTGGTCGCAGGATGAGGGTGGATTGGCGGTACAGTTGCCTGCTGAGCCGCCGTGCGACCACGCGACGGTGTTGCGGATCGCGCTGAAGAGCTAACGGGAGCGCGAGCGGACGAGGGAAACAGTGAGCGCGCCAGGGATTCAGTCAGGCGCAGAACAAGGAGATATGGGTAGATGACAGAGAACAAGATTGCGGCGACGACGATCCAAAAGGACGATCTCATCGTCATCGCTGGGGCGGGGGGCTTCATCGCGGGGGCCCTGACGCGATATTTCCACGACCAGGGCTTCACCAACCTGCGTGCTGTGGACAAGAAACCGCTGCCGGAGTGGTATCAGCGTGTGCCCGGCGTGGAGAGCCTGTGCCTGGACCTCAGCGACAGGGAGAACTGTGAGCGGGCGGTTGAGGGCGCGAAGGAGGTCTACAATCTCGCCGCCGACATGGGTGGGATGGGCTTCATCGAGCGCTTCCGCATCGAGTGCCTGCGCAGCATCCTGATCAACACGCACATGGTCGAGGCTGCCTATCAGGCGGGGGCCGACCGTTACTTCTTCTCGTCCTCGGCGTGTGCCTACAACACGGAGCTGCAGAAGGACCCCAACGTGCGCGCGTTGAAGGAGTCCGATGCCTACCCGGCGATGGCGGAGCGCGGTTACGGCTGGGAGAAGCTGATGTCGGAGATGTTCTGCCAGGAGTACTGGGCCGAGCGGCGCCTCAAGACCTCGATTGCGCGCTTCCACAACGTCTACGGCCCCTTCGGGACCTGGGACGGCGGGCGTGAGAAGGCGCCGGCAGCCCTGAGCCGCAAGGTGATCGAGGCCAAGGAGAGCGGGGAGCTCGACATCACGATCTGGGGCGACGGCCACCAGACGCGGAGCTTCATGTATATCGATGACTGCGTCAAGGGCATCGACATGATCGCCCACTGTGACGACCTCATCGCGACACCGATCAACCTCGGCTCAAGCGAGCTGGTCTCGATCAACGACCTGGTCAGCGTCATCGAGGAGATCGCGGGGGTGGAGCTCACACGCCACTACGATCTGGCCGCTCCGCGCGGCGTCGCGGGTCGCAACAGCGACAACACCTTCATCCAAGAGGTGTTAGGCTGGGAGCCGAACACGCCGCTGCGGGAGGGGATGGAGAAGACCTATCGCTGGATCGAGCAGCAGTATGCCGACCGCGAGGCCGGCATCTACACGCCCGCCGGCGCCGCCGACTTCGTCCACGAGCCATGACTCACGACAACGAAGGCCGAGCCGGCATCACCGATGTCATCGGCGGGCTGCCCTACCGGATGGCGTTCGCCGGAGGTTGGATCGATCAACCGTTCGTCTCCGCGCTCGACCCGGATCCGCCGGGCTCGATGGTCGTGGTGGCCATCGAGCCCACCGTCCGATTCATGGACCGGTGCGGGATGGGCACGAGCACGCGCCGGGTGGCGGCGCACCTCTGGGGCGAGGCACTGCCCGACCGTGATCCAGCCACCCTGACGCGAGAGCTCTACGACGAGGAGAACCGGGGCCGCCCCGACCCCTCGGGCTCGCAGGATATGATCGGGCTGATCTATCCGGGGGTGAACCGGCTCGACTACGCCATCGATCACGAGGGCGGCTACTTCCCGAGGCACATCGAGTCGAACAACGACCCCGAGGTGGCCCGCTGGCTGGAGGGCGTCATCTGGATGGTGCCGGTGCTGCAACGGCCTGACGGTTACCATCCCCTGGGGATCCGCAACCTCGATCCGGCGTGGGTACGGCGGCTCGGGCAGACCGGGCGCGACTGCTACGACGCCATCGTCGCCAGGGATGCCAAGGCCCTGGGCGCCTCGATGAACGACTGCATGGTCTGTTGGGAGACGTTGCTGCCGCACGTCGTGCGCCATCCGACGATCAAGGTCGATCTGATGGCCCTGCTGGGCCATTACCAGGCCCGCTACGCCGGGGCGATGTACTCCGGGTGTGGTGGCGGGTACCTTTACGTTGTCTCGGAGGAGCCGGTGCCCGGCGGGTTCCAGGTGCGGGTGCGCGAGGCGGGGAACCGGAAGATCACACATCGAACATGACCAGATCCAGGGAGTCGCTGATGGGACATGAGGCTGTTGTCTATGTGTCGGGCGGGTTCGATGACCTCAGGGCGCGCGATGTGCGCTTTCTGCAGGAGGCCGCCCGGCTGGGGCCGCTGCACGTGCTGCTCTGGTCGGACGAGGTGGTGCGCGCACTGACCGGGGCGGCACCGGCATTCGGTGAGGCGGAGCGCCGGTACCTGCTGCACGCGATTCGTTACGTCTCGCATCTGACGGTGGTCGAGGGACCGGTGGCGCCCGACGAGCTTCCCGGTGCCGTGCAGGCGGGCGCGACGTGGGCTGTGAGAGCCGGCGACGCCGATCAGGCCAAGCGCGACTTCTGTGCGTCCCGTGCTCTGCAGCTCCACGCCATCGCCGACGCGGAGCTAGAGGGCTTCCCCGACGACCAGGAGCCGCTGTGGGAGCGCCCCACGCGGGCCAAGAAGGTGATCGTCACCGGCTGCTACGACTGGTTGCACTCCGGGCATGTGCGCTTCTTCGAGGAGGTCGCGGAGCTGGGCGACCTCTACGTCGCCGTCGGCAACGACGCCAACGTGCGTCACCTGAAGGGCGAGGGCCATCCGCTACTCTCCGAGGACGAGCGGCGCTATATGGTCGGCGCGATCCGCTATGTGAAACAGGCGGTCATCACGAAGGGGATGGGCTGGATGGACGCGGCGCCGAATGTCGAGGAGATCCGCCCCGACATCTATGCCGTGAACGACGATGGCGACGTCCCGGAGAAAGCCGCCTTCTGCGCCGAGCATGGTCTGGAGTACGTGGTACTCCAACGCCGACCCAAGGAGGGCTTGGAGCGGCGCTCGAGCACCGCGCTGCGCGGGTTCTGAGGGTGATCGGGGCAGGCTCCGTGCGGGGCTTGCTCCGATCGCTTGGACGCGTGGCCGTGTCGTCAGGACGGAATCGGCGTGTGTGAGGGCGATCACGGCTGAGGAGGTCACGATGCCCAACCATCTGGCAGGTCAGGCGAGCCGCTACCTGCAGCAGCATGCGGACAATCCGGTGGACTGGTACCCCTGG
>Ga0334882_1004989_pt1 | contig 10738 bp, 10 predicted proteins | sample GraSluR1_MG_5_FD_207226 | JGI IMG/M metagenome (GOLD analysis project Ga0334882, IMG submission 207226) | Sludge microbial communities from methane-producing bioreactor in Wageningen University, Netherlands - Granular Sludge_15_04-R1 | ecosystem: Engineered > Bioreactor > Anaerobic >... | reverse complement strand
CTTATATCCATTTTCATCCAGAGCCTTTCTTATCTCCTGTACCCTGCCGTCCATCATATCTGAAGGAGCTACCATGTCAGCTCCTGCTTCTGCATGGGAAAGAGCTGTCTTCGCTATATACTTTATTGTTTCATCATTATCCACCTCGTGATTGTGTACTATTCCGCAGTGACCATGATCCGTATATTCGCACATGCATACATCCGTGATTATGAAGAGTTCGGAATCCAGCTCCCTCAATTTTCTTATTGCCCTCTGTATTATTCCATCCTTATCATAGGCTGAAGATCCTACTTCATCCTTGTGGTCCGGAATTCCAAAGAGTATTACACTTTTCACCCCTGCACTATGCATATCAGATACTATCTCATCCAGTCTGTCTATGGAATAGTGATAGTTGTTGTAAAGTGACGGTATCTCCTTCTTTACATTTTCACCTTCAACAACAAATATGGGGTATATGAAGTCATTTTTATCAAGTACTGTTTCCCTTACCATATCTCTTATAACAGCATTTTTTCTCAGCCTTCTATGTCTTCTAAACATTTCACATTCTCCTCTTTTCTCTCAGCTTTTTTATAATTCCATCTTCAGTGTAGGTCTCTGACATCGTATATTTTAGATTGTTTTTCTTAAGTTCCTTTCCCGTTATGGGGCCTATGGCTATAATATACTTCTCCCTTATGGCTTCAATACCTACAAGCTCCATCATATTTCTTACGGTAGTGGGGCTTGTAAATACAACCGTATCCACATCATCAAAACAGTGAGGATCATTGAGATCTCCACAGAGCGTTTCATAAACAGAACATTCATCGACAGCGCATCCATATTTTTTGAGCACCTGTGATAAATATGGTCTTGAATTTTTGGAACGGGGCAGAAAGATTCTGTTTCCCGGACTTATAAAATTTTTTAATTTGTCATATAATCTCTCTGCTACAAATTTTTCGGCAACTATTTCAGGTATGATTCCCCTTCTTCTTATTTCTCTTTCCGTAGCAGGCCCGATGGCGGCAAATACAGCTTTTATATTCCTTACATCATAATTTTTTCTCAAAAGCAGTTCAAAAAAACTGTTTACTCCATTTACACTTGTAAATACTATATAATCATAGAGAGGCAGTCTGTCTATATATTCAACCATGTTGTCATTTGTGGATTTTATTCTAATGGAATGTATCTCGGTAACCTGTGCGCCAAGATCCATGAGTTTGCCTTTCATTTCCCCGGACTGCGATTTTGATCTTGTAATACATATATTCCTGCCGAAAAGCGGTTTTTCCTCGTACCAGCTGAATGTACTGCTGAATTTCACCACTTCTCCAACTACAAAAATGCAGGGTGAATGAAGTTCTGCCTCCAAGGCATCATGATATACTTCTTTTAGATTGGAAATTACCTTTCTCTGCCTGGCTGTAGTGCCTTCCATTACAACCGCACAGACAGTGTTTTCATTCATTCCATTCTCAATCAATCTATTTGCTATTTCGCCGAGGCTGGAAAATGCCATCATAAATACAAGTGTCCCCCCCACAGCCGCTGCAGCCCTCCAGTCTATATGAAGATTCTCAGCGGCCTTCCCCGTAAATACATGAAAACTCTGTGCCACATTTCTATGTGTGACAGGTATGCCTGCATAATTCAATACGGATATAAAAGAAGTTATCCCCGGTATGACTTCAAAATCAATTTTTTCTCTGGAAAGAGCCAGTACTTCTTCCCCTCCTCTTCCAAATATGTAGGGATCACCGCCTTTGATTCGTCCAACTATATATCCTTCCTCTGCAAACTTTACAAGCATTTCATTTATTTCTTCCTGTTTCCTGTAATGACAGCCCGGTTCTTTTCCACAGTAGTATATCCGGCAGTCTTCATTTAAATAGTTCAATACACCTGCTCCTGCAAGCCTGTCATACATGACCAGATTGCACTCCTTCAACTTTTTTACTGCTTTCAAAGTCAGAAGCTCCTCGTTTCCTGGACCTGCCCCTATTATATACACCTTGCCTTTTTTCACTTTTATCACTCCCCCAGCATATTCAATGCAAGTTTCCTTCCAAGTTCCATATAATCTGATTTGCTGCCGCTTATATGACTCTTTAAAACTCTATCCTCAATCTCATACATTCCTATGATGTCCATGCATTTGCCTTCAATTCTTGCATAAGCTCCTATGGCAGAGTGACAGTCTCCATTCAGAGTTCTCATAAAGCTTCTCTCCGCTTCAACACATATTCTTGTTTCCCTGTCATCTATTTTTCTGAAGACATACGCATCACTGTATTCTCTTTTTATCTCAACTCCCAGTGCACCCTGGCCTATGGCTGGAACAATATCCTCTACACTAAAATAATCCGTTATAATATCATCAAGTCCAAGCCTTTTAACTCCGGCAGATGCAAGAATTATACCCTGAAGATTTTCTTCCTTCATCTTTTTTATTCTCGTCTGCACATTTCCTCTTATTGGAACTATACATAAATCCCCTCTAAGCTTTTTAATCTGTTCCGACCTTCTCATGCTGCTGGTACCAATTTTGGAACCCGGTCTTAAATCTTCAAAATGGGCTCCTGAATTTGACACAAAAACATCCCTTACATCTTCCCTTTCGCAGACCGCCGCCATTTCAAACTCATGGGACACGTCAAAGGGCACATCCTTCATGCTGTGAACTGCAGCATCTGACCTTCCTTCAAGAAGTGCCCTCTCTATCTCCTTTATAAAAAGGCCCTTCCCACCTATCTTATTCAATACAATGTCAAGTCTCCTGTCACCTGTAGTTTCCATGAGAACTTTCCTGCCCGAGGCACCGCATTTTTCCATGAGAAGCCTTATTACTATATCCGCCTGCATCTGTGCAAGCCTGCTTTTTCTAGTTGCAATCCTGTATTTCAAAATATCATCACTCCGTTAATTTTTGTAAAACATGTCTATTATAATGCGTGCTTTGTTCTTTCTGTAGAAAAAATAGAAATCCTCCGAGCATATGAAGCTCATTATCTTCCTTCTCTCAACACCATCGGGAAGGCTGTTTCTAACGCCTGATGCAAAATCTACAAAATCATCATACCTGGAAATATTCTTTTTCATGATATCAGCTATAAAAACAGATGTGAGAGGGGATATACCTTCAGTATTTACTCCAAAGTATATATTTTGGGTATTTCTCTGGCAGGGCATAATGCAATTCCCCATAGGCGGATTTGAGACATCTATATACAATTTGAATAAATCTTCACAATCCCGTCTTATAGCTGAATTCAATTTAGAATCATCTGTAGCAATTACTACAATATGTCTATCGTATATATATTTCTTATCATATTCTCCACATATTATATTCAGTTTCAAACTGCTGCCGAACTTCTTGAAATAATCTGAAAAAGCCGGTGCTACAACCATAACATTGCATTTACCTCGTATAAAAGTTTTCAGCTTTATAGCTGCAGCCCTTCCTCCACCTACTATAAGCACATTAATTTTTTCGGACAGAAGCGTAACGAACTGTTTTTCAATCAACTCAACTGCACTCCCTCATTTATAAATTCTCTATTATGTGAAGCATCTTTTCATTTTTATGCCTGTCTTTTATGGCAAGTCTTATGTAGTTTTCACCCAGTCCCCTGTAATTTTCGCATTTCCTTATGACAGCACCTTCTTTTAGACACATCTCATATACACAAGCTGAATTTACACCACTGGATAATCTGCACAGTACAAAATTTGAAAATGTATCATATACTTTTTCAATTATACCTGCCCTCTCAAGATTCTCTTTCATGAATTTTCTTTCCGAAGCTATCCATTCAAGTGATCTGCCAATATACTCACTGTCTCTAAGTACATACTTTGCTGCAATTTCCGCAAAACAGTTTATATTCCATGGATTCTGGCCTTTTTCAATATCAATCACCAAATTACTGTCTGAGGAAATACCGTAACCAAACCTTACACCAGGAAGTGCAAAAAACTTTGTAAGCGCCCTGACTATGAGAATACATCTGTATTTTCCAGTTTCATTTAAAAAGCTGTACCGTGAATCACCTGCAAACTCAATAAAAGCCTCATCTATAATTATAGTCTTTCCATTTTTTTCACAATACTCCACTATACTGTAAAATCTTTTCTTGTCTATGATCTGCCCATTAGGATTGTTTGGATTTCCTATTATGAGAGAATCAACATTTCTAATCTTCTTTTTAATGTCCTCATAGTCAAAATTCATATCCGGCTTCAGTCTTGAATAAACTATATTACAATTCCATTTCAATGCACTCTTTTCGTATTCTATAAAAGAAGGTACTACTATACAAACACTTTTAAAATGACCAAGGGCAAGATCCAGTATTTCCGAAGCCCCGTTTCCAGGAACTATACTTATTCTGTCCCGTAAATTTTCCCCGACAGTTCCACACCCGCACTTGCTGAAACAGGAATCATAGCTTTCAAGATAATCTTTTATATTTTCCTTCAATTTTCTATACTTTATATCTGGATATACATCTGCAAGTTTCACAGCTTCCTCTATATTTTCTTTGAAGCTCGCAGGTACACCCAAAGGATTTATATTGGAGCTGAAATCAAGTAATTTCCTTCCTTTGAAAATCCCCTCCGTGTATATATCCCCACCATGTTCCAAATCCATTACCCAACACATCCCATCAAAATTGTATAGATTGCAGCAGCAATCAGGACAGCACCCATTTCGGAAAAATACATGAGCCTTATGACACCCTTTATGTGATCGGCATTGAGCTCTCTCCTCTTATCCCCAATACGGGGCTTGTAAAATACTTCTCCAAAATATACATTTGTACCTCCCAGCTGTACTCCCATGACTCCGGCAGCTGCAGCTTCAGGATATGCACAATTCGGGCTTTTGTGGTTTTTCCTGTCACGCAGCATTATTTTAAAGGTATCCAAAATGTTCCCTCCAACAAGCGGGGACATGATGCACATTAAAAAGCCTGTAAGTCTTGCAGGTATCAAATTAAAAAAGTCATCCACCTTTGCAGGGAAAAATCCTATGTATCTATAATTTTCATTCATATAGCCCAGCATGGAATCCATTGTGTTCACAGCTTTATACGCCATGGAAAGGGGCGAACCAAAAATAATGCCGTAAAAAAGCGGTGCAACTACTCCATCCGATGTATTTTCAGCTACGGTTTCAACAGCCGCCCTCGTCACCTGTCCTTCATCCAGATTTTTTGTATCCCTTCCGACTATGCCGGACAATTTTTTTCGCGCATCTTCTATACCTGAATATTTAAGGGAAGTATACACCTTGCTTGCCTCTTTATCAAGACATCTTGCAGAAAGGCAGGTACACAGGAAAAGTATATTTATGAGATTGAAGAGAATAACATTGTTCCTAAAAATAAAGAGAATTACAAAAGGTAAGAGAAAACTTGACGATACTAGAACAAGCACTATAAACCCGCCAAAATATTTCATACCTCTGTTTGTAATGCACTTTGCTCTTGCCCTGTTCTCAAGAAAGCCTATGAGCTTTCCCATAAATACTACAGGATGGGGAAACCACAGTGGATCACCTATTATCCAATCCAGGATTACAGCAATAACAACATCTATAAAATTGAACTGTATCAAAGACAACTCCATAAAATACTCCTCCAACTGTCAAATTCCCATAATATCATATACGGCTTTTATATCCATGTTTTTTCTGACTATGTCCGCAAGTCTGTCAAGCTGGCTGTTTCTATAATCTCTGTAATCCAATGATTTTTTTGGAGAGATCCCCTTCTTTTCCCGTATCCTATTCAGTATGTACTGCCTGAAATCCGCCGAATCAAATACTCCATGAATATATGTACCCATTACGTTTCCTGTTTGACTTACAGCTCCGTCATTTTTATTTTCCATCCTGAACAACGGCCTTGTATTGTCTCCATATTTGCAGACTCCCATGTGTATTTCATATCCATATACATGAATATCTCCTCTTCTGGCATCAACCCTGGTGGTTACCTTTTTTCCCTCGAGTATAGTATCTATATCCAGGAGTTCCATCCCTCTTGTTTCTCCTGCACTGCTTTCAACACCATATGGGTCTTTTACTGAATTTCCCAGCATCTGGTATCCTCCGCAGATTCCAATTACAATTCCTCTTTTGCTGTAATCCTTTATGGAATGCTCAAGACCTGATTCTCTCAATTTTATCAAGTCGTCTATTGTATTTTTACTTCCCGGCACAATAAGTATATCCGGATTTCCGAATTCACCTGGTGATGAAATAAATCTTACAGATACGTCATCTTCATTCTTGAAGGCATCCATATCAGTAAAATTGGATATATGCGGAAGTTTCACAACTGCTATATCTATTGCTGCCGTATTATATTTATTGAAGGAAATGGCACTGTCCTCATCCTCCAGATTCAAATTGAAGTATGGGACTACTCCCACACATGGTATTTTTATTATATCCTGAAGCATGTCAATTCCGGGTCTTAGTATGTCTACATCACCCCTGAACTTGTTTATTACAGTAGCCTTTACTCTGGACCTTTCATTTTCTTTTAAAAGCAGCATGGTACCTGCAAGGGATGCAAATACTCCACCTCTGTCTATGTCACCTGTGAGAATTACAGATGCATCTGCGATTTCAGCCATTCCCATATTTACAATATCCCGTTCCCTCAGATTTATCTCTGCAGGGCTTCCCGCTCCTTCCATGACAATTATGTCAAACTTCTTCTCAATATCTGAAAATTGAGATTCAAGCATATCCCTGAAATTCAATTTCATGTCCTGATACTCTACCGCTGTTGCGTTGCAGTATACCTCCCCATTCACAACTATCTGGCTCTTTTTGTCTGAAGTGGGCTTCAAAAGTATGGGATTCATATACGCTTCCGGTTCCAGTCCACATGCATAGGCCTGCAGTACCTGTGCCCTTCCCATTTCCCTCCCGTCAAGAGTTATATAGGAATTCAGTGACATATTCTGCGATTTGAACGGGCATACACTAAAGCCGTCCTGCTTGAATATTCTGCAGAGAGCCGTAACAATTATACTCTTTCCTACCGATGATCCCGTTCCCTGAATCATGATCTTGGCCATAACAATCCTCCTAAAAACAAAATAAGAACAGCAAACTTTAAAATCAGTTTCTGCTCCTATTATAAAGATGAGATACATCCGCACAATATTATAAAGAACTCTCCCTCCGAAAGTTTGCTTGAAATAAATATCAGGCAGGTCTCCTGACTTATGAATCATACACATCCTCAGCCTTCCTCAATTAAAAGTGGCATAATAAGGACTTGTCATCAATTACAGTAGCGGGGGCTGCTGCGGAATCCAACCGCATTCCCTTTTCACCTTGAACAAGGCACCTGAAATCATTCATATTCTTTTTTATAAGACGAGTATATTACAACATCTGTATCATGTCAACATATCCAAAATTTTTACTTTATATTATTTTCCATAAGAAACCTGTCGTCATTTATCACACTTTCATATGTATCATCTCTTACTATCTTGTGGTCCTCGGAAAATACAACGGCCCTTTTGAAAACTCCATCTATGTATTCAAAATCATGTGTGGAACATATTATAGTTTTTCCCGCCTGGTTCAGTTCCATAAAAAGTTCTCTCAAGAATCTCTTTCCTTTGGGATCTATACCGTTCATCGGTTCATCAAGGGTCAGTACATCAGGATTGAGTGCAAGAACGGAAGCTATTGCAGCCCTCTTCTTTTCCCCACCGCTTAAATTGTAGGGCTGTCTGTGTTTAAGTCCGGCTATGTTCATGAGCTCAAGACAGTCTTCAACCCTTTCCTTGACTTTCACTTCATCCATGCCCATCTGCCTCGGCCCGAAGGCAACTTCTTCGTAGACTGTAGGACAGAAGAGCTGGGCATCTGAATTCTGGAACACGAATCCTATTTTTTTGTGAAACGTTCTGGAATACCTGCCGTTTTCCATCTGCTTTTTGGATATGTTTACATTGTCAAAATAGTAGCTGCCGCTGTCTGGAAATATTATGCCATTCAACAGCTTCAAAAATGTGGACTTTCCACTCCCATTGGCTCCTATGAGGGCCACAGATTCGCCTTCCTGGATATTTATGTTTGCATCTTTGATTACTTCCCTGTCTCCATACCTAAAACATACATTTTTAATTTCTATCATAATAAGCTGCTCCTTTATCTCATGTAAAAATACAATATCATAATCAACATACTTCCCGCACAGTAAAGAAAGTCTGAAAAGGTAAATTTGAATTTTGAAAAGCAAATGTATTCTCCTGTAAAGCCCCTGCATTCCATGGCAGAATACATTTCAGCCCCCATCTCATTTGACTTTAAAAACAGTCCTCCCATTATTCCACTTACAACTGAATACTTGCTGTTGTTTTTCCCTATTGATTTGAGCTTGAGAGAATAGAACATGTCCAGTGCAAATTGGCCCAGTATGTAGATGTATTTCAAGGTTATATCAAATACAAGAATAAATATGTCCGGTATAAAAAATACCTTAAGTGACCTTGTGACATGACTCCATTTTGTAGTGCGGGAAAAAATGTTTACAATCATTATTGTCCCAAATATCTTGAATATGAGCATAATGCTGTTTAGCATATTTCCCATCAACATCGAGGGTATAAGCATTATGAAAGTAAACAGAGGCATTATAAGACTCAAAGCAAATATACTTTTTATTTCCTCTGCATCCAGAAAACTCAGCAGCAGCAGAAAATATATGTCTACTGCCGCAATATATAGTGGGTTTCGTGAAAGCGACAGAAATATTATATTTAAAAACATAAGCACAAGTTTTGCTGCCGGATTTATCCTGTACATAAATCCGGTTTTCAACTTATCTCTTCTCTTTATCAGCGAAAGCACCTTTAAAATGGAAAATATACTTTTATCTATAAATCCGTCAGAGTCATTTTCGGCCGCATAGTTGTCCTTCTTAACAAGCCAGTCTTTCAAATGCAACACCTTCCATCCAGAATTTTATTATTTACTTTTTGTCTGAGAACAATGTAACCAATACAATTATTACCACTATGATTCCACAGGCACTTATTATACTGCACATTATAATTAAACCCTTTATCATTGACCTGTCCATCTGTCTAGTCTCTTTTAAGTCCGCAGAATACATACCAGCATCCCAGTCCAATTGCCAATCCTTTTTTCTGCTGCTCCAGTACAAAATCCGATATCCTGTCTTTTTCAACCAGTATTACTTCTATATCTTCAGTTTCCTCCAGTTCCTGTTTTGGTTTTATATTTTCAGGCAGCTTTTCATCTATATCCACATTTACCAGCCTTACCGTATCCGAAAGGAGGGCTGCATTTGAGTACAGCATTGGACTTATTGATTTTACTTCTCCCGTATAGCCGGTTTCTTCCTTCAATTCTCTAAGGGCATTTTTTTCTATATCCTCATCTTCCATAAGTCCTGCCGGGAATCCAATTACATAATTGTCTATAACCGGCCTGTACTGCTTTATAAGTATATATCTGCCAGATGGAACCAGCCTTGCCACCATTACTACGGTATTTACAAAATTGGTCCTCTCTACACTTTCCCACTTGAATCTTTCCTCGTTTTTCCCCCTGTAGGTTATCTCATTCAAGGATATCCAGTTTCCCTTATACAGCATCTTCTTGCCTAATATTCTCACAAATATTCCTCCTAAATAGATTTTATTTTTTTGACCTCTTCTCCTATTATCCTGAATCCTCTTTCTATATCCTCATCACTAGTTCTCGAAAATCCAAGTCTGAATGTATTCTTGCCTTCGTCATCAACATAGAACAGATCTCCCGGAGTAAATATTACCTGACGTCTGCAGCACCTTTCCAGGAGCTGCCGCGAGTCCACATTTTCAATTTTCAAAAATATATGCAGTCCTCCCTCTCCATATATTTTATCATAAGGAATATATTTTTTTGCAAGTCTTATAGCCAATTCATATTTGTCCTTATAAAATTTTCGTGCTTTTTTGATATACTTTTCAAAATTTCCCTCTTTAAGATAATCGTAGAATACAGCCTGATCCAGAAAAGAGGTGTGTATGTTCCTGCTTCTTTTTGCACTTTCAAGATATCCTACAAGTTCCCTGTCTGCAAGTATCCATCCTATCCTCAATCCCGGAAAAAGTATTTTCGAAAAACTACCTATATAAATTACACTATTTCCACTTCCGCCCAGTGCGGCAATCGGCGATACATGGTCACTCAAATATCTCAATTCCTCATTGAAGCCATCCTCAATTATGGGAACATCATATTTTTTGAAAATATTATATAACTTTGCCCTCTTATCCGGAGGCATGACTATTCCCGTAGGATTATGATAAGAAGGTATTAAATAAGCCATCTTGAATTTATCACTCCCGAGATTTTTTTCCAGATTGTCAAGGTCTGCTCCATCCTTGTTCATTTTTATGCCCGTTATATTTAATTTATGCAATTTCATAATCTTTATAGCTGTATTGTGTGTCGGATTTTCACATAATATACTGTCACCTTCCTCTGCAAGACATGACAGTACAATGTCAAATCCCTCCGTAAATCCATTTGTCACCAGTATGTCTTTTTGGGACACGTCTATGCCTTTATTCTCCATGTACTTCAAAAGATATTCAATAAGCGGTCTGTATCCCTGTGCATACCCGTAGTTCAATATCCTTCCACCTTCCCTTGATATGCAGTTCAGAAATGACTTTTTGAAATTGTCCACAT